>OIWL01000894.1_pt1 | contig 36227 bp, 32 predicted proteins | sample 1587561 | NCBI WGS metagenome assembly OIWL01 (sample SAMEA3888903, study PRJEB22519) | human gut metagenome | biome: human gut; feature: human-associated habitat; material: faeces | place: Denmark | collected 2010 | reverse complement strand
CCGGGGATTGGTATTTGTTCGTATCGCCATAGTCTGATTGTTTTCGTTATGCGTCACCGCTTTCCATCGCCGCTTCTAACTGCTCGTCCTTGAAACGGACGAACTCGGCTGCGGAATCGTTGCCGATGGCAAGCTCTTTCTCCTTGCAATAGCGGACGTATTCCTCCTGCCACTCGGCGGAGAAATGATTGACGTAATCGAGCCAGCCGTATTCGCCGCTCTGCATCTTCCCGACAAGTACGTCTTCGGGATAATATTCGTTTTGTGCCATAATGTACGGATTGATGTTTTACTTGTGAAGGGCTGCCGCACGGTTGCGCTCGCCGCTCTTCTTCTGTTCGTTCCACAGTTCTTCGGTGTAGTCCTCTTCCGAAACGTAGTCGAGGTTGCCGCCATCGTCCATGACCCAGCAGCCGTAGCACCCGAAGGTGTATTTGTCCCACTCGCGCTTGGGCTGGTTGCGCCATTGCTGCGCGTCGCCCGAACAGAAACGGATGCCGGTCTTGGCGTGCAGGTCGATGCCGACTGTGGTAGGCTCGCCGTCCACGACCACCGTCAGCGGTTCGCCGTGCTGCATACCGTTTACCTCCACCGCACCGAGGCGCATGACTTCCGCCAGTACCTTCAGGTTGCGTGCGATGATGGGCGTGGGGACATACATTACCTGTTTCGTTCCGGCATCAATCTGTACGAATGCCTTGCTGTTCCGGCCGTCAGCCATCTCCACATCGGCGACAATCGCCTTGCCGTCGAGCAACTGCTTCTGCTGCGCTTCGTCATAACGCTCCAACGGAGAGGATTTCAGTGCCGGATAGAACACCACATCCACCTGTCCGTCGTCCATGCGGATAAAGGCGAAGCGGCTGCGGCTTTCGATTTGTTCGCCATGCTCGTCAGTGACACGCACGGGAAGCACGGGCGAATGTAGGCCGTTGCAGAGGTCGTCCAGCACACGCATCGGCAAGTCCTCGACCATTTCTCTTGTGAGACCGAATCGTTCCAGTGTCGGGAAGGGTAATTCCTCAAATTCAATTTGAACCTTTTTCATATTATATTCATATTATAAAATTGTACTCCACAAAGATAAAGTAGCCTTGTCGTAACAAACAAAAATAACAGTAATATAAACGGTTAGAACACTATATTTTTGCTATATTAGTACGATTTTAATATAATAATCGTACTAATAAGCCTAAAAAATCAAACCGAAAGTAGAAAGGACGGCCGTTTGTTTCCGATATGGGAAAAGCCGTATTAGCTTTGCCGTATGAAAAAGATTTTACTAATGATAATATCGGGGTTCTCGTTCTGCACGATACCCGTTCAGGCGCAGTTCAACACCATTGCCAAGATACCCGGACGATACAGGGTGGAAACCTTGCAGGAGGGTGTGGAAAAGCCGGAGGCGACACTTGCAAGTGCCACCTCCGTACAGGAACCATCGGCAAAACCCTCCGACGGACATAAGAAGTTATGGATTGACCGGTATCTCAGTGTGTCTTATCCCCTGCGGCAGATGAAGGTTACATCGCCATACGGTTATCGGAAAGACCCTTTTACCGGGAAGAGGAAGTTTCACGGCGGTATCGATCTGCACGCAAGGGGCGAGCAGGCATTGGCCATGATGGAGGGAGTGGTCGTCAAGGTGGGACAGGACAAGACTTCCGGCAAATATGTAACCTTGCAGCACGGAAACTACACCGTCAGCTATTGCCACCTGTCACGGGTGCTGACCGTCCAGGGTGCGGTAGTCCGTCCCCGTGATGCCGTCGGCATTACCGGCTCGACTGGGCGCAGCACAGGCGAACACCTGCACATTACCTGCAAGTTCAATGGCAAGAGTGTCAATCCATCTGTTCTGTTCGATTACATCAAGTCCATGCAGCAGGAGTGTGTGTCGGCATTGGCAAGATTGTAATATACACGCCTCCTGAATCACACAGATTACGATTCGAGACAGCGGATGAAATGGCTTCCCCATACCCCCACCTTGACAAGCAGCAGAGGCGGCACAGTGATGGTCTTGCCATAGAAAATGGCCGCTGCCACCTTGCCGCCGCACCGTTCTATTTTCTCCTTGTAGTCGGCCACGCTTTGCCCGGTGGTCAGCACGTCGTCGATGATGACAATCTCTTTCCCCTGGATATTCCCTGTTATGCGGTAGTTCCGTTCGAGGACACGATTCTCTTGCCCTTTGGCTTCATGCAGGCTTTCTCGTGGCTCGAACACATCGACATCGTACAGCCCCGATGTCAGTTCAGGGCGGTGGGTACGGATATACCAGTCCAGACGCTTGAACCGTTGGAAATACTTTATATCCGTGCTGCACGGCATGAACATGATATGATAGGGCTTGCCGTCCGTCTGCAGGGCATCCATGCAAGCCTTGAAAAACTCGATGCCGTGTATTTCCCCCTCCTTGAACCGGTAAATCGAACGGCTGAAAGCACGTTGTTCGTCATTGATGAACGCCTTATACCGGGACGGATAATAATATCCGTAGAATGTCATCCGTATGCCGCGAGACTTGAACGGCTTGAGCGGCGGATAATCCTCGTACAAGTCGGGGCGTGAGAAGCAGAACATACGGCAGGCATCCCGATGACCGGCCATGACCGCCAGACGGCAGTAACGGTCGCGCTCTTCCGCTTTGTCCGCCATCCGTGCGGCGGCAAACGCAGCTTCCCCGGCTTTCCGTCGCCAGTAGCCGATGATGTACCACAGCACACCCATAGCGCAAAGCAGGAGGATGAACACAAGCCTCTCGTTCATTGTATAGGTTTTATCTACAATCTAACGCATGGTCGCAATACATAACACTGTGATAAATATCTTTATCGTTTATTTTATTATTTCTTTGTCGCCAAAAAACATTTTTTTGGCGACAGGATGAATCGTCATCTCCGCAACCGGATTATTATGAGTTAGTTGATTATTAGATATATACGGTTTTATTTATAATTCCAATGAATTATCCTTCAATAAGAAATCGTAAATGCTTATAGTCGTAATACCGGCTTCATCCCTGATGACAGGGCTTTCCTCTCCAATGATGATAATCTTCTTGAATGAATCATCAACTTTAAGCAAGGATGCACGTTCTTGCTCTCTTTTTTCTTCCGATTCCATTCGGTAGGCAGATTGTATGTAATAACGTCTGCTTCCAAGATTACAGATGAAATCGACTTCGAGATTGGAGCGTTGTTGTTTGCCGTCTTTATCTTTCGTGACAACTGGGACAACTCCTACATCCACATTGAATCCTCGCACACGCAGTTCATTGTAAATCAGATTCTCCATCAGATGGCTCTTTTCCGACTGCCGGAAATTGATACGCGCATTGCGCAATCCCAAGTCCATGAAATAATACTTGTATGGGGAATTTACATACCGCTTCCCCTTGATGTCGTAACGAGTGGACTTTTCAATCAGGAACGAATCACAGAGATAGTCGATATAGTCCTTTACCGTATCGTAGGATATGGCAGACTTCTTTTCACTTCGGAACGTATTTGCCAGTTTGTTCGGGTTTGTCAGTGCCCCTATACCGGAGGCCATAATGTTGATGAGTTCTTCCAAGTCATCATCTTTCCGTATGTCATGGCGGTCTTTGATGTCCTTGATGTAGGTTTCATCAAACAGTGTTTTCAGGAAGCGTACTTTTTGCTCTTCCGAATTATATGACAATATCTGCGGAAGCCCGCCGTACAGCATATATTCATTAAAACCGGCTTGTACCGACCCGTAGTAGGCAGACATATATTCGCTGAAGCTCAATGGGTACATTTTCACTTCAAAGCCACGTCCACGAAACTCTGTAATGATGTCTTTGGATAAGAACTTTGCATTGCTGCCGGTTACATAAATGTCCACGTTACGCATTTTCAGAAATCCGTTCAGTACATCCTCAAAGCTGTCGAGCATCTGAACTTCGTCCAGCAGGATATAGTACATTCCTTCGTCAATGATGCGGCTTTCTACATAGGCGTAAAGATTATCGGGATTTCTCATCGCCCGATTCTTAAAGTCTTCCAAATCCACCTTTATGATATGATCCGGGGTAATACCGCTGTTTTCAAGATATGAAGTGAATATCTCGAAGAGCAGATAGGATTTACCGCATCTTCGCATACCTGTTATGACTTTAATCATACCGTTGTTTTGCAACGATACAAGTTCTTCCAGATATTTTTTCCTTTCAATATTTTCCATTTCTAATCGAATTTGGCGTCACCAAGTGACGGAGTTTTCGATTACAAAGGTAGTCGCTTTTCCTTGTACAACCAAATATTAGTCGAAAAAGGTGTCATTGGGTGACATTATTTTCGATTAATGTATATGGCTAATTTTCCTGCTAACTATCGGCACTATTTTTATTTAGTGCCGATAGTTAGTGTTTGTTACAATGCCGCACAATGGCTGTTTACTCCTGTTATACATCCTTCTATTTATTGTTACTACTTGTCTTTTGCCGGCAGGTCATTCTTTCTTTTTTCGTCGGCAAATGTAGGACGAAGCGCATAATCGCCAAGCCGCATTACATTCGGACAACGAAAACAGACTGTTGCACGGTCGGTTTTCTATCCGGGTTTGGCTTATGATGCCGGAGCTTCATCCTTTGGTTGCCTTAAAAAGTCGAAAGACAACCTGCTGAAAAAACAGCAGGGAAAAAAGAAAAATCAGTTTAATCATCAAAAGCAAATCAGTATGGTAGAAGAAATCAGACAAGGCGGCAAAGTGATATTGTCAAGTGAAGACGGTTTTTCCGTCCCTATGATTTTCAACAACCTTTGCGGCAGGAATTTCACAGGCAAAGAGTACAAGGACTATATCAGGCATATAGCCTTTGAAGAAATGGGACTTGAACCCGGTACTATTTCCCATTATCGGAACGGTGTTCTATACAGGAACGGCACAATCCCGGCATTTTGAACAGACAAATCTCAAACATCAAAATCAGCAGAATATGGAAACAAAAACGATTCATCCGGCAGAGGTCTATCTCCGCAACGAACAAAATCCCCTTCATTGTATGTAAGGATTGCAGGAAAACGCAGACGCTTGTTCATCAACCGTGACCGAGATACTTTCAAGAGGAAAGCCAAATCTTGGTTATCAAGTAGCGTTTCATCCTCGTTAAATACTTCTTTAGTGTTAATCAGGGATTTCAAGTCCTGACCGATTTCGCTTAGCTTCTTGGATAGCTTCCGCATCCATGTTTCAAAATCTTCGTTATTGATATACATTTTGCTTCATTTTTGAGATTATTAATTCGTTATCTCAATCGATTGATGAAGCAAAGGACGGCAGAAAGAAGCAAATAAAATAGGGGAATCCCTATTGACTCCCCTATAAGTTGTTTGTAATAATCTTATATCCAAACTGTTGCGAAACGGTTATTTTTCATCTTGTTTGTTATTCTTGTTCTGGCTCTCTCGGATTAGTAAGTTTTTCAGGTGGTCGAGGGTTCTTGTCAAGTTAAAGGGCTTGCGGGAAAATACCCTGCTTTTAGACTTATAAGCATCCCCGAAAGTAAAATTGAACGCTAACTGTAAGGCTTCGGCGATACAAATAAAGTGGGCCGGTTTTCCCTCTTCGTCAATAAATTGTCCGGATAGTTCAAATGTAGCAGCAAACTCTCCCATACTATCAATCCCTAAGTCTAAAGAAGGCTTAGGGATAAAATAGACTTTTGATTTTTGAGGAATAACACTATTGAGAGGTTGATTTGCATGTAAAAATAGGAGTTTTAACAAATCAATTTCAGATTCAAGAAATAATATCGCTTTCCTTTGATACATTTCTTTAAGCTTATTTTTCCCCAACTCGTAAAGAAGTGATGATTCCAGAGAATCAAACTCGATACGAGTTCTATTTAGCAGCCGAAATATTTCGGGATAGCTTTGTTGGGATTGACTAATTGCTGTTATCTGTTCCACAAGGCACTTATAGGCATTTTGCATTTGTTCGTTTGTAACATGCGAAGTATCAGACAATAGACTGATTAGCTCCAAACTATTTTTATTCATAACGGACTCTATTTATAGCTACTTTTCACACCATAATCAGTATCCTGATTCTCAATAGACTTACTGCCAGAACTATGAGCTCTTCCAAAACTAAAATGCCATGTAAGAGTAGCAACAATGGTCTGGGAAGCATTGCTAAAACTTTCCCTTTTAAAAGGAGCTTGAGTATTCTTATTTTCCATTATACTTCGAGAAACATTCTTAAAAGGATTGAACGCACCTATACCGAAAGAAAAGCTATTTGCATTGTATTGAATGGCTAAATAGTGATAATTACCGTTTTTAATAACGGTTTCACCATATAGCTTTTCTTCAAACGGCTGTATCTGACCAATAAACATCCATTTTTTATACATTGCCAACACATTTGCACTGTAATAAAAATTAGAGTGTGTATGAGAATAGTTATTCCCCTGACTGTTGAAATAATTATATCCACCTGTAAGCGAAAATTGCAAAATGTTTTTTATCATGCCCACCTTTAAGGTCATTTCTGCATTATACCTGTTCCAACTCTTCATATTTTCAGGCATTATAAGAAAGACATCGGCTTGTTGCTTTATTGATTCCATGATGGGCTTGTGCTTGTAATGATGTCGCAGACTGGCATTGAATGTAAACAAACCTTTCTTGTTCTCATAGAGAAGGTTGTTATTTAGGTTGCGATAAGGTTTCAATGATAAGTTGCCTTTTTCAGCAAGGTAAGGGTCAAGTCTAATTTCCGTATCGGTTAATTCAACCAAAGTGGGGTTAGTTTGACTCATTTCTACATCATACCGAATAAAAGAATTCTCACTTAGCCTGTACCCAAACATGGCTTTAGGCAGAAGATTATAATAACTCTTGTTAATTGAAGAATTAGAAAAGTGTACCCGATTAGCCCTAAGCCCAAGAGAATAGCTGAAATTATCTTTAGTATGATTCCATTCTGTGAAAATGGAAGATTCAGCTTGGTTCAAATCTGACTCAAAAGTTCCATTTTGCTGAACTTCTTGTTGTGTAAACGATTGAATGTGCTTCGCTCCAAGTTTCAAACTGGCATGAGTAAAGCTTTTCTCATAAATACCTTCTGCAATTAGTGAATATTTATCGGAAATCAAACCGAATTGTTCCCTAAAAAGCGTATCTACATTATCGTATTCTATGTAATTACGATGTGTTTCAGTTTTAGCGTAACTCCCGACAATATTGGCATAAATTTTTTGCCGATTCTTCAAACCATGCTCATAGTATAAATCAACTGTTGGTATGCTGATTTTTTGGTTAACCCCATCAAATATTCGTCCTACATCTACACCGTTTTCTTTCAGGTTACTTTTAAAGTCATTATGTGGATGGTTTGTCAAAGCATACTTTAATTTTGCATTGAAGAATGTCGAATCGCTTTGTTGATAGTTGTAACCAAAAGTGACATCATGCATCTGATATGAATAATCTCCACCTTCTCCGATTTCATCTCTCTGCAATATAGAGGAGTTTTCAAATTGATAGCTTCCGGTACGTGTCCGATTATTGCTATTGATTTTCTGAAAAGCAGTGGTATAATTCAATGCATATTCCGACTTTCCTTTATTAAACTTGGCGAAAAACACATCACCGCCCGCAAGAATATTCAGGGAGTTCATCAAGTCCACCCCAATAACCCCGCCTCTGTCGTTCCTTGTAACAATATAATTGACTATTTTAGATGTTTCTCCATATCTTATTCCTGCATAATCCGAATATTCAACCCGCCTGATTTGACGTGGTTGTAAAGTCAGAATCTCTTCTGATGTGGCACTTACACCATTGATTTGCAATATAACTTTTCCTCCATCGGAGGATGAAATCGTATTTGCCATCGGATTGATATTCAGCCCCGGAAGCATCATTGTATTTAATAATTGCATTCCGTTTGCCGAATGATTAAGTTGCAATTTTGTCGGAAAAACGATTCGCTGATTTATTTTGCTTGTTGTGGATGAAGCTGAAATGACAATTTCACCAAGGGACAACACACTTTCATTCAAGAATACATCTATCTCTACCGATTCAGCGAGATTTTGTAGCAAGATTTTTTTAGGTTCAAAGCCCATACAAGATGCTGACAATACATAATCATTCGGGGAAAGGTTTATAAACTCAAATCTCCCAATAGAGTCACTCGCTGTTCCTTTCAGGAATATAGAATCCTGTTGAAATAGGACAGTATTGGCATATTCGACAGGTTCTTGTGTATTTTGATTAAGTATTCTTCCTGAAATGTTAATTGATTGTCCAAAAGCATTCAAGTTCCAAAACAGAAAAAATACGATAAAATATAATAAATGTTTTTTATTTAAGTCCATACTTGTTTTCTTATAAATGAGATATAGACACAGATATAGTATCTGCATCACAATCTTGATTAATAAATGATAATAGAAAATTTACCCTCAAAAGAATTGAAGGCTATAAGAAAACTGAGAAAGGGTTCTCAGTATAGACTATGAACGGATTCTAAAAGTACGCGCTAACGCGCAGCGTATGTTCGACATAACTTATGTTATTATAAATAAATAATTGGCACAAAGGTAGTCTTTTCTTTGATACAATCCATAAAAAGAATCTTATAAATTTCTAAATTATGACGATTTCTCGTATATTTGCTTCCAATAAAAGAGTTATTTGATACAATGGAGAACCAAAGCAAACCAAAGAGTTTCGCTCGTTTCTAAATCGTTACCCATTGTTGTTGTTCTTTTCCTAAAAGCCTATTATTCAATAGGATAAAATCAAATTTTGTACTTCTCGATACATAAAGAGCGTGAAGCCCCTTTGGGCAAAAGGACGGACACGGACAGACTTGGCATTACGGGGAGCGGGATAAATCCTGTCCCTCGCAATCCCAAGACACTCCGTCGGGAAGTCCGTCCCGCCCGGCCGCCTCACTCTTATACCTACTAATCTTTCCTTTTCTAACAGTTCCCATCAAACCCAAGTCCGCTGCCGTGCGCCCTACGGGATAGAATTTTCCGCAAAGGTAAACGGCCGTTCCAATCCTGCCAATGCCGGCATACTGCCGCGAGTGACACGCAAAAATCTTCCTCTCCGTTGTCGAGCGTATTTTTCCGGGTCAGCCTTGTCCGATTGTCCCTCGCCACCTTCTGAAAGCAGAAAAATCTTCCCGGCGGTCGCAAACAGACCGAACAGAGGGAAATAAAAAGAAAGGTTAAATATGAGTTACAACAAATTGAAATCATTGGTGGCAAACGTGGAAGCGATACGGACAGCGTTACAAATCCACATTCAAGGCAGACAAGCCACAGCGGAGGAAAAAGAAACCTTATCCCGATATTCGGGGTTTGGTGGTATCAAAGAGGTGCTGAACATCGGCACGGACAAGCCAGTAGGCGGTGACATGGCAGAACCGATAAGGCAGTTGCAGGAACTCATCGACACCTATCCCTATTTCACGGAAGCCTTAAAAGCCTCCGTCCTGACAGCGTTCTACACACCTAAATTCCTTATTGATGCAGTTGCAAGACAGATACACGCCACATTCAAGGACAACGGTCTGCAAATGCGCTCGCTTCTCGAACCGAGTGCAGGCATTGGCGGTTTCCTCCCTGTAGCCATGCCGGACACCTGTAGCTATGCCATTGAGAAAGACCCGGTTTCGGGGCTGATACTCTCCCTGCTGAATGACGGCACGGTTACACGGACGGCAGGGTTTGAAACAATAGGCGAACAAGGCTTAGAGCATACGCAATTCGATGTCATAGCCTCCAACATCCCTTTCGGTAACTTTCGAGTTTTCGATGCGGAACTCTGGAAGAAAGGCGGTATCTACGAACAGGCGACCAAGACCATACACAACTACTTTTTCGTCAAGGCTATGGAGCTTCTGAACGAGGGCGGTCTGCTGGCTTTCGTCACGTCAAGGGGCGTGGCTGACACACCAAGCAACAAGTTCGTGCGTGAGTACCTTGTGAACCATGCCGACCTGATAAGCGCAATCCGTTTGCCCGACACGCTTTTCATGCACACAAGTGGTATCGAGGTAGGCAGCGATTTACTTGTATTTCAAAAGCACACGCACAAGGCGGCACTCTCGCAGAGGGAACAGCTCTTTTTGCAAGTAGGCAGGGAAAAGGCAGACACATCGGGCACAATGACCGAATACGCCAACAAACTTTTTACACTGCCCAAAACCACCCTCGCCACAGGCAGCCGCATTGCGATGAACCAGTACGGCAAGTATGTACGCAAATACCAGTGGCAGGGCGATGAAAACACCATGTCGCAGTACCTCGCCGCATTGCTGAAACTCGATTTTGGCCGCTATTTCCGCAAAAGCCTTTTCACAGGCAACGAACAGGACGGCATACACACGCAGATGTCGCTATTCGGAAGCGTGGCTGTCAAGCAGCCCAAAGGCAGACGAGCCTACACGGACGAGCCGGAGGTATGGATGAAAGACGGTGCTATGGTGCTGTTCGAGGGGCAGGTGGGTACTATCCAGTACCGCAAATCCGACCTCTACCAAGAGACGGCCACCGACTTTGTCCCGGTGGACGAGGGCAAGGTGAACACGGACAGGGCAAACGACTATTTCCCCATACGCAAGGCATATTTTGAACTTTCCACCAAAGAGCAGGAGGAACAGACGGAACAGCCGCATTTGCGTGAACGGCTGAACGCTTGCTATGACACTTTTGTCGCCAAATGGGGCTTTTTCCACGCTAACGACAACAAGGAGTTTATCATGCTTGACAGCCTCGGTGTGGAAGTCTTTACGATAGAAATGCAGGTCAAGGGCGACATATTCAAAGCCGACATCATGCGTGAGCCTGTAGCGTTCAAGAAGATAGACACGACCGTACAACTGACACCGGGCGAAGCGTTGGCAAGCAGTTTGAACTTCTACGGCAAGGTAGATATGGCCTATCTGATACAGACCACAGGCAAGGACGAGGACGAGGTTATAGGCGACCTCAAAGGCGAGATATTCTACAACCCTGCCACCGGGGAATGGGAACACAGAGGCAAGTTCATTGCAGGCAACATCATAGCCAAGCACAAGGATATAGGCTCTTGGCTGCCCGACCTCACAGGCAGGGAAAAGGACTGGACGGAAACCGCACTGAAAGCATTGGAGGAAGCCACCCCCGAAGCGATACCCTACGAGGAACTGGACATCAACATGGGCGAGCGGTGGATTGACACGAAGCTCTATGCCGATTTTGCCACAGAGCTTTTCGGTGTGGCAACCGATGTGATGTATTTCGATGTGAACGACACCTATCTGGTACGTTTGCAAGGATATTCCCCTGTAGTCTATAATACCTATTCCGTGAAGAACTACAATGGAGAGGACTTGTTTGTACACGCCCTGCAGGACACCGTACCCGAAATAACCAAGGAGATAGAGCGGAACGGCGAAACGGTGCGAGTGCCGGACGAGGAAGCCATACAGGAGGCGGCCACCAAGATACAGGAGATAAGAAGCCGTTTCAACCAGTGGCTCGACAGCCAGCCGATAGAGGTAAGGGACGAGTTGGTAAGGGTGTATAATGAACGCTTTAACTGCTATGTGCGCCCGGCTTATGACGGCTCGGCACAGACCTTTCCGCAGCTCTCTTTCGAGAATTTTCCGTATGACAGCCTCTATCCTTCACAGAAAGATGCTATCTGTATGATTAAGCAGAATGGGGGCGGTATCTGTTGGCACGAGGTAGGCACAGGCAAGACGATGATAATGTGTGTGGCAGCTTACGAAATGAAACGCCTCGGATTGGTGCAGAAGCCCATGATTATAGGATTGAAAGCCAATGTTCACGAGATAGCCGACACATTCCGCAAGGCGTACCCCTCGGCAAAGGTGCTTTATCCGGGCAAGGAGGATTTTACCCCTGCCAACCGCAAGGAGGTGTTTTCAAAAATAAAGAACAACAACTGGGATTGCATCATTCTGACACACGACCAGTTCGCCAAGATACCGCAGTCGGAACAGACCATGATAGACATATTCACGGAAGAACTGGCCGATGTGGAGCGCAACCTTGAAGTGTTGGAACAGTCCACCATGCGCTACCGCAGCGGAAAGATGCAGGACGGACTGGAGAAGCGCAAGCAGAACCTTGCAGCCAAACTTAAGGAGTTGGAAATGAAAATCAACGAACGGAAAGACGATGCGGTGGATTTTCACTCAATGGGCATAGACCATATATTTGTCGATGAGTGCCACATTTTCAAGAACTTGATGTTTCAGACACGCCACAACCGTGTGGCAGGTATCGGCAACACCAAAGGCTCGCAAAGGGCGATGAACCTTTTGTTTGCTATCCGTGACATTCAGCACCGTACAGGCCGCGACCTTGGGGCTACATTCCTTTCGGGTACGGTGGTAGTGAACGCCCTTACTGAATTATATGTGATGTTCAAGTACCTTAGACCAAGGGAATTGCAACGCCAACAGATTTCTTGCTTTGATGCGTGGGCGGCGATATTCACACAGAAGACAGCGGATTACGAGCTGAACGTGACAGGGGCAATCAAGCGCAAGGAGCGTTTTCGTACCTATATCAAAGTACCGGAGCTGGCAATGTTCCTGCGTGAGATTACGGATTACCGTACAGCCGACATGATGAATCTTGACGTGCCTGAGAAGAAAGTGCGCTTTCTCTCTCATGCGCCCACCGTCCAGCAGGAGGAAATGATTGGCCGTCTGGTTTCCTTTGCACACAGCGGAGAATGGGAGGACTTGGGACTTGACACACCCGAACCCGAAAATCTTGACAAGGCGAAAATGCTGGTCGCTACCAATGTGGCACGGAAAATGGCTCTCGATATGCGTTTGCTGGGCGACAAGTTCAGCGATGATGCCGACAACAAGGCTTCAATCTGTGCAAGAACAATCTATGACTACTATCTGCGCTCGAATGACAATCGGGGTACGCAGTTCGTGTTCAGCGACCTCGGCACATACAAGCCGAATGAGTGGAACGTATATACCGACATCAAGGAGAAGCTGGTACGCCTCGGTATTCCGGCAGACGAAGTGCAGTTTATCCAGTGCGCCGCCACCGAAAGGGCGAGAAAAAAGCTGTTCGATGATATGAACAACGGCAAGGTGCGTGTGCTGTTCGGCAGCACCACCATGTTAGGCACAGGCGTGAACGCACAGCAAAGGGCAGTGGCGGTGCATCATCTTGAGATTCCCTGGCGACCTGCCGACATGGAACAGCGCAACGGACGAGCCGCACGAAAAGGCAACACCGTGAAGCTATGGGGTGGCAACATCGTGGATATTGTCATTTACGGAACGGAGAAAACGCTTGATGCCTACAAGTTTAACCTATTGAGAAACAAGCAAATGTTTATCAACCAAATCAACAACGGCACGATTGCGGTACGCCGTATAGACGAAGGCGGCATGGACGAGGACAACGGCATGAACTTCGCCGAGTTCGTGGCTATCCTTTCCGGCAACAACGACCTGCTGAACAAGGCAAAGCTCGACAACAGGATTATGCAGTTGGAAAAGGAACAGGCCATTTTCAAGAAAGAGCGCATCCGGGCGGAGCGCAAGATAACCGCCGGACAGGAAGATAGGACAAAGGCACAGCGCACAAAGGCAGGTTTCATCAAGGATTGGGAATACATCACGGCATACGAGGGGGCAAAGGTTACGCGGCTTCTCAACCTGCCGCAAGCCACAGCCGAGGAAACAGGCCGGGAGCTGCACCGTATCGCCAAGACCTACCGCAGCGGAGCGTATGGAACGATTGGCACGTTTGCCGGACTGAACCTGTTGGCACGCAGCGAATACAGCATAGACGGCACATTTGACCGTAACACGTTCTTTGTCGAGGGTACAGGCGGAATGAAATACCGCTGCGGACTGACCGGGGCGTTGCCGCTCGGTTTCGTGGAATCGGCGCAATATCCGCAGACGACACTAAACAAATTGCCCTCCCTTATCGAGAAGCAGCAAAAGACGGTGGAGCGGATAGAAAGCGAAATCCCGGTATTACAGGAAATCGCTTGCCGCCAGTGGAGCAAGGCCGATGAACTGGCAAGGCTCAAACTGGAGTGCAAGGAGCTGCAGCGGAGGATTGACGAAAGCCTCAAGGAAGCGGAACGCTCTCTGGGCGCACCCGAAACACCGGCTGCCGAACACGAACCTACGGCTAAGGCCGCTTAAATCATAATCATATCTTAACCTTTTCCCTCTGTTCGGTTGTGAGAACCCGACAGGGGGATTTTTCTTGTGTTCCCCGGTCTGACGGCGGCAATGTCCGTTTATACGCCTCCCCGAAGGAGCTTCTACGCTGTTATACAGCCGATACTAAATGTAGTACATACTAAGTGTAGTAAAGTAGGAGATTAGGAAACCTCCCGTTGCAAGGGATAGTATTTACTACGTTTAGTCGGTTAGCGTTGTAGTGGATTAGTAAATACTACAATACTAAAACGAATGAAAGTAGTAAAATAGTACACACTAATTATAGTAAATACTAAAAATAGTAGTATCTTTGTATCAGATATAAAGATAGGAAGTTATGACAAGAATAATCGCTGTTTTGAACCACAAGGGCGGTGTCGGAAAGACGACCACCACCATCAACCTTGCTGCCGCCTTGCAGCAGAAGAAAAAACGTGTGCTGCTCATAGACATGGACGGTCAGGCGAACCTCACGGAATCCTGCGGCCTCTCCATCGAAGCGGAACGGACAGTGTACGGAGCGATGAAAGGCGAATATCCGTTGCCCGTGTCCGAGTTGGAGAACGGCCTTTCCGTCGTGCCGTCCTGCCTCGACTTGTCGGCGGCGGAATCCGAGCTTATCAACGAGCCGGGACGGGAACTGATACTGAAAGGGCTGATAGCAAAGTTGCTTGAAAGCCGGAAATTCGACTACATCCTGATAGACTGTCCTCCCTCGCTGGGCTTGCTGACACTGAACGCCCTCACTGCGGCGGACTTCCTGATTATCCCGGTACAGGCGCAGTTCCTCGCCATGCGCGGAATGGCGAAGATTACAAACGTGGTCGGGATTGTCAAGGCACGTTTGAATCCGAACCTGAGCATCGGAGGAATCGTCATCACCCAGTTTGACAGGCGCAAGACGCTCAACAAGAGTGTGGCGGAACTCATCAACGAATCGTTCTGCGACAAGGTGTTCAAGACCGTCATCCGGGACAACGTGGCGTTGGCCGAAGCTCCGATAAATGGCTTGAATATCTTTGAATACAACAAGAACAGCAACGGTGCAAAGGACTACATGGAGTTGGCAAAAGAAGTATTGAAACTAAAGTAAAAAAACGATATGGGCAAAAGTGATTCATTGAAAAACGGCATGAGAAGCGGACTGGACGGCTTGCTGTCATCCACTGAAAAACCTGCACAGAAGAAAGAACCGGCACCGGCGAGGACGGAAAAAGAGCCTGCCGTGCATTGCAATTTCGTCATCGACAAGAGCATCCATACCCGGATGAAATACCTCGCCATCGAAAAGAATATGTCCTTGAGGAATATCGTGAACGAGGCGATGAAAGAATACCTGGAGAAGCACGAAAAATGACCGGGGCGGCAATCCGCCCCAAGTACCTCTTGTACCATACCGCTGTCTTGTGGCACACATCCGCAAGGCGGCGGTTTTCCGTTTATACCGCCCCTGCCGTCCTCCCTGTTCTACCAGCCTTTTATAGCTGCACAGGCCTGTCCTCCCTTTCTATCCGTTCCCCTTACCGCTTGTCCGACCTCGTTCCTGCCATCGCCGGTTGGTTTTCCAGACGCAAATTTGGACTGCCGCGCTTGATTTTCATCACTTTGAAGTGCATTTCCGTAAAATTCTTCCTTTCCGTGAAAGAGTAATTTCCCGGAAAAAGCGTTGAAAATAGCTTGTCCGCCAGTCCCGTAAAGCATCTGTAAATCCCAAGCGGTTCAGGCAGAAAGAAGAACCGAAAAGAGGGATAAAAAAGAAAAGCAATTCAATAACAATTAAATTTTATGATTATGGCAACAACAGCAGCAGTTCAGACAGAGAAAAACATCACATTGGTAGCATTGGCAGACATTCAGCCGAGCGGTTACAACCCACGCAAGAACTTTGACGAGACAAGCCTTGCGGAACTTGCTGAGAGTATCAAGCAACAGGGAGTGCTTCAACCTATCGGTGTGCGCCCCATTGCGGACAACCGTTTCGAGATTGTCTTTGGGGAACGCAGATACCGTGCCTCCCTTATGGCTGAATTGGCGGAAATTCCGGCTATCGTCATGGAAATTTCGGACGAGACAGCCGAGGAAATGGCGATAACCGAGAACCTGCAGCGCAAGGACGTGACCCCGATTGAGGAAGCCAACGCCTACCAAAAGCTCATAGACAGCGGTCGCCACGATGTACAGTCCTTGACCGTGCAGTTCGGCAAGACGGAAGCATACATCCGCACACGCCTCAAATTCGTGTCCTTGATACCCGAAATCGCCTTGTTGTTGGAACAGGACGAAATCACTATCAGCGTGGCAACGGAAATCTGCCGTTATGGTGAGGAAATACAGCGTGAAGTGTACGACAAGCATCTGAAAGAGGGGGTGCAGTACAATAGTTGGCGAGGCATGAAAGCCTCCGAGGTGGCACAGAGCATCGAACGGCAATATACCGCAGACCTCAATCGCTATTCATTTGACAAAACCCTTTGTCTTTCATGTCCTCACAATACCAATAACATGATGTTATTCTGTGAGGGTGGTTGCGGAAATTGCGCCAACCGTGCTTGCCTTGTGGAAATGAACACATCGCACCTTACCGAAAAGGCTATGCGCCTCATGGAACAGCACCCTTCCGTTCCCCTCTGCCACGAAAGCTACAATTACAATGAAGCCGTCATCGACCGCCTTACCACTATGGGTTACGAGGTGGAAAGCCTTAAAACCTATGCAAAGAAATACCCTGAATGCCCCCAAGCACCTCAAAAAGAGGATTACGATACCACCGAGGAATACGAGGAAGCAGTAAAGGATTACGGGCAGGAATTGAACGGCTACACCGAGAAGTGCGAAGCAATCCGCACCCGAAGCGAAGCAGGAGAAATCTCCCCCTATCTCCGTATCGAGAGCAACGACATTGCACTGTGCTATGTTGCAAATACCGCTACCACCGCAAACGGTACGGCAACCGAAATGCCGCTTTCACCTGTCGAGAAGTTGGAGAAGCAGGACAAGCGCAACAAGGAGATAGCCCTCGAAAAGACCGTAGAGGACACCAAAAAACGCATTTTGGAGGTCGATATGTCCGAACGCAAGTTTGGGCAGGACGAGGACAAAATGGTCTATTTCTTCCTGCTGTCCTCACTCCGCAGAGAGCATTTCAGCGAGGTAGGCATCGAGGACACAGACTCTTGTTATTACCTTACAGGAGAGAACAAGATACGCATCATCGAGAACCTTACCGCCAAGCAGAAAGCCGTTATCCGCAGGGATTATCTGATTGCCAATTTCAAGGAAGCATCCGGCAATAACGCCACAGCCTCCTTATTGCTTGACTTCGCCAAGAAGCACATGCCCGAAGAATTGGCAGGCATCCAAGACGGATATAACGAGGTGTACGAGAAACGGCACCAGCGCATTGAGGAAAAGAAAGCCGCCCTGCAGGAACAGGCCCTGCAGGAACAGGCCACGCAGGAGGAAGCGGAACAGACCGAAGAACCGCAACCCGAAGCGGAAGCACAGGCCGAACCGCAAACGGAAGAAATAGCTGCCTGACAAATGTTGTCATAACGGATAGGGGGACGGAGAAATCCGCCCTCTATTCATCTTTGTATGCCCCGAACAGCAAGCCCCAAGTTCCTTTTTTAGCCTTCTGACAAACCCGCACCGCCCGCCCCGTCCTTCCATTCATAGCTTCCACATCCCTCTCTTTTTTACCCGTTCCGGTCTTCCTTTTATAGCGTTTCCCCGGCTTCGCTCCCTGTCAGTCCCGGTTTGGTTTTATCAGATGCAAAGGTCGGCCGTCGCGCTTGATCCGGCGGCTTGAAGTGTATTTCCTGCAAATTCTTCCTTTCCCTGAAAGAGTAATTGGCAGGAAAAGCCTTCCGTATGAAGCTGTACCGACAACCGTGTACCGCATCCATAAAATCCCAAAGCGGTTCCGACAGAAAGGAACCGAACGGAGGGAAGAAAAAACAAATCACTAAAATTCAAGATTATGGACAACATCAAGGAAAGCAAGGAGTACAGGCTCGCCAAAGACTGGGAAAGGGCAGTGGACGATTACGGTTTCAACCCCAAGCGGTTTGCAGCCGCTATCCCCGAAATGCACCCCACACTGCAGCAAAGCCTTTACAGGTTGGTAAAGGAGTGTATCGTGGTCATGGCGGACGAGACACGCCGCTATGACGACCGCAACCGTGCATCGCACGAGGAAGCGAAGTGTATCATGGAATATCTCAAGGCAAACGGGAGGCACATCCCATCCAGATAAGGAGTACAATATGAAGACGAAAGAATTGCAATTTAACGGCAACACCTATCGCTGCCGTGTCGTGAAATCCAAAGAGGGCGAAGAACTGCTTATCGGTTCGACCGACCTGCTCGATGCGCTCCAGCCGGGCAGCTTCGAGGACGAAAACGAAGGCTTTGCAAACAAGGAAGCCGAACAAATCTATGACGAGGTTTTCTATTTCACCGATGCGAAAACGCTCGGATTGCCGGATAAGGAACTCATCACGGAGTTAAAAGAGGACAACCCCGAATGGTTCAACTAAAACAAGTCAATAATCATCTAAAATTCAAAATCATGGACAAAGAGTATGTAATGCACGTTGCACAGACCATCAAAGAACAGTTACTGTCATTCACACCCATGCCTGTCTTTCTGTCGTGGGGCGTCAGCGAATTTGTCGCTACGGTATTCCGGGAACTTCCGGCACTGCGGCTGAAAGTAAACGGACGGTTACACGCCGGATATGTCGTTATCGCACTCAACGGCTCAGACTACTACGAGGTCTATCTACAACAAGAAGATGATAAAGCGAAGTGTGTCAATGAAGAAGTCTGCTTCGACGAACTGGGCGACGTTATCGACCAAGCCGTCGAAAGCGGCACGGACAAGAAGGAATATGACCGCTTTTGCGACCAACAGTTTGCCATGCTGTTAAACGGCATACCTGCCTGATAAATTACCCAATAACAGATAACACTGCCCACAAAAAAATGTGAGTAGTGTTTTTCGTATGCGCGATTTGGATGCGTTCCAATCGCACTATCCTGTTATATACTATTGATGTCCTTGTAGTCCCTATACCTTTTTTACTGTTACATACATTTGATTACGGCTTGTAGGATTGTTTGGCTCTGTCATTTCCAATACCCCTGCATCAATCATCGGATTTATATAAACACTTATCATGTTTTTCCGGTCTTTTAATCCCGCGTGCTGCATAATATCAGATAACGATTTCGGCTCAACACAAAACTCCAAGATTTGCTTCTTCCTCAAATCCTGCTTGTGGGGTTTTCTTGTAGGATTTTCTTGTGGGGTTTTCTTGTGGGGTTTTCTTGTGGGGTTTTCTTGTGGGGTTTTCATTCCCAACTGCAAAGTCAGCACCACATAGTCCGGGCGTGTTTCCTCTGCAACAGTAGGAAGCGGCCACCCCAAAGATTGCCAGCCGTTCACAATCTTATCCACACCACTGCCTGCTTTCTCCGCACGTCCCAGTCGCATGAACATCTTTTGCAGGATAGGGTTGCGGCAGATGCTACGGCCTCCCTCGAAATACTGTTGTTTGGAAACCAACATCATGCCCGGATTCATAAAGACAAGGCTCTCATCGGTACGTTCCACGATAATATGCCCTTGTGCATTCACGTCTTGGTGGATAATACAGTTGATAAGTGCCTCTCTCACGGCATCATGGGCGGGTGTTTCTTCCTGACGTATCCCGTCTTTCATCATGAAAGGGCGGGGCAACGATTGTATCAACCGGTTATATACCCTTACATAGAACTGATAAAGGTTCGCTTCCCACAGACCGTCAGGATAGATTCGGTTTGTCCATCTTATATCGGGATTGTCTGTCGCAATCTTTTCCCGATAATCCACAAAATACATCGGGTCGCCGGAATTATTGGTAATACTGTCGTATTTGCCGAACATCAGAATGCCGGCCAGCGTGAATCCATCTTTTCCGGTTTCATATTCTGTAGCGTATGCACCTATTTTCTTCAAGAAATCCATGTCGCTGCAACCCACCCAAGGATGGGAGGGTTGCAGGCTGGCAAGTGTCTGCCGGTACTGATGCAAGGATTCGATGTCTATATCTCTTTCAAAATCAAAGCCCACAAGGATGCGTCCGTCCTGCGGATGGCGGTCATGCTCGGCATCCGCAAACATTCGTCTTACCTCTGCATCGGTACAAAGATAATCTCCCTCGTGGTTTCTCCGGTAAGTGTTTCCAAACGGGTTGGAACTGATATATACCGGACGTAGTTCATAACTCGCACGGGGAATATCGCATATCAGGATGTATGAATCTTCGACTTGTTCAATTCTTACATCAGATTCACGGGGAAGGCAAACACTTATCTTGCCTCTGTTATGGGCACAATCCCAAAAGTTCTTTTTATAGCGGACGGTGGTTTCTTCTGTAAGTCCGTCAAAGAAAAATTGGTTGTTCTTTTCCACCACACCCAATACAATCGTACCGCCGTTTGTATTGGCAAAAGCCGAATAGCTCTCCCAAAAACTGCCGGGGAATCCTCCACGCGCCGATTTGAATTCGACTTCTGAAGTTTCGCCTTGGCTTATCAATGCCTTGATTCTTTTATATGTATCTGCCATGATTTTATATATTTAAGGCCGCAGCAACTCTCGTCGGCTCACGTTGAGTAGTTCTGCTATCCGTGAAAGGGTGTATAAATCTGGTTGGCAGGTATTCGTACACCATTTCGATACCGTTGTTTGATTTACGCCAAGTTGCTCAGCCAGCCAGACATTTGTTTTCCCGGCTTCTGCCAACACAGCTTTTATACGATTTATCTCCTTTGTCATTTGCCAATAAATTGTTTTTGAATACAAAGATAGTGGTTTTCATTTATAAATCAGCTTTAATAGCAGTCTTATTACAATATATAATTTTTATTTACCTCCGTAAGATTCTCGACAATAAAGTAAAAACACACAAATCCCTGCAATAATTTCAAGGTTATCGCAGGGATTTTTACTTATTTCGCATTACGCTGGTTCTGCACGTCTTTAATCATCTCCTTGACATCTTGCCCCACCTGCACGAACAGCTTATACAGGATGCGCTCCCGTTCCTCCCTCGACTGGAAGGTGTAGAACTTCGGCAGCGGCACATACGCTTCCTCTTCTTTCTTTATCTCCCTCATGTCGAAGTCCGTCTTGCAGAAGAACTTGGTGGTTTTGAACTCTTCCGATTCCTGGATGTTCATCGAGCCGCCTGTCCCGGTCTTGGTCTTTACGAAATCCCTGGCCGTCTGGCCGCAAATCCATCCCGTTGCCATATCCGATATTTTCGAGGCTGGCACAAGGCTGTCCATGTTCTCGTTCAGGTTGATGCTCGTTTTGTCCCGGTCGATGGTCACGCCCTTTTTGAGCTGCACCACCTTGCCGAAGATGTCGTTAGACAGCCACTCCAAGGTCTCTTTCGAGCGGGCGGAACCGCTTACCACGTTGCCCACCGTCGTGATGATTTTCTGCATACCCACCTTTCCGTAGTCCGCCTCTAATTGAGGAAGTTCCTGAAAGCCGAGCGTTACGCTTACCTTGTTGCTTCGTGCCGTGCCTATCAGTCGGTCAATCTTATGGAAATACAACGTGGGCAGCTCGTCCACGATGATGCTCACCGGGATGTTCTTACCCTGCCCGGTATTCACTCGTGTCACCAGTCGGTTCAATATCAGTGCGTTCAACGCTCCGATGATGCTTTCCATCTCCGGGTCGTTGGCTATCAGCAGATAGCTCGGATTCTTCGGGTCGCTCACTTTCAGATCGAAGTCGTCCCCGTCCTTGTGGAATATCCAATAGCTCTCCTTGGTCGCCAGACGGCTGGTATAGACACGCAGCGTACCTATCATACCCTCCAACTGCTCCATCGCCTTGTTCTTGAAGGCCGTCTGGAACGGGCCGAGCAGCGGCGCGACCTCGTTGTCCGTTTCCAGCACCTCGAAAATCGTCTGGTAGCTCTCGTTCAGGAACGAAAGGATATGCGGCATATCCGAGTATTTCCCCAGCCAATAGGCAGGTTCCACGATGTTGCCGCCTTCACGGTCTCGCACGATGCCCGTCGGCTTCCAGAATTTCGTCTGCGGGTCTTGCCGCTTCTCGGCATACAGCTTCTTGCCGTTGGCATCGTAAGGTTCACGTTCGTAGTTCACGAAGAAGTAGATACAGGCGGCAAGGAAGTTTACGGCCGAAGTCTGAAAAAATTGGTCACTGCCGCCGCCTCCCTCTTTTTTCCCCTTTTGCAGGCTCTCCAACAGCGTCTCTGCCGTCTCGCTCGCCGCAGCGAGGTTGTTGATGTACTTCGCCTGAATGGGGTTTACCCGGCGGCTGTACTCCACATCCACGAAGTTGATGATGTTGAACTTGCACCCTGCGGGCAGCTTGCCGAGCTGCTGGTTTTTCTTGTAATGGTAGTACAGTTTCGTGGCAAGCGTCGGAAATTTGTAGTCGTACACAACCATCGCAAAACCCTTAGCGGAATGTTGCCGGATGAACGGCTCGATGATACTGAATGTCTTGCCGCTCCCCGGTGTTCCGACCACCCAAGTTCCTCTGAATGGGTTGCTTATCGACACCCATCCCTTGCGAAACTTACCTTTGTAATAGTACCGCATCGGTATATTCACGCTGTACTTGTTCTCCGTTTTCTCTTCGCTCTGCTCGAAGCTCTCGTTCTCGAAGTTGAAGCGGTCTTTCCCCAATCCTTCCTTGATGAACTTCGATATGTTGTCCAAGGCAATATGCACCAGTATCACGCCGACAAGCGTGGCCGCCATATAAAGGATGATGTTCAGCGGCAGCGTGTACAGCCTCGTTTCCATCGGATGATGGAACAGCCATACGGACAGCACAATCAGGAACAGCCCGCTTATCAGCGGATACAGCACCTGCCTACGGGCATCGAACTCAAGGTGCTTCTTGTTCCTCGTGCCGATACAGGTGATGCAGATAAGCAGGAACGTCGCTATCTTGCTGTACACAAGGTTGCCGTCGTTGTAAATCATCCACCGCTTGATGCGCCCGTGAATGTCGCACAGGATGCCGCCCCAGTGGTCGAGCGTGGCAGGGTCGATGGCGTACTCGAAGAACTCCATCAGCACGGAGATATAGATGACCGCACGGAATATCTTGTAGAACCCTTGTAACTCTTTGCTCTCTTCCATTGTCTGTTTCCTTTCCCTCTTTTCGTTCCTACCTGTTCAGTGTGATGATAGGTCGCACCTTGTGCGCCTGTGTCTTGGGTGTCTCCTGCATCGCGCCGCTCCCTGTCGAGTAGAGCCATGCCTTCGCCGTTTCCTGCCCGGCGACTTCCGTCGATGTCCAGTACCAGCAGTCGTTTTCATCCAACGGCAGCGGATGGCCGCCACACCGTTCAATGACGGAATTGACGGTTTCACGCATGGCGTACAGCAGCCGCATCTGCGCCACCGAGGGGATGTAGGCACTCTGTCCGTACCGCCACAGGTCGAAGACCGCTTCCGCCATAGGCGAAGCCGTCTCCCGTGTGTCGTACAGCGCAAAGGTGTTCATGTTTCCGTCCAATGCCTCGATGTCGGCCGACGTCCCTTGTGCGACGCCGAGGCTGTCGGCAAAGGCCGCCGGAGCGATGTCCCACAGGTAAACCGCATAGCCGTTCCCTTCCGTACCTTCACGGCGTTCGGTATCGAAGACAACCGCTATCGCCCGTTTCCCCGATTGTTCGTACTGCGCGTAGGACAATGCCGTGCCGTCCTCGCAGAGAATATGCCCCGGACGCACCGCAGTGTCGGGCACGTCGATATGGACGTCGCAGGCAGCGCACAGCAAGGCAGCCGTCGCCGCTACCGCCAAATGTATCTTTCGTATCATAATCATCTTGTTCCTCTTTTTTGTTTTTCCCTTATTTTACCGGCAGTCTCACGCCCAACACGACACCTGTCCGCAGCAAGTCCGCCCCTTTTATCATCAGGTCGCCCTTGACCTGCCAGTACAGCGTCCATCCCGACCGCAGCACATAGTTGTGTTCATAGCCCACATGGATGCCGGCAAGAAACTTCTTCGTGTCGCTTCCGGCAGATGCACCGATGCGCAGATTGCCGTAATGGTTGCGTCCGCGCACCACGCACGGCTTGTAGGCCACGCCGAAACCGTAACTGCGGTAGTTACGCCAGAAGGATTCCGGGCAGACATGGCCGCACGAGCCGCATTCCGCCCATTTCAGGTAGCCGTTGGCGAAGAACTCCCACGCATGGCGGTAGTTCATCTCATGCTCGTAGGCGACCGTTACATCCATGCCGTTCTCGTACAGCAGCCCCACGCCGAGCGAGAGGCGGCCGCTGTTGCGCTGCGCATGGGCGTTGGTAGCAATCCCCATGCAGGCAAGCATCAGCAACAAAGCTGTTTTCATCGTCTTTCCCATCGTCATTCCCCCTCCAATAAAGCGGTGTTGAACGAATCGGCCGACAGCACATCCTCGTAGTCGATGCTCAGGCTGATATTACGTCCGCTGATTTGTTTCTCTGTCATTTCGATGGTCAGCAGTTTGTCGTTCGGGAAGGTCATCTTCTTTACGACAACCACGTTCCTGTAGCCATGCTTGAATGTCCGTCCCCGTTCCAGTACCAGCGAGGGAGTCAGCTCGATGGTCTGTGCGTTGGTCGCCTTGGCGAGCTTTTTGTCCGACAGCTTCATCCGTATCTCGTCGATGTCGAAACGGATGTTCGTCTTGTTCTCGACGGAGAAGTCGATGAAGAAGTAGTCGCCGACCGAGTAGATGTTGTTCAGGCGCATCACCATACGGTGCGCCTTGGTTGCCACGTTGCGGATTTTGGCGGACGAGTTCCACACACGCCTGGCGAAGCGCACCATGTCGGCGGTGGACATAGAGACCGCCGGATTGTTGTAGGCGTCCTGTTCCCGTAGCTGTATCTCCTTGTCCGCCACCGCCTCGCTTATCCGTGTGGTGTAGACGAGTGCGTACTGGGTGCGGTAGCGTTCCGTCACGATGGTGACGATGGCAAGCACCTCGCCGTCCTCGTGTCCCGTCTCCTTGGGCTTCAGCCGGATGATGTTCTCGATGGGCTGGTCGCCCGCCACCTTATCGGTGGAGATGTCCACAAAGCGGACCGGCTCCGAGGCTGTGATGACGGTCGTTACCTGTTCGTTGACCGTCAGCCGTTCCATCTCTTCGTAGGTGCGCTGAGCCTGTGCGTCACGGGCGGCAAACAATCCCGCCGCCAGAAGAAATGCCGTTACGATTCCTTTCTTGTTCATATTCATGTCACTATTCCGATTGATATTGTTTGATACTGTTTTTATTCTATTCGCGCTCGCTTATTTCTTTGCTCCCCTCATTTCGCCATTGCTCTTTTTCCCCTTCTTCCGCCTCGTTTCCACGCTCCCGTTCCTCCCGGATTCGCTTCAAGGCAATCCTGCAATACGCCGGTTCAATATCGAAGCCGATGTAATGCCGTCCTGTACGGATGGCGGCGACGGCGGTCGTGCCCGACCCGATGCAGTTGTCCAGCACCACGTCGCCCTCATTGGTATAAGTGCGTATCAGGTACTCCATCAGGGCAACCGGCTTCTGTGTCGGGTGGTAGAATGTGCCGGCCTTGTGTTCCTTGGGGATGGCAATGACCGAAGTCGGGTATTTCCAATCCGAGATATGGGAGGGAGTTGGTTTCATCGCACCGTAACATCGGTTGGTCACTCTTTTGAACATACCGCGAGGGTGGTTCTTTTTCTCCGGTTTATAGGTCATCTGCGGATGATACACCGGCTGCCGGTCGTAGAACACGAGGATGTCCTCATGCTGGCGCAGCGGCATACGGTTGGCGTTCAGGTGGCCCGTTACCCGGTCTTTCTGCCACACGAGGTTGTACCGCCACATCCGGGGTTGCGAGAGCATGAGCTGCGCCGAGAAGATACCCTGTGCAAAGAGGATGATGGGGCTTCCCGGCTTGGTAATCCTGCGGTACTGCTCCCACAACTCCTCAAGCGGTATCTGCCTGTCCCAGTGTGCCGCCCGGTTGCTTCGGTTCAGCACACCGTAGGGCATATCCGCTATCACGGCATCGACACTGCCGTCCGCCATCAGCTTCATGCCCTCGATGCAGTCCATGTTGTATATGTTGTCTGTCTCTATCATGGCTTCCGTCTTTTACTGTTTCTCACGTCCGTTCACCAAATAGACGAAAGTCCCGTATTTCAGCTTTACCTTGTTCTTCTTGATGGCCTTGCTGATGGCGTTGCTCGTCTTCTGGTAGGCGTTCGTGGCGGCCTGCATACCCCATTGCGAGAGGCTGTTGCCGTAACTCCCGGTGTTCATGTTCAGGTTTCCCGACACCGCACCGCTCGCCACGTCCTTGCCCGTTTCCCGGAACTGGCTGTTCGGGACATACAGCCCCTCCATGCCGTCCGTATCATACAGCGAGAGGCTGACCTTTACCAGTTCGTCCTCGATGAGAATGCTGCTGATGTTCCCTTTCACACGCCCCGACGAGAAGCCGCTCATGGTGGCATACAGGTACGACCCTCGCCTGACCACGCACTCGTTGATTTCCACGTCGTCGAGCAGGCGCAGCCGCACACGCGAGCCGTCCACCGCCTTGATGTCCTCGTCGATGATGGCCTTTATCAGCTTCGGCTCACGCTCATTGACCGCCAGCGTGTTGAAGTAGTCCGAGGCGGTCTTTACCTTGCGCACCACCTCGCTGGGCGGTTCGCTCTCCGACGGTGCTTTTACCGAACGGCTCTCTTCCTCTATCTTGCCCTTGACCTCTATGGTTGCCGCCGGATTCGGTGCTGCCGTCTCGGTGCTGTCCGTATCGGACACGGTGGGCATGACCTCGTTACGTCCCCTCAGCCTTGCTTCGGCAAGGGCTTTCTCCAGTTCCGCGAGGGCTTCCTGCTCGCGCGTCTTGGCGTCGGCAATTTGCGCTGCCGCAGCCTTTTCCTGCTGTTGCTCGTCCAGCAGGGCGATGTCCTCCATCGTGTATTGCGATTCATATTCTTCCTTGTTTCCATCGGGTTCTTCTCGTTCTATGTTATCCACTGCGGAGTAGTCCTGAATCTTACCCCACGACTTGGCCATGTTCTCGTACTTGCTGCCTATGCCGTCGCCGCCTTTGATGGTGGCGTCCGGCAGGTCGGGGTTCAGGAATTCCGTCGTCTGCATCGTCTGGTCCGGTATCTCCGCCGTCTCGGTATGGAACAGGTCGAAGATGAAGTACGATGCGACCAGCAGCGGGACGTACAGGATGGCCGGAAGCATATACTTCGGCTCCTTGAAATTGATTTTATCTGTTATCTTTATCATACATCTTTTTATTAAGTCGTACATGTTTGCCTGCAATGGCACAGCCTTTCCTGCACCTCCTGCGGCGTGTGCCGTCCGTCCGGCGGACGGATTTCCCGTACTGTCTGCCTACAGGCACTCTCTCATTGCGGTTCATGTCCATTCCTCCTTTCCTCATTCTCCTTGCCTTCATTCTTTTTTTCCCTTATTTCGCTCCCTTGCAGCCTCTTGTGCCTTTCCCGCAGCACCGCATCCTGCATCTCCGTCGCCGTGCGTGTCGGCAGGCTGTTGCGGTAGGCTGTCGTGAGGCGATAGACATTCCAGGTGAAAGCACCGATGGCAAAGCCGAAGACGATGACAAGGAACAGTGCCCGGTGTGCGTTGGCGAAGCCCTGCACCTTGGCTGCAGCCCTGTCGATGCGTGTCGCTTGGGCGAATTGCCGTCCGGCGGACACCTCACGCTCGTAGCGGTCTTTGTACTGCGGATCGTTCCTGTCCGGCATCTTCTCGCCGAACAGCATCCGTCTGAATCCCTTGATGTTCATAAGCCCCGGTGTTTAATAGTTGATTTTCGTTTTCTGTTCGATGTCCTTGTTCAGCAGGGTGCGCCAGTTCACGATGAGCAGCCCGTGTGGGTTGTTCTCTGTCCGGGGTACACGCTTGAGTTGTCCTGCCGTCACCAGCTCACGCATCAGGATGTTGCTCCGTCGCTCGATGCGCTGCCGTCCGTAGTAGGTGAACTCCATCTTCTCCTTGTTGAAGGCCACGCTGTCGCAATAGATGGAGAACACCGAACTCGCACCTAAGATGTTGGAGTAGAATCCCTTTTCCTTGAGCGTGTTGTACTGCGCCAGTCCCGTCTCGTCCACAAGGTACATCGCCTTCTCCATCGTGTAGCGGATGTATTTGTCGTCCGGCGGCAACGTGAAGAAATAGTGGTGGAACATCTCCACATGGCTCTTGGCCTCCACGTCGAGCGTTTCGTCCATCGTCGTGCGGTTCACGAGGATAGGCACGTTGCCGTCCAGCACATACACCTTCTTCTGTGCGTCCGAGACCATCGTCCGTGCCGTCCAGATGCTCGATACGCTGATAAGGATGCACCCCACGAGAAAGGCGGTACAGATGATACCCACCAGCCTGATCTTGTTTTCCAAATTCTTGATGACCATTCGTTACCCCCTTTTTCCGTTCAACATCTGTACATATTCGCCGTGCAGTATGGGCACTACCGCATCACGCAGCTCCGTCAGAAGCCCCTCGAACTCCGCCGAGAACACCTCCACATAATACCCCTGCATCTCCACATGGACAAGCACCCAGAGGATTCCTCTCTTGCGCTTCCCGGCGTTCCGTTGCAGCAGGGCAAGGCGCAGCTTGTATGTCAGGTACGCCACTAAGGGGACAATGTACCGGTCGTCGTAGTCGAAAGCCTCGTCCAGTTCCTCATACTGCGGATCTATGCGGTGGTTATCCGCCACCTCGCAGACCTCTTTTCTCACTCGTTCCTGTGCGTAGGACATGAATCTCTCATCCTTGCACCAGCTCTTGATTTTCTCTTGCAATTTCATATACTTATGATTTTTATTGGGTTTATATGATCGTCTGTGTATTTTCTATCGCATGATGCCGCCCATCGCTCCGGTGGCCGTCATCTTCGCCTGTTGCGCCACACCCTCGCCGAAGTTTCGGGTGGAGAAGGCCGTGTCGCCCTCCGGTATCATCCATGCCGCCAAGTCCGGCACGAGGTTCAGGCACTTGAGGGCTACTATCGAAGCCGCCATCAGGTAGCCCGCCGAGAAGAACGAGTTTTGCAGGTAGGCGGCCATCGTCTGCTCGCTGGCGGTTATCGCCGTCAGGTTCTCCACTTGGATGCACAGCACAATGTCAAAGAGCAAAAGCACATAGAAGCCCACGAAGTAGAGCATCGCCCCATAGAAATGCACCGTCAGGTAGCGTGTCAGCCACTTTGCCCAGGCCCCTTCCCATTTCGGAAGGATGCTGAAAGCCCACTGTATCGGCCCGAAAATCGTAAGCATTCCGAGCAGTATCTGCTGGCAATAAATCGTTGACCACCACCCGATTCGGAACACCACGAGGGCTATCAGCATGATGATTTTGTCTATCCCCACGATGACGCCTGCCGTCAGCGACGTGAACCACAGCTTCGCTGCGTCCTTCTCCATGCTCGTCACCTCGTCCACGCCGGTCTGTTCCATCGTCGCCTCTATCAGATTCGGGTCGGACGTACCCGTGTGGGCTACATCGGCCTGTGCTTGCAAGTTCGTGTACATCGTATCACGCACATGGATGAGCTGCTGCACTTCCTCGAACCTGTCCGCTATCTGCGAGGCCTCGGCTTCGTACAGGTCATGGGTGTACGACCCGATGCAGTTGGGGATGTATGAGAGGAAGTCCAGAAAGCACCAGTTGTTACGGCTGCCTGCCATGCCCGTGTCCGCAGGCGGATACCACCAGCAGATGATAATCGACACGGCAAGCGGCCTGAACAGCTTCATCACGTCCAACGGCTCGTGCTTTACCATCATCTTGTAGGCGATGCCCGCCGCCATGACGATTGAGAACAGGGCGGCGAGTGCCATGCACATCTGCAATATCCACCAGAACGGCCCCTGCGCCCCCGTGAAGGTGGCGTCCGTCAGGAACTCGTTGGTCTGGAAAATCACGTCATCTATCTCTTCTTCCAAAAGATTGATGCCGAAATCCGAAAGTATATCTCCGTTTGCCATAGCTTTCCTTTTTATTTCCCTCTGTTTACACTCTCGTTGTCATCACCCTCTCCACCGTTACCGTTGCCGTTGCCTCCCGATTGCGAGCCTCGCACCGCAAGGCGTGATTCCTGCCACCGGCTCATGGCGTTGCGGACAATGCCCTCCTTGTGCAAGGTGCGGTTGTCCGTAGCGTTCAGCAGTGCGCTCGTTGCCGTTGCGTTCTGCCGCTTGGCGAGGTAGCACACTAAAATCTCGTTCTGCCGTGCCACATCCTCGTAGATGCGCAGATACTCCTTCTTCCGCTGGGCGTTGGGCATATAGGCCTCTTTCGTGGCGTCGATGGCGCACTGATAGACATGGTAGTATTCCGTCCACCGTTCTTTGTCAGCCGGAGTGCCGCCGGACTGTAGGATGCGGTCGATGTTACGCTGTAACCGTTCCATCTGTCCGCTGACCTTATCGCCCTCGGCGAGCCATGCGATGTCCACCTGCCGGTCAGCGACGTTCAATGCCTCGATTTTCGCCCGCTTGACCAGTGCCGAGTCGATGGCTTCCGCTTCGTCCACCTGGCCGTACAGGTTGATGCCGGCGAGGGTACGGTACGAGAGCTTGTTTTTGGCGGCAGCCGATTTCTTGTACCTGTTATGCAACAAGGTATAGTAGAGGTCGGGCGAAAGTGCGCCCGTGCCTGTTTCCATGACCGTTACCTGGTTCTGTTTCGGCGAATCATGGTTGTACGTTACATACTGTGCGTGTGCGGCCGTCGTTGCGGCGACCGCCACCGCCATGAGTAATAGTTTCCTGTTCATATTCTTCTCTTTTTGTCGTTAATAATCCAGTCTTCCGGCTCCGCGCCACCGCCCGAAGGCGTCATCGAGAATCTCCCGCATGGTTCGGGAGCGATATACCTTTGCCTTCCAATAGCCGATGCGCACCTGTATGTACCGCCATGTCTCGAAATACGCCCGGTTCAGATGCCGTTCGATGTTGTCCAATGAGCGGTTGATGGCCTCCAGTACCATCAGCAGGTCGGAGGTCGAGCAGGCCGCCGCACCGGTGGCGTACAGCACAAGGTCGCTCACGGACTTGTAGAGCTGTTCCCCCTCACGGGCAATCGCCCTTAGCACCCTCGCGTTGACAGCGATAATCAGGGTGTCGGCGGTTTCGATGCGCCCCCGTTTCAGTATCTTCTCGTTGAAATCCTCCAACAGCGATTTGTAGTCGCCGATGCGGTCGCTGATCGACGTGTAGGTATTCTTTACGTTCAGCACCGTGCGCAACGACTGGTACATGACGTCGATGACATCAAAGGCACGGGTGTACCGGTCAAGGTCGATGTTCAGTTCCTTGTAGTTCCCGACCTCCTTACTACTGTACTCGTGCAGCAGTTTGTTGCTGTACTCCAAGGTGCTGCGGGCAAGCAGCAGGCTGCGTTGCTTCTTGTGGTCGTTGATGTAGGCTTCGACGGAAACGATGTCGAACGTCCACTGCGCCTTGGCGATGCCGGGCAGCAGGAAGAGCAGCAAGGCGGCTATCCGTAAGGTTCGTTTCATGGCCGCACCCCCTTTCCGCCGTTTCTGCCGCCACCGTTCCGAAGCGTCCGTGCGCTCTCTACCCAGCGGTCATGGCATTCCTCCACGAGTGTCAGCCTGCGCCCCTCGTCCGTATTCAGTCCGGGCAGCACATCCTTCATCACGTCAAGGATGCTCCGCTTGTAGTGCATCATCTTCTCCAGCGATACCAAGTCGGCGTATATCCTTGTGATTCTGCTGTCCACCTCCCTTGCGATTTCGAGGCGGTCGCTCGACCACAGCAGATGGTACACGTCATCGGACGGCGTTTCCTCCGTCGGTGCGCTATGGGCGTATTCCGTCGTGATTTTGCAGGAAGGGTGTTCACGGGCGATTTCGGCGATGCGGTCGTTCACTAATTTGGTTTTCTCCGCATCCGAAAGTCCCGGATCAAGTGTCAGCACGTCGGCGACGTGCGTGTCCGTATAGGCCGAGGTCAGTTCCCATTGGATTTGGATGATGGCACGATGAATCTTGATGCCGAGAAAATACTTCGGCTTGCGGGCAATCGAGACCGTAGCCTTGAATGTGATAATGCCGTTGATGTTCGGCATGGTCGCCTTGCGCACATACGAATAGCCGTTCCACGCTCCGCCGTCCTGCCAGGTCAGGCCGTAGGCCGCCTTGCAGTCCTGCATGATGGCAGGGATGCGGTAATAGTCGTCCGTCGCCACGCTGTTGTCGTCTGCGGCTTCCGATTTCGCTTGGGCATAGTCGGACTGTTTCTTCTTCCACTCCGCAAGTTCGCCTTTCAGCCGGTCTATCTCTGTCTTGTTCGCGTTGTACTGTTGGCGGTAGGCCGCCGCATCCTCGATGCTTGCCGTGCTGATTTTCTTCAGCAGGACAGCGTTCTCGTCTTCCAGCACCTTGATTCGTGCTTCAAGGCTGGCGACCTGACTGTTCGCCTCGTCCAACAGGGCGTCCAGTTCCGAAAGGTCGAGGTCGTTTTCCGACACCGAGGTCTGCATGGCGCAATCCTTGGTGTGGGCGTTCAGCGAGCTGCCGCACTTGCGGCACTTGTACTGTGTCGAGCCTTGGCCGAGCGTAACGCCGTCGGAACAGGTCACACTGATGGTCACGCTCTCGCATCCTTTTAATCTGACGGCATCCGTCGCCTGATAATAGTTCCGTCCGTCGGAGGATATATAATAGGTATAGCCTTCCTCGTTCTCGTTGAACTCCACGAGCCGGACATTCAGTTGCGCCCGAAACGTGTTCAAGTCCATCGAGTAGGAATCGAAGACCTCTTCATAGACCACCTCTTCCTTGTTCCAGCTCTTGCTCACATGGATTTCGTAGGCGTATGCCTTCTTGGTCTGCTTGTTCCCGCGATTGATGACGTAGGCACTCATCCAGTAGTTGATGCTGTAACGGAAACCGTCATTGGCGTTGTTTAGCTGTTGCACCCGGTTTCTCGACCACCCGGCATGGTTTTCCGAGTTGGCGAGTACCTGCTCACGTTGCGAGGCGTCGGGATAGAATTTCGGGTCGCTCGTGTTGAACCGTACCCATGCGCCACCGTTCAGGATGCTGTTGTCGTCCGTCGGCGGATAATAGTCGCACAGCGATACCTCTCCCTGGTCACGTCGGGCGATATACCACCGCTGCGTGTAGTAGCTTCCGGCATTCTCGCTCAGGTAGTCGCTCATCCACCCGGCAAGGTCGTAGTCCCCGAAGCCGAACAGCCCGGCGACATTCTCCTTGCCCCCGATTTGGTCGAGCAGCAGGTTCCCGATACCGTTCTCCGCCTGTTCAAGCAGGCTGCCGTAGTGGTCGTACAGGGTGGCAATCGCTCCCAGCTTGCCGTTTATCAGGTCATGGAACGCGCTCTGTGACAGCAGGGCTTCGCCGAGGTTGGCGATGCCTGCCGTCGCAAGGCCGACACCCATGTTATAGAGGTTGTCGAGGTCGCTTTGCAGATGCTCACGGGTAAAGCGGTTCGGCACGTTGGCAAGGTCGTCCATAATCCGCTGCCAGTCGATGTTCCCCATTTCCGAAAGTCGCAGCAGGGGGGCTATCTCCCGGTTGATTTCGAGGAATGCGATGTCCGAAAAGGTCAGCGTGCTGTTGGTCACAACACTCTCGAACTGCATACACAGGCTTTTCGTGTCATCGCATATCTTCATCAGATAACTGCCCCAATAGACAGCCGTCTGCGGCGAGTGGAGCATCTGTTTCGCCACCACCCATATTTTCGGCATGATTTTCTCCGCCACCATCCGGTAGATGCGGCGGTAGTAGTAGTTTTCCGTGCGGCTGTTCCAGATGCCGAGGTCGCTCAGGGCTTTATGCTCCAAGAACTTGGCGGCGAATATCCCGGCGGTAGCGACCTCCGCTGCCGTGTAGTGCTTGAGGATGTCATCGACCTGCTCCCGGTAGTATCCTTCGGCAACCGCCTCCGTGCCGAAAGCGGCCACCATCGCCGCAACGGTACGGGTGTCGTAGTTCACGCTGTAATACTGGGCGTGGACGTGTTGCGCAAAGGCAAGCAACAGGGTTACAAGAACAAGGGACAATCGCTTCATCTGCATGGTGTTTAACGGTTGAAAAAAATGTTCCCCCGCTTACTGCGGTTATTCACTTCGGGTACTCCTTGCAGGGCGAGTATCAGTTTTTCCGCTTCCTCCATAGCTTCGTAGGGAGACAGGCTTCGGTATTTGACATACAGGTCTTTGGCAATCTCGTACCGGCGTTGCTGCCACCTGATTGCCTCAGATTTTTCAAAGCGCAAAATGGCAGCGGTTTCCTTGTCTTCTTCAGGCTCAATACCCATATAGGTGTCAAGTTCCTTTTCGGTCATGCCCAACCGTAAGCCGTAGCAGCCCAATATATCCTCTATATGCGTGATGCTCTTGTAGCTCAGATAACGAAATTGGAGCAAATCCCAGTTGGTATGTAGGCACAGGTCTCGTACAGAGACAATTTCATGGTTGCCGCACACTTTGCGGATGCGCAGGGCGAAAGGTTCTTTGCAAAACACTTCTCCTATATGCCGGTTTATGTCTAATCTTTCCATTGTGTATGATTTTAATGTTTTGCCTTCAGGTTCAGCACCCGTCCGGCCTCGTTTACTTTTTGTGCGAAAGGCAGCGACTTGACGATGCCGCTGTTATCCCAGTCCCGGCAATACGCCTCGATAGCTTCTTGGTGGCTACACCGAAGCTCCTTCTTGTAGAGCTTCAGTGCCTCCTTTTCCGCCCGCTCGGTCGTGTAGGTCATGTAGCACTCGTGCGGCTCTTCCACGCCATACACGCCGCTGGTCGTACCCCGGCGGATGAACACCTCACGGAAGAAGCTGCGCCCCTCCTTGTTCTCCAAGCGGTTGATGGTAAATATCTTCTTGCACTCCACATCCGTCAGGCCGAGAATCGCCTTGATGGTGTCGAAGCGTTCCTTGAACTTGCTCTGGTCGAGCAGCATCACCACGTCCGAGTTGTTGATGATGGCCTCCTTCACCACGGGAGAGCCGATGATGTCCTGTATCTCCTGCGTCACCACGCCCACGCTGGCCCAGAACTTTCGCGCGGTCTTGTACATATATTTGATATATTCCGCCATGAGCGGGCTGGCGATAGCCTTCCACGCCTCCTCGATGACAAGGACTTTGCGGTTCTTCTTGATGCGCATTTTTTGCAGGAACACATCCATGATAATCAGTGTGACAATGGGAAACAGTTTCTTGTTTTCCTTGATGGCATCCACTTCAAAGACAATGAAAGTCTCGTCAAACAGTGCCGAATCCACATTCTCGTTGAGAATCTTCTCATACGCGCCTCCCTTGTAAAAGGGCTGCAGCATGGTCGAATAGGTCGAGTAGCTGATGGTCGTGATGTCGTTTTCGGTGCATATCTGCTCCAGACGGTCGAACGAGTAGTCAAAGAATGAATTGAAGCTCAGCTCCGTCACTTTGAGGGCCGTCCGTCGTGCCTCAAGCACCTCTATCTGTTTGCGCACCATCTCATCCACCTCCCTGGGCGGTTTGTCCGGGTTCTTTCGGCTGGCCGCAGCAAACAGGTTCTTCAGCAGCACCTCCCGCTGTTCGTCAGTGTATCTTGCGAATCCGTTGAAATAGGCATCGTAGTAGTCGATGATTATCTGCTCGACAATGCGGAACTCGATTTCGGGAATCTGGCTGTCCGACCCTTTCCATATCATCAGGATAAGGTTCTTGAGGAAGTCAATCTTTTCGATATTGTATTCCTCCCGGTTGATGCGAAACGGGTTCATCGTGATAGGCCGTTCCTCGGTGTAGCTGATATACTTGCCGCCCAGATACTCGCACAGCCCCTCGTAGGAGTTACCCGTATCGACCATGACCACATCCGTTCCCTGCTCATGGAGCTGGCGCACCACACTGTTCATGTGGAAGCCTTTTTATATCTCCTAACACGCTGAGCTACAGCACTCTC
>OIWL01000878.1_pt1 | contig 36667 bp, 37 predicted proteins | sample 1587561 | NCBI WGS metagenome assembly OIWL01 (sample SAMEA3888903, study PRJEB22519) | human gut metagenome | biome: human gut; feature: human-associated habitat; material: faeces | place: Denmark | collected 2010 | reverse complement strand
TAAATTGTATATTGCCACTTCTTCCATTTCTTTAACAGCATCCATTAATGCCTTATTGGCTTGCGAACTTTTAATGTCGGGATGTGCCAAAAGAATCACAACTTGTTTTATACCTTTATCCATATAGAGTATATTTTTTATAAATTAGAAATAGCTGCCTATTGATTACAAAAATACTAAAACATAGATATATAACAAAAAAGTTGTGCCAGTGTTTTGACGCCTTTTCACGATACCGGCATTATCCTTAATTTGAAACAAGCAGAATAATCCAAATCTGCTTTTTAGTTAGAATGTACCGGAGGGAATAGGTAACGGCTTCCCGGATTCATCATATAGTTCCGTAACGGTGAGAATTTTATATCCATATACATTCTGTATCTTTTTGACGCATTTCAGTTGCCTGTTTTTATAGTATTCTTTGGCAAATACCACTTCTCCGCCTTTCATATGCCCTTCTTCCTGTATTGTACCGTCTTCATAAAACTGACGATAGTCACGCTTGAAGTTTTTGAAATCAAGATTATATTCTTCTTTCATTATCTTGTCCGTTCCGGGATAGAACTCCTGTATGCTCTTCACCGACAGGTCCTCATTATAGTAGTACCGTTCTAACGGATAGCTATTCTTGTCAAATTTCACAGAATAATATGGCATTTCCGTATAATTTTCCTCTCGGACAAGTTTCCCGTTTTCATCCCATTCCTGCCACCGGCCGGTTTTCTCGCCTTTCTCTGTGTAATGCTCTATACATTTCGGCTTTCCGCTCAGTGCCCAGGTTTCCTTATATTCGCCTTTCTTGCCGCGCCATCCCCAAGCATACCCCTCTCTTATAAAAGGCGGCATATCAGTACCGCCTTCTTCATAGATGCGGAAAGGACCATGCTGCATACCTTTGCTGTACGAAACGAACGTGATTAATCGACCGTTATTGTCAAATGTTCGTTGTTGTCCGTCCACTTCGCCATTCTTGTAGTCCCATTCCGTTCTTCCTATCCGGTTGTATTCTATCATCAACCCGTCTATCTTTCCTTGTTCGTTCCAGACACATTCTTTCTTCACAGTGCCGTCTGTGTAATATTCATATCCTTTTCCCCTTAGTATACCTTTTACATAGGTCAGCTTCTGTACAAGATGATTGTCTTCATATTTTTCATATAATCCATCGAGAATGCCATCCTTGTTGAAATGTGCTATCGTGTAAGACCTGTAGCTTAATATAATCCGGCACTTTCCATGTAGTGGAGTACGGTCATATATATTCCGCCATTGGTATGTAAAATCTCCCAATGGAACTCGTTCCACATCGTTAATATCCAGTGGCTCTTGTGCAAAGAGCATACTCCCGTAAAGTGAAAGGAACAGCAGAGATAATAGTCTTTTCCTCATAAGCGTTGAATACTTTATATTTTTCACAGTCTAATTTATTCTTATGGTTTTTATAATCTCCTGAACTTCGGATTCAGAACTGTCATCAGATGTTGTGGAAGTAATGATGAAGTTTTCCAGTGTCTCCTCATTCATATGGATAACAATATTCTGATTTATATGGATACTTCCACCGCCTGCTACAGCGCATTCCATCTTTCCCGAAATCCTTTCGAATGTTTTTCCATGAATATTTATGTTTTCTGACCGGGACTCTTTCATGGAATTAATCAATAAATCATACATATGTTCCATTGCTCCCTTAGAAGGAGCTTTAATGTAGCTGACGGTTAAACTGCTGACACTATGTCCTCGAAGTTGCAATATCTGTTCCGTATCGGATTTTCCTATTGTTTCCCAAGTTGACGGATATTGGCAACTGAAGCCACAGCTATTATTTATGTATTCTTTCATTCCATTGCCCAGATCTGTTTCACTTCCGGTGAAAGTGGAAATATCCGTTGCATTTTGCGGCATATAGTACGAGGTGTTGGGATCTGTTTCAATAGTATCTTTTTCAGAAGAAACGCTTTGTGCGTATTCTTCAAGTGTACCATTCTCCCACATCTCCCTGATTTCTATAAAATCTGCCGGCAGGTTGGATGTCTGTCCTGCAAAAAGTACCGTAAAGATCAGCACAAAAGAAATTTCCGTAATCGATATAAAGAGGGTAGAGGTTTTCCTCGTTGCAAACCGGTCAGTCAGCAAGTATATGATGCCTAATATGATTCCGGACACAAGTCCGCCAATATGGGCGGCATTATCTATGCCCTCTGCTCTTGTACCGGACATAAGGTTATAGAATACAAAGAAACCGATACTGTATAGCAAGGACTTGCGTTGCCCTTTTTCTATCCTGTGATGGAACACCAGATAAGAAAGGAATATTCCATAAAGTCCGAATATCGAACCGGAAGCTCCGGCGCTTATGGTTTCAGGGTGCATTGCCAAGCTGGCAAGAGCCGAAAACAATCCTGTCAGAAAATATGCGCTTATAAGTCTCCTTCCGCCGATAAGCTGTTCCAGGAATATTCCGATATACAGCAGTGCGTACATATTCATAAGAACATGAATCACTCCTATATGAATGAAATTACAGGTAATGGTCCTCCACCAGTCACCGGTAAGTGTAAGGGGACCGAAATCCGCTCCCCATTTTATGATGGATATTCCTGTGGGAGCAAGCAGACTCACTCCGCATATCGACATGATGACAAATAGGGCAATATTGATATAAACAAGCAGGGGTGTTGCCATATTCCCTTTACGGATTGTCAGTATTGAACGTAAGGAAGCATTCGCTTTTTCATCCATGCTTATGGAACTATCCCCGTTTTCTTCAAAAGCAGAAAAATTTCTACATGTGTTTTCTCTGTGTGTATCGACAATATATGATACATTCTTCATCTTGTCCAATAAAGGAATGATGCCATTGGCTTGTTTGAACAGAACTTCTTCCGTATATACAGGAACCAGTTGGTAAATAACCACAGAATCTCCATTGGGCAGTTGACAGTTTTCCGCACCTTTGTCCCGTTCTTCGGGAATGGTAAGCAACATGGATGTCATGAGAGTATCATCCTGCAACGGTGTACCATCGGACAGCGAATGCCCACATGCAAGCCAGGAATTCCCTTGTTGAAGCCATGAGACACATTGCAAAAGCCAGTCAATCGGCCATGAGTCTTCTGTATTCCATGTTGGTGGCATACACATACAGAATTCACACCTCGAAGGAGTTGCTTTATCCGGCACCGGCATAACAGAAGCACCTGCTCCACATGTTACCAATGTATAGCAGTCAAACCTGCTTGTTGGTTCAACAATGAGGATTTCCACTCCTGACGGTGAAACAATGTTTTTTGTGATGCCTTTAATACCTCCATAGAAGTGACGGATATGAGCAATGACAGTATTCTTTTCTTCCGGAGTATATGCACACGTGGTTTTATTTACAGTATCGGCTTCCGTCGGAGAGATATTATGAACATTTTGCAACTGCTGCATGGTAGCTGTAAGCTTATTAAGGTTCTGCTTGTTCTTTCCCCAGTCCATGAACTGCATGGATGTGCATATGCTTGTAGCAAGAAGTTGTCCGTCCTTCCCGTCTGTTACAGAAAGAATAACCTTTTCTTGCCACGATCTAAAACTTGTAGGCGTATAAAAATCTGATTTATCACGTTTTATACTGCCCGCTTGCCAACCGAGAGATTTGGATGCCTCAATGGCAAGAAGCATCAGCTCTTCGGATGAATATCCGGCTAACTCTATTGTCCGCTCATATTTCGGTCTGAATCCTGTTGCCATAATTAAATTATATAAAATAAATGTAAACACAAGTTATAATATATTATTGCTTGTGTTATTCTTTTTCTTGTGCTACATATATGATATATGTCCTATAATTGAAATTATAAATAGAAGAAACCGCATTTCATACAGACAAGACAGATATGCGGTATCTGTGAAAAGCCGGTTTCTTACTAAAGTAGAGTTGTAAAAAAGTTGTTTACCAAACGTGTTTTCTCCACGGGCTGTTTTCATGTGTCAGCAATTCATCGGCAGTACTTTTCATTACAGAATTGTATGCACTTTTTCCTCCCCACAAGGAACGTCCAATAACATAGCTCATAGCCATATCATTCCACGAAGAGAATGCCGAATGTGCCATGTCGTATGCCACATCTATGTATCTCCAGGCATCCGCTTCGGAGATGTAGTCCATTTCGCAGCAAGCACGGGCAAGGAAGCAGATTCGTCCCGCATCCCAACCGGCAACGCCATAACGCTTTAAATCTTCCTTGCTCACAATCACTTTGCAGGAAAGCAGTTCCTCATAGGTTTCCTGCAAATTCTGAAATTGCATGACAATCTTGTCGTAATCTTCTTGAGAAGTCATGTTCTGCTGAAAGATTTCATCTTGTTCTTCCGGTTTGTCCAGTAGGAATGCTTGGTAGACAAAGGGAAAATAATACCGGTATCCTTTTTGGCAAAGATAGTCCAGTTCTTTCCGGGCATCTTCCGTAGTCTCAATTCCCCACCATTCTCCAAGTATTTTGGGAAGCATATCGGGAATACCGGTTTCTATCGAGTTTTGATATGCTCCTTGCTGAGAAGCATACATAGCACCGATGGCAATCTTCTTGCATTGCTCGTCGGTCAATCTTGATTTAGGGTTCAGACATACGCCTTTAAAAGACCTGCGTATTTTTCTGATAAATGAATATGCACTTTTCCCTTTCTTGAAAAGCCAGGCCCCACCCACAACAGCAGCTATTGCAGCGGATATCCAAAAATTGTTGTCCATATTATTTCATACTTATAAAGGTTTCTGCCGTTATTCTTTCCACATAGACTGTTTCCAGGGTGATTCACTGTTCTTCAGCAAGAGCTCTACTATCTCGTATGCTGTTTCGCTGTCTGTCGGATCGCCATGCCATACTCCACGCCCCATGATGAAACTCCGTCCGTATTCTTCCCATGAAGAAAAGTGTTCGAGCGCAGTATCTGCCGCTACCTGCATGATATGCCACATCTCATCTTCACGGATATAATCGCAAAGATATGCCCAACGTCCCAGGTTCACCAAACGCACCAAATCCCAAGCGATGACACTCTGAGGCATTTGCCCGGCAGGACACCAGCCGTTTTTCTGCATTTCCTCTGCAATCAAACAAACATCTTCCATCTTGTCATCCCCATTACAGTGTTCCTCTGCCGATATGTTTTCCAATCCGCGTTTGCGAATTTTTGCCAATGCCCGGTCTGCTTCGGCATGATGCCCCTCCTCAAGCAGCCATCGCACAATATCCAGTGTACTTTCCCGGTCTGTCACATTCCACCATTCCCGAAGTGTACATTTGATACTGTCAATATCGTTTTCGCAATCAATAGTGTCTACATTTTCGTCATTATATACCAACATAGGCGCACCGAAAGCCAACAGACGAAGCTGACCTGCATCCAGTTTACCGTCACCGGCTTTGCTGATAGTCCATTCCTCATTCAGATTCTCCATATCATAAAAGCCCTGCATCATCTGTTGGGCAAATGCTATGTTTTGCCGTCCTGCTTCCGCTACCGTTTCCATACCGATTCCGGCTGCTTTCAGCATCGCTTCCTGCTGTGCCTGTAGTTCTGCCATATTGGGAATACCGGCTGTCATTTGCGTCATTATCTGTTCCTGCATACCCTCCGGCATCTGAAATCCCGGAATGCTCCCGAACATAGATTGGGCCTGTTCCATTGCTGCCTTTACCGCGGCTTCCTGTGCCGCTTTTGCCATATCCTCAGGACTTTGAGGGGCTGTTCTTTCTTTTGTCATATCCGTTTACTTCTTAATGATGTTTATAAATTATCCTTCGGCTCCTGCCGCCAATAAAATTTCCGTAATTTCGTTGTATCCGCGCTCACTGGCATAATACAATGCCGTCCGTTGAAGATTATCTGCCAGATTCACATTTGCCTGATGCTCCACAAGAAATGCGACAAACTCGTTATTTCCTTCTCTGGCTGCAAGAATGAGCGGAGTTTCTCCATGTTCGTTCTGCATATCCACTTGTGCATTTGCCGTTATCAAGTCCCGGCCAATAAATTTGTTTCCCGACCAGGCTGCAAAGTGTAGGGGAGTATTCCCGTTCAAAAGAGACTTATTCACGTTCGCACCGGCAGCAATCAATAGTTTCGCTACTGTAAGGTTTCCTTTCATACAAGCAATAATCAGCGGCGTTTCCCCCTCATCGTTGGGTGTGTTCAACATGTCGTTCGAAGCGGTAAGTAATGCACGGACTGTTTCAGACTGCCCGTTGAAAACAGCCTGGTGAAGAGGTGTGTTTCCGTGTGCATCGCTTGTTCCGTCTACGGACAGGCATATCACGATTTCCCGCAACCCGTGAGCAGTGGCATAATCTATTGCTCTGTGTCCTGAGTTATCCGCTATTTCCGTATCTGCGCCCTGTTCTATCAAGAACAAAGCTGCATCAGAACGTTTATTGTCGAGAAGACGGATTAGAGGTGTACATCCTTCCTTATCTGTTGCATCCAAATCCGCTCCATATTGTACCAGTTTTCCTATTATTTCCTTGTTTCCGCTTCTGGCAGCTGCATGTAAAGGAGTTTCCGAACAGTTGTTTGCAATGGAGACATCTGCATCGCTGTCAAGCAAAAGGCCTACAATGTCTCTAAGTCCCTTCAAACAAGCATAATATAACGGTGTATTACCCTCAGCATCCCGCTTGTTTACATCAATACCTCCTTTTTTCAAGAATATCTGTACGATGCTTTTCTGTCCGTTACGGCATGCATTTAAAAAAGTCATGTTATTATCCATACTTTTCTCAATAATATTTCAATAAAAATTTTATAAGAGCTTCGTCATTTTTTTCCGTTGCAATGTCTAAAACGGTCTTTCCTTCATTGTTCACGGCATTCACATCCGGTTTCCCAAAGTCCATGACCAAGCCGACCGCTTCTTTTGCTCCTCTTTGAGAACTTCCTGCAATGTAATGCAACAAAGTATTGCCCCATTTGTCTTTTGCATTTACATCTGCACCGGCTTCAAGCAGGGTTTCAAGCATATCGGCATCTTTTTCCGTGCAATAACGTCCTTCATAGGGATATGACCTCGGCAGGATGGCAATGCGCGGAATGTTCCCATTCCAAAAGCATCCTCCGTAGAGATTCATTGCCGGAGTCTGCCCCTGCAAATTAACAGTATTGACATCTGCCCCGTTTTCTATGAGATATCGGGCAGCCCAAATTCCTAATTCGCATCCAGCTTCCCGGCAGGCAAGAGACAATGCTGTGTTACCTTCCTTATCAGCAGACTTTTCCGGATTCCATCCGCATTGCATCAAGTACTGAAGAAGATGCAGGCAGTCTTCTTTCTTTTCACTGCCGTGTTTTCTTTTTTTAAGCCATACGGCAAAAGCTGTCTGCTCTTCCAAATCCTTGAAGTCCGGGTCTGCCCCGCTTCTCAACAACATTTCCGCAGCTTCGGCATTGTCCCATAAAAGGGTGCAGGCCAAAGGTGATCTGCCTTTGAAATCGTGTAGCTTTTTATCCTCGCAAACGGTTTGCAATTCTATTCCGGATCGCAAAATAGCATCCAAAGCTATCATATCTTTGTACCATAATGCCTGAAAAACATCCAAGCCTCCGATAAGCGCAGAAAGTTCATCTGTATCAGGATCTTGTCCGGACAGTAGTGTTCCGATTCTGCGTGCTCCTGTTTCCCAAGCAATATCAAGAGCGGTTTTTCCGATGTTATTCTTGTCTTCCGTATCTATTTGCCCATTTTCTAAAATACGTTTTGCAGTTAGAAAGCATTGTCTGTCTGCCTCTTCCTGATATTCCATGTTTTCATATGCTTCCCGTTTATCCTTTTCCGAATACCACCGTTCGGAGAAGTCTGCTATCCTTTCTTTTGTACGCTTGATGTCGTATGCAATGTCTCCGGCTGATTGGCAAATGACGTGAAGTACATTGTCGCCGTTTGAATTGGTCGAATCAATGCGGCAACCGGACATTAAAAGAATATCCGCCATCAGAAAATGCCGGTTACCCACAGCTTCAATCAGGGCGGTCGTATTTTTTCCGGAGCGCGGAACTCTCGCTTCTTTGGAAACCAGCAGTCCGGCGATACCGGCAATCGTGGTTTCTTTCCCGCAACACTTACATCTGGCCAATACACATAATGGTGTGTCTCCATCATCATTCCTTACATTTACATCTGCTCCACGTTCCAGCAGTATGCGCACCGCATTCTCATCGGCAAATGCACAAGCCATATGCAAAGGAGTATCATTTTTCCGCATGCTGTTTCTGCTGTCAAGCGGAATCTCCCTATATTCCTCGTATAAAGCGGATTTCAATGCACCAGTAGTATGCAAGCCATATATTTCTTCACAAGTTATCATTGTCAGTTATATTATTTATCAGTTTCTCAATATGCTTGTATTTGCCTACCAAACAAGCGGATATAGACTTGACTTCACTATACAGATGTAGTCTGAAAGCCGTTTCTGCCTTTAACAGCAGCAACTGCCTGTATGCCAAACATACCGGAATACCTTGCGGCATGGGATGAAAAGGATGCCCTTCGGCATGGTCATAACGGAGAAATGCTTCGGGTAACTCTGCTTCATGGGTAATATTTCTTCCGGACATAAGTTGCTCCGCCTCACAAAGCAATCTGTAACATTCGTCATGCCACTTTACCATGAAGCAACACAATGCCTTGTTGTATAGCACACTGAAATCTTCATCAGAAATACGGTTGAAGCATGAATAAGCAGCCGGATATGCCTTGCTGAGCAAAAGCGATATTCCGGCTGAGAACAACTGCTCCGTTTCTTTGCCGGTTATTTTTTGTTTATTCACAAATAGTGTCATAAGCTATAAAAGATATTGTTTTATTTTAATTTCACCGGCATTATTTGTTTTTCATAATCATCAAATCGTTATAGGTTATAAAGAATTGATTAATTAAATAAAGAACGGAATTCATCAAAATCTTCCTGCGAAGCAAAATATTTGATCTCGAATACGATGTATTTATCAGGAAGACTTACTTTAAATTGATTTTCTTCATCATCGTCTTTTATATAGTTGATGTCGGAAATAAGGAAAGAGTTATATTCGATTTTGTTTTTATTTACCTCAGGATATGTCACCCGTCCTTTATCCACAGTAACGGTTCCTCCCTGTGCAGCCAAGACCTGTGCCTTACGTATACTGAAGAATGTCATTAAAAGCAGCAGCGCCCCACAAATAATCAAAATCGTAGACAAGACTTCCGGAGAGAGGATGACAGCCCGTCTGATACGTAATCCAAAAGGATAAATCAAGGGCACGATAACCATACCTATTCCAAATGCCAGGCTTGACCATTGATTGGTTAATGCACTTTTGGGAGTGTAACTAAAAGTTTTATGCACACTCTGAAATTTTTCGGTTGTTTTTGTTGTTTCCATACTTTTTATATTTAAAATGTTGACGTAATCAGCGCATCTGTTATCAGGATATTTTCTGAAATACAAGAAATTTTCTGTAATGCAGCTCTTGCTTCTGTCATGTTCCGGTTTTTCGTTTGTGAAGTTATCCATTTCTTTACCTCCGGAAATACGGTATATTCCGTAACTTCCCAATCTGGAATACGATATCGGATAAGTGTGTCAAATACAAAATCACGAACACCATTTTTCATCATAATTTCACTCAACCGTTTCATAGTCATTTTTTCGCAATTGAGAAGCACGCAACCCGAATATACGGAGAACATATCGGAAGATTTAATTGTACCATGTTCAATGCATTTGATTGCTGCTTCTGTCAGAGGCAGAAGCATATTGCTTTTCAGATAACGTTCACCTCGTCCCATAGCATATCCGGCATGAAGGGCCTGAATCATGCAAACCAGAAATGTTTCGCTCATTTCTTCCAACAGGTGTACGTTTTCCGTCAGATTTTTAGTCGGTTTACCTATGCGGATATTCTTCTCCAATTGTTTGATGCAATCTCTTTTTATAAGTGCATACTGGAAGTTTTCAACCATTATCTTCCGATAGTTCTGCCAAGTGATTTTCTGGTCACGGGTACGGGCAAATGTAATTTCCATATAACCGCCCGATGCGGATGCTACAATTTCCATCTCTCCACTGCGGGTAGTCATATCCGCCTTTTTGGACCATAAGGTTCCGTCTACCGTAATTTTACAGTCGAACAGTCCAGTGGGAGCAGGCAAGGAAGGGATAGACTTTTTGTTCTTAGCCACCCATAAATATATGACAGAAATATTATAAACATTTTCTTCGTTTCGGATAGCTGTTACTCCTGCTTTGTCCCAAATAAGAAAACTTCGTTTATCATATTGTACCATCTTACCGTTATCGTCCTGCATATTCCGATGGGTAAATACGACTTTCTCTCTGCCGAAAATATTCACCATTGTTGTATATGACAAGGGCAGGCTGATTTTTTGACCGTTAATTTTTAATATGCCTTCGGTTATTTCCACTCCATCTGTTACCGACAGAGTGGAACACTCCTTTGGAGTAATTTTTTCCACCGGCTGTTGCCCGGTAATCTGTGTTTTCACATATGGTGGAGCAAGCATTAGGCTAACATCTTCCGATACAGGTGGCAATAAATAGTCTATGTTTGGATAGGGATTCGGGTAATTAAGCCAATATCCTAATTTTTTCGGACGGCTTGCCATACGAAGAAAATTCCATAAATCTTCCGGCAAGCTGAGTATGTCATCAGTGTGTTGGTGTGTATTTACTACAATAGTACCGTCAGGCAACGCATGAAGAGCCTTGAATGATTCGCTGCCAAACACGCCGGGGCGGATACGCAAAACTTCATCCGTGCTCCAGTTCCAAAGGCGTGCATAATCGGAACGGTTTCCGTTCGTGTAGTGGTCTCCCTCTATCAGTATCCAGTCCTCGTAAAATATACGCAATCTGAATAAACCGTCACCGATGTGATGTAATGGAGCGATACGGCATCTTTGTGTTGCCATATCAAGGTCGAGCAATCCCGGTTCCAGCCATATTCCGCTATTGTTACTTACTGTATATTCATGCAGCAAAAGAAGGCGTGTTGTATTCGGTACAGGGCTGCTGCCAGTATGGAATGTTTCATAGCCGGACATGGAAAATGGCATAGTTATATATTTCCCATTATCATCATATCGGATAATTTTTGATTGGCTGTATTCCCCCATTACTATATATAACGTTTCCTTTCCATCTATCCCGAAGCTGGGAGCATATATCAAACCTTCCGGTAAAATAATTCGACTTACATATTTTACTCCTTGTTCTGTCATTGTGTGAACAATAGCACTATGGACATCCCCCAAACAAAGATAATGTCCGCACCACTGGAATTCATATTTATCGTAAACACTCAAATCACACACACGCGGCCATTTCTCTGCTTCCAAAGGATTCTTTCCGGCAACGGGCATTTCTCCTAAAGAGGTAGAATACAATGCAGCATAAAAGTCCAGTTCTTTCGAATATATAAAACTATGGATTTTCTTCGTTTTAAATTTTACCGGTTGAAGAGGGACAACGCGCAAATCTACTATAAATGTTCCTTGCCATTCTGTCTTGCTTTCTTGTTTCCATTCCCCATAGGCGAAGTAACCGGCAAAGCCTCTTGTAATATAGCAGATATTGTCATTGGGCCATACCATTTGCATACGCGGCATCTGCTTGAGTGGAGCAATATGCCTGGCTTGTATGCCGAAATCACGATGCGGCTGTTTGAGTAGTTTGCAATATTGGCCGTATTTGTGACATTTCTTCTCAAAAGCTCCCATTTCTGCCTGCGGAATCAGTTCCAACAGATAAATATCATCTTCATCTAAATTGTAAAGAGCATATCCGCAAGCTGTAAGTTCTTGTCCTAAGGCAGATATACCAATCTCATGTGAAAAACAGGAATATTGGTTTACGATTTCATCAAAACGTTTATCCTTCAATACGGAAACAACATCTCCCCACTTCTTTCTCAATTCTACTACCGTATCTTCTATATCTCCTTCGTATTTGAGAATATCGAGGGCATTGTCACGAGTTTCTTGCATCCTATCATCCTCATACGCTTTCATTACGTTCTTTATCCAGTTTTCTACAGATTTCCGTGATATACCTTTGCTAGTATACAGCCTTGCCGGAACTTTCGAAAACCGTATACCATACTCAGCCAGCCTGTGCATTAGGAGTACAAGAAGGGTAGGAGTATGAAGTTCATTCTCCATCAATGATTCTCCATCTCGTATAAGGAAACCGTCTTTTTCATTCCAACTTCCATGAATACTGTGGTCACCATTGCGCAGATAAATTTGATAACTTGTGAAACGCGTGTAGTCATTGAAAAGCGTTCTTGGACCAAACATATCAACTCTTAGGATATACCATGCTTTCTTTTCTTCTTGATTATTTGATGTGGGAAACATTTCCCCGTTAGAAGTAAAATGAAAAGATAGGTTCCATTCAAAATCATCAGGATAAGGAATCTCTGCTTTTGCCAGCCATTGGGCAGCTATAAGAGTTGGAATCGTATTCTTATAATAATCAGACAGTCCTTGGCGTAGTCCGTTTAAAGAACTCTGTTCCGGTAGCAGCAACAGTATGCGGTATAAAACATGTAGATCTCCCGGACCTTGTTCCATCAGGGTACGGGCAAGTCTTGTCAGACAGTCAAGAGCTGCAGAATCTGAAGATAGAGCCAATAAAGCCACACAATACCAGAATCTTATAATGTCATAATAGAAATGTCCTATCATACAATAATTTTCCAGTTCTTGAGCATTAGAAGGAATGCAACAATAACCTTGCAGAAAACCAGCTACTGTGCGGACAAGTTTTTCGTCTGTTGCATACGGCTGCATACGCAATATCTCTTTTCTGTTAGTAGGAGCATGAACATATGAGTCGAGTGCAGAGTTGAATCGGTTGATGCCGTCATACAATATTGCATTGCAATTTGCCAGTATCGGGATACTAATTCTGTATCGGTATAATATCGGGGATGTTTTTCACTTTCGTAAACGAATGGAATACAGTCTGTAAGATACCACGTCCAAAATTTTCTGTTCAATTCGGGGTCGATTTCCTCTATATCTGCTGTTCTTTTATTATAGGAAAGACTTGCCAAAAATGCTGCATCCCATTTGTTAGGGTCAGTTTGCCCGTCATTTTCAAAAACTTCTTCACTGAGGCTGGAAGCCGTTACGGCATAAGCTGCCCGCACTGCCGACATACCAGCCATAAATGGAACGGAATTGGTTCCATAATCATATCCTTGTACGAGGGCAGATATACGGTCTGCCGCTTCTATCACATCCTTTTCATTTGTTTTTCCCCATAAATAATATTCTGCCTTTCGGAGCAATTCTATAATTTCATAGCTGTTCCCTGACCATTTTCTCCAAGTCGGCAAAACCTTAAAGGCACATAATATGCCTATTCTTCCTACCATGCGTAAGGAGCGGAGTGACCGTAAAATTTTATGTCGTGACGGGCGGGACAGATGCCCTTGTGCAGATAAGGTAATTTCCATCAATCCTTCTGTTATCAAATTTCTCGGAAAATCCGAAGTTTCAATAGTTTTTTCCGGCTCGATAGGAGGAATAAAATTCTGTTGCTGTAGGAAATGTAGGGAATAGACCTTATTATAATCAATGAAAGCATAGGGAGAGTAGCGTTTATGGAAATCGACTGGTTTGAAAGAGGCAGCTTCCATATAAGCCCAGCCGCTGCCCGTTGTTTCTATGCCCTCATCATAAGCAAGCAAAAGCGCGACAGTCGGACTATTTGCATACTCTATCCGTATATAGTCCGTACCGTTCCTTTTTTCCTTGTACAGAACGATGCTTCCTTTCTGTTTATAAACATTGCCCATGTGACTGAAATAATATCATATGGTCGCAAATATATGAAAAGAAATATAAAAACCAACCGAGTGGTTTGTTTTATTTTGTTAAAGTCTCTCCAATGAAAAAATATTGCAATCTTACTCCTGCTGTTGCCTAAGTCAATACAATCTATTACTGTCCTGCACAGCCTCTCCATCTTCATTTGCCGAATAAGTATAAGTCTAAACTGAAAGATGCGAAAAACAGTATAAATTGATTACTGTCATTGTTGGGTATTGTTAATATTTTAACTGGAATAGAGTGGGTTACTGTCAGATGTGATCTTCCGTTGTTTGATATATTTTGTCCTTTTCAACTTGGGTATATGGAACCAACTTTGCCTTTATAATTCGATTATTACGGTTAAATGGTACATAAGTCACCTTACTATCAATACTTACTGTGTCGTTCGGCTGTTTTAAATGAGAGTGCCCATTTATTAACAAAACTTCCCCTTTTGAAAAATCTGCAGAACTGCAGATCGGATAGAAATCGGAAAAGCAAGCTGGTGTCATGTGAATGACCCTACTTTCATAATCATAGAATAAAAATCGATTTCCATCTGCCACATTATCATACACAACAAAACAATCCAACTTTCTTATTCCATTGACCATATAGCTTTGTACAAAATCAATGCTGCTATCATCTGATGTTTTCAACTCGTAGACAACATTCTTTCTACCTTGTTGATTCAAGCATAGCCTATATATAATTTCAAACTCTGCTTTTTCTGTTTCAATATAGAGGGTATCTTGTTCAGCTGAAGAATGACACCTTGTTGAATTTTGTTCCATATAGCTATCTTTTGTTATGGCATAGCTAAATGGAAAAAGAAATAAGCAATATAATAGAAATGCTTTCATCTGTTATATCTAATGGTTTAGCAGAGAATGGCTTGTGTGTTATCCTGCATTGTCAGTATTCCTTTTGTTATCTCATCCATTGTAAAAGCAAATTTTCAATCTCTTGTGAACCTGCTTCTTTTGCTAAAGTGAAAGGAGTGTTGCCGTTACTATCCTTTATTTCAAGGTCTGCACGATACTCTAAAAGCAACTGTACCAGTTCTATGTTCTTATTGGCAATGGCTTCCATAATCGGATATACCTTGTAGGTGTCGTATGGACTTTGACAGCCATTTACGTGAATACCATGCTCCAACAAAATACGGGCTAACTTTACGTTGGACAATCTACAGGCATATGTCAGGAGCGTAAGCCCGTATTCATCGCTATATACTCTATCGTTAATGTCCTTGTATCGGGTAAGGGCATACTTCAGCACGTCTTCTTTGTTAAAGTAGATTGCTGTATAGAGTATATCAAATTCGTAACAATCGCTACTCATTGCCATCGGTTCATCTTTTCCTGCCAGCAACTGTTTTATGGTTGTTATGTCGCCGTTGCGACAAGCAATTCCCAACGGATAAAGTCGGTAGGTTTTATCCTGTATAGTATCTTGTAGCAATGGGATTGCTTTTACGCCATTCAAACAACAACAAAACATTGCAAGGGAAAGTAACATTCTGTTTACTATATTCATATTTACCAAGTTATGTATCTTGTTCATTATCAATCTGTCATTACGATAGACATTATATCAAACTTACGTAATTGTACGTTGCTTTGGGTAATGGGTGGCAGTTTGCAGCCATAAGGTGAAACCGGCGTTTACAGGCAGTTCTATTTCTTTTTTATTTGATAAATGACTCTTTCCTTGTTGCTGATTTGTTTATAATTCCCAATCCGGTGAATAAACACCCAATCCCAATAAAAGGATAAATAATGCCACATAAGACCGCAAGCATATTCAATCCCTGCTCATCTCCTTCGAAACCCTCCAAACCGACAGCTTGCAATATGAAGTTTGTAATTTGCCACTCCAACAAACTTTGGTCTATACAGATAAAAGCAAGCCACAAAAGAATAGAACAACATTCCAACCCCAACCATAATATTATAACTTTAGGTTGCGTTACATATAATTTATAGACCTTGCAGATTACCAGTATATCTATAACTGCAAGCATACTTAAAAAACAATATTCCATAATACCATATATTCCGAACAGACGGCCAAAGCCTAAACCGCCACAAAATAATGTTATGATTATCAATATAATACTGAAAGATATCAAGGATATTATGGACTGGACTGTTTTATTCATTGCACGATTATCGGTAACTGTTTGGTAAAGAATAGCGTTCAGCTATTACCTTTCCCTGTTATAAACCTATCTTATTCCTTTCAATTCCTCTTTCATTTTTTCTTTCAGATGAAAATAAGCCAACACGCCCAAAGCATTGAACAACGCGGTTTCATCTTCATTACGCCCCAATGCCTTATAAAATCTTGCAACATTTCTATAAGCCATAATCAAAAAGATTAAATAGACAATAATCAAAATTCCCCCACTAAATACAAGTGTACAAATTCCTATTAATGAATTTCTTTTGTATGCTTTGTACTGTTTTTCTGCTTCATCGTAATTATTGTTTGTTAAATAACCAAATCGTTGCAAATCCTCTCTGCTCCAGCCCCTCTCTTCTAATAAATTGATAACATAATTACGAAGTGCATCATTATAACCATAGCGTTTATAATTTTTCACTATGTCTATTAGTTTGTCATTGTCAAATTTGTTAAGAATATCAAAATCTTCCATACAATTTTACTTTATCATTTATATAATGGGACAAGCAGGAACATTATTAAACATTGACAGTGTAGCATCAGTTTCTTTTCTACCGGGTTTCTTTTATCGGGCGGATTCTTGCAGGTGGGGCAGTACCGCATGTACATCCGGCTATAATCAATGTAAATGTGGGGAGAAAGGATGTATGGAAAAGCCGTCCTTCCCTTTTTTCTTTGTAGAGTACGCGATGTTTTCTTTCTGTTTCTGAACATTGTCCATGTAACTGACAGCAATATTATATAGCCGCAAATATACACAAAGAAACAGAAAAACAAACCGGATGATTGGTTTTATTTGATTAAAGTCCCTTTTGTGGGAATATATTGTCTCCTTACATTGTAAGGAACCTGAATTTCAGGCTTTCAACAGAGAGTAGAGAAAGTGCAGGTTTCGTGATAGTTTTTGGGTATCCAACCCTTGAAAAAAGGATTCTTCAAAGGACGTACCGAAGAACATCTGCCAGAACATTGAAGCTGTTTCTTCCACATCCAGATCCTGCCGTATTTCCCCATTTTCTTTAGCTTTCTGAATGGCGGACTTCCATAGTTGGTAGTTCTGTTCAAATATGACAGCTAGTTTTTTCTCTACATTGGGATAATACAGCCTTACTTGCATCAATAAGTGATAATAGTAAAAATTGAAGCTACAACCGCTGGGATTATTCCCATCATCCAACAAGTGTACGAGCCGCTGCATCGTGTTTTCCACTCCGGCTACATACTGGTCGATAAACTCCGACAGTGAGTTTGCAGTGAAGTTAAACTTGTTTTTCGAATGCTGGGTATCGAATACATACTTGTCCACTACAGCCTTGAACAAGTCCAATTTGAATGGAAAATAATAAACTAGTCCTGCTTTAGACAATCCGCAGGTCTTGGCAATTTCCATTTGGCTTGCTTTCTCGTAATTCATCTTAGCGAATATTCTCAAAGCTTTTTCCAATACTTCATCTCTGTTGGTAAACATATTTTTTTATTCTTTGGTTTTCGGTTTCAAATATACGGATTTTAAAAGAAATCCTTTTAAGATCAAACCATATTCATCGCTGATACTCTAAAAGAACCCCATATTTTTCTTTGCGATCATTAATCTGTCGCACATTCAGACTATACTCCAAATTCCATATAAAACTGGATAATTTATTGAAAAGCAATAAAATATATAAAAAGTAGACTTTTTTCGTGGCGCATGAGCAAACTCGAATAAAAACGGCTTTGGCAAACGCTTAATATCAGTAATGAAGCCAAACAACGAAAGCCCTCTAGCAAAGATGCCACGACAAAAGCAACCATCAAGATTATGACTTTGACTTGATTTCGTTATATAATGCCAACCGAGCGAACTTGTTCGGTTACTTGTACGGCAAGTTGTTCGGCACTTGTTCGGTTGACAGGTCTTACCGGCTCTGCGACTAGTCCTTCCGGAGCATTAACCACCATATATCGATTCCGCAATTCATTAAAGATTGCGAAAGAACCGCTCTAAATATTCGGAATTACGGATAATACCCTTTTGTACATTCTGGTAGTTGGCTCGTACCAAGGCATTGCGAAAGTACCACGAATGTTTGGCGAATAAATCATTCGTTACATCGAAGCCCATAGAACGGAGATAGAGAATTGTAAACACGGCAGTCGTTCGAGTATTTCCTTCACCGAATGGATGGATTTGCCATAATCCCGATACGAATTGGGCGATATGGTTTACAAGTCCATTCCTGTCCACTTTAGAATAATCGAACGAGCGTTCCTGTTCTAAATCGTATTCTATGGCTTTACGCATGATAGGAGAGTAAAGGATAGAAAATCTTTGAGAGGTACTTATTGTGTAACCAAGTGCAAAGAATGAAACCTAATGAAAAGAAAAAAATACAGAATCGCAAAAAAGCACATTCAGCTATTTCAATACTTATTTTTTTGTCTATTCTCCATTATTGTTTCAAAGTTTTCTTGCCCCCATTGTTTCAATCGCTCTAAATGAGGAATCAAGGTTTCTCCAAACTCAGATACACAATATTCCACTTTGGGTGGCACTGAGGGGTATATTTTTCTACTCACTAATCCGTCCGTTACCAATGAGCGCAAAACAGTAGAGAGCATTTTTTCCGATATAGAGGGAATTGTTTTATATAGTTCATTAAAACGTATTACCCCATTCTCGTGTAGCTTCAACAAGACAACTAAAGCCCACTTGTCGCCTAACCATTCTAATATAGGGGAAGCAGAACAATATTCATAATCTAATTTTTTTCGCATTTTTTTTATTCTTAAAATCATTGATATTGAGAAATACTAACCCAAACGTAAGTGGCTGACAGATAGTATAGTTCTTCTTTATTCCAAAAGAACATCCTAACTTCGCAACACAAAAATACGGAAAATAGCCGATTTCAAGAGCTTAATTGATAATTATATGGAACTATTACATTTTACAGGACAAGTGTGGCGACCGCCTTACGAGGCAAGTTCTCAACTATTACAGGTTACAGCCGGATGCACACATAACAAGTGCAAATTTTGTAGCTTATATCACGGAACAAAGTTCCGTCTATCTCCTATTGCAGAGGTAGAGGAAGACTTGAAGGTGATACAAGACTATCAACCGAGGGCACGGCGAGTATTTTTAACCGGAGCTAATCCTTTTGCTTTAAGTTATAACAGACTATTGGATTTAGGTCTTCTAATCAGGAAGTACCTTCGCCATTGTGAAAGCATCGGTATGTTTGCCCGGATTTCAGATATTAAGCCGAAAACGGTAGAGGAATTGAAGAACCTGCGTCATTTGGGCTTTGACGGTATCAGTATCGGAACAGAATCCGGAGATGATGATACATTGGCAGCAATGAACAAGGGATATACGGCTAATGATATTATCGAGCAATGCAAGAAGCTGGAAGAAGCAAATATCAGATATAACCTCGTGTATCTGACAGGGCTTGCAGGAAAAGGCAAGGGAAAGCGGAACGCTATTAATACTGCCAATGTGTTCAATCAGCTATCCCCCTTTACCGTAAACTTTGTATCACTGACTGTATTTTCCGAATCAGAATTATACGAGGAAATACAACGTGGCTCTTTTGTAGAAGCTACCGAACACGAAAGGTTGTTGGAGCTACGGACTTTTATTTCAAGACTTCATATAAAAACAACTTTATTAGGAAATACGGTATCAAACACTGTTCCGTTTGTCGGAATGATACCTAATGATAGAGTTAGAATTCTTAATGAACTGGATTCGGCTATAAAAAATGCCGGAGAAAAAGAATTAAGGCGATATAGAGATAGTATTAGATCTTTATAATCAATTCAAAGATATTCTATGCAATTTGTAGATAAGATATTGTCCCAATCAATACAGAGATAGAAAAGCTCGGTATAGATGATTGTATGGGCATGGGCAGTGCTTTGTATATAATGCGTTTTATCCAGCCTTTATATAATGAATTGAGAAAATACATATTAGCTTATCAGTTTGCTGATGAAACGGAAGAAATCTCTTTTTTTCAGTTACAAATTTAAATTGACAGACTGAAAATGAAATATTTGCAGTACGGACAAATCAAGACAACGAACCGCCAATTTTGGACATTCCGTAACCTAAAATCTTAGAGGATGGACAGGTCACGAATTGGCCACGAAAGTGTGTCTGTAATAAACCGATAAGGGCTGTTTTTATGGTATAACGCTCCAATATCGCTTTCTTTTTATATGTGCAAAGGTCAGAAGCCCCCGGCGAAAACCCCGCCGGAGGCATATCTTATTTATTATAAGGTTTGGTGAGATACAACGTTAAGTTGTTTTCTCGACCTTGTTATAAACTTATCTTATTCCTTTCAACTCCTCTTTCATTTTCTCTTTTAGGTAGAAGAACAACAAAAGATGCCAACACAAGTCAAAGGAGAATACGGCTTCTTCCTTTCTCCCTAATGCCTGATAGAACTTACATACATTCCGATATGCCATAAAAACAAATACAAGATAGATAGGCGCCAGCATACAAAGACTTAATACCAAGACACAGACAGCTATCAGTGAATTTCTACAATAAGCTTTGTATTGTATCAACGCTTCTTCGTAATCGGAATTTTTCCAATAACCGAATGTTTTCAAATCCTCAATGCTCCAACCTCTTTCTTTTAATAAATTAATAGCATAATCACGAATTTCATCATCATAGCCGTAACGCTTATAATTTTTCACAACATCTATTAGCTTATCATTATCAAATCTCTTTAAAATATCAGAATTTTCCATAAAAATTTATTCTTTTATAATGTTAATATAACAACACCAAAGGTGTAAACAAGAGTCTTTTATTTTGTTTTATTTTATCTTTATTCATTTTCCTGTTGCGAAATATAATCGAGTCATACAGTTTTTTGTCATTCTTACATTATTTCTCTCTAATATAGCTCCACTAATTCATCACTGCCTTGTGGCATATAAAGGAGGATGAACTTATATGCTGTAACAGTACGCTCTTCAGGTGATAGTCTTTTCTCCTCCTCTGTGTCATAGAAACCAATCCGTAAAACATCATCGAGCTCAAATTTTCTTCTTAGATAAACCAATTTTCCATTTCCACAAACGACCATCTCATAATTTTGTATTGGTTCTGCAATCCAATCTATAGGATTGCATAAAAAACGGAATAAATAGTCTGAATCGATATATACTTTCTCCAAAGCCTCTTTTCCCAAATAATTCATATCCGTCAAAACCCATGTACTGGCAAGGCGCATTTTATTATACTCATAACAATTTCCATCAATCATCATTTGACGCACCATATTGTAATGGGCAAGAACCTTCTCTTCCAAATCGGGTATTGTCCGCAAATCCGTTGCTTCTGCAAGTATTCTTTTATGGTTAAAGGGGAGTGTGGCATTGAAGCTTATGGAATCAGTGTAGAGCGGGATTTTTTTCATCCCAATATCTGTCGGAGTGTCTAATTCCACCAATGTTTCAGGCATACCAACCAGTTTTTCTTTATAATGCACAACCTTAATATTTACACCGGCATCTTTGGTGACTTCCGTTTCTCCCGTTCGAGGATAGACCTGTATACTTACGGTATGTTTACCGCTTCCTAATAGCAAATCATTGATAGGATATAGCATAGACTCACCTTTGTCTTCTACAAAATGATACCCCACCGGAATGTCATTTACCCTGACAAGCAGTCTGCATCCTGTCTTGTTTACCTGTAGATAGTAGGCAGGTTTCTCCGGGTAGGTCTTCACCATTCCTAATCTCTCCTGTATCAGTTCTTCCATTTTCTTTATTTCCTGTTTCATATCTTTTTCTGTTTTTACTTGTGCATAGCTGTTGAAGCTGATTGTTGCAATGAGCAGGGCAAGAATCATTGATTTCATATTATTTTCATATTATTTTCTGTTTTCTTTTATCGTGTCATTGCTTGTTTCTACTTTCAATCGCTCATTTAAAATGGCTCTGTCTGTTGCATTGCTTATTTTTCGGGGTATTGACCGGGTATCTTCTATGTATTCTTCTACCACTTCGCCGAACACCTTGTACATATAAGACAGCACAATCAGTATAGCCAATACTGCCAATATCTTTTTTATCGGGTTATAGCGTCTAAACAGGAATATGACAAGTGCGGAGAGGATATAGGATATATACAGACCGGCCGTGTAGCGTGTCCTGATACTGTATTCATTGGCGAGTTCACGTATCTCTGCTTGCGTGTCCCATGCCTCGTCTGCATATTGGTACAGCAATACTTTTTGTATATATATCAGGCTGTCCTTGCTTGTTGTCGGTTGTGATGCGCAGGTAAGTTCTACTAGACATACTCCTTCTTCATTTGGGGATAGACGAACCAGTCGCAATAATAGATCATAGCGGACAGCGGAATGACAAGCAGTAGCCCGGCTGCCAGTTTACGGACAAATTCTTTCCATGTCTGTACTTTCAGTTTGTTAAAGGCGAACAAGGCGGCAATTCCTATGCTGTATGCTACCGAAGCCGTAAAAGCCGTTACTCCCAGTATGAAGAAGTATTTCAAAGCCTTGTATGTTTCCAAAACATCAAACACATTGTATTCGATTTTGTGGAATTTATCAACAAGCACAACAAAAGAGCATACAAACATAATGGCGAGCGTAATGATAAAATATTTGCTCAATTTCTTCAATATATCCATAATATCTTCAAAGGTTTAATTGTTATTTTATAGTTTCCGAATAAAGTTACTTATTTCATTGAATTGCAGTAATATATCCTATATTTTCCGTTTGATTTTTGTTTTTATTCCACATCTACATTTATGTACTTTTCATATTCAGGACCTTCGTACGGTGGGTCACCAGAACCTCGTGAGTTAATGGCAATATCAAAGTTTTCAATGTCATTACCATCTTCAGACTTCCTGATTCTATAGGTATAATATTCTTCTCTGCGGTGTATAGGCGCTTTGGTGTAGTCCCAGTCATACAAGTCACAGTAATAAAGCAGAGGGAACGGATTGTTATTGAATTTCAGGTTTGTTTTTTTCAGAAAATCATCCATGTGCATACCTCTGCCCAAAACTGCTCCACCGACAATCATTTTACCCGTAAAATACTGACGTGGGCAACGGTTCTTTAGCCATTTTAGGTCTTCATCGGTTATAAACCTGCTTAATTCTATATTCCAGTTAATCATTATTCTGCTTACAGGGGCACTGTCTTTTCCGCTTTCATCGTCTGATACCATAATGATTCCCATAGAATCCCATATAAATATTCCGGGTTCCGCAAGACGTTCGTAATGTCCGAATATCTCACACGGTTCTCCTATTGTTATTCCCGGCATGAACGGCTTGCCGTTGTAGGTCATTGTCGTATCTGTAAATACAAACAGGTGCTCCATATTCACCCCCTCTTTTTCGTAGTCTATAGGCGGTTCCTCCGGCAGATGTTCTTCCAAAAATCGGTCTGTCTTGGCCATCAGCGTATCTACTTTGCCCAGAATGTTATCGATGCTTCCCATCGCCTTTTCGTGGTTGTAGCTGCACCCTGTACACGAGCTGAGCGCGGACATACAAAGAAGTCCGAACAAAAAGGCTACGACTGCCGGAGCGGGTATGAATGGATGCTTGTTCATATTATTGTGATTTATAGTTTTACATTTACATATACATTCCAACATTATATTATGAGCTATATTTACCAAATATTAAAATATTCCATTTCTTCCTGTTGTGGCTTTTCCCTGTTCTTGAATTTCTCAAGTTCTGCCTTATCTACTACTTCTTCCTCCATATAGCGATGTATGAAGCGTGCAAGGCGCAAGGCTTCGTCGGTGCGGCCCGGCATCACGGAGATTCCATGCGGTAGTCCTGAGGGATTATAGATTTTCACCTCGTCAATCTTGCTTTTCATGTCGTGGTAATATGAAAGCTCCGCTTGGTCGTAGGGAATGATCTCTGTCTTGTTCATCAGCAGACTGCCGGGAATGGTTACGGTTTTGGCAGTACGGTCGAAGACAATGCGTTGCCGGGGATTCAGCAAGGCATAGGCCATTCCCCATGCCAATATAACGCCCATTTCTGCAAAAAGCAATGCGGAGCCGTAATCTTCTGGCGGAACAGTAGAGTCTGATAGGAATGACCAATAGATGAAAAGGCCAAACATGAAGGAAAATAATAGAAAAAAGAGGATTCTTCCACTCGTGCTGTCGTTGTCGATAATGATTTGCCGGTCATCTACCCGGACCAGACATTCCGGTGGTATCGGGCAGGTAGCATCATCGTGCGTCAGTTCTCTGTATATCAGTTCTCCGCCCCGCCACAGCCAGTGTCCGTCGTTCTTCATCGGTATTTGGATGCTGAGGTTATAGGCGGGTCTGCAGAGTAGCCGCAGAAGCAGCCAGCATGCACCATTGAGGACCGCCAGCCCAACCGCCACATTGGCTGCGGTGAGCGGAATGTCGCTAACTATGATGAATAATATCAGCACGCTGAATCCCAGAAGAGCACCCGCTATGATGGCATGGTTTTTCCATTTGTATCGCTTTACCATGCTTCGATACTGTCTGTCATGGATGGTCTCTTCGTGGTGTCGCTTCTTATCGCTGTTTCTGTTCTGTTTCATGATTTTTGCTGTGAAGTTAATGTCAGTAAGTATAGCAAATATCGCCTTTTGCCACGCCCTGTGTGCGGACAAAGCGGTCGTACCATTCGCCGTCGAACACAAAAAAATAGCCTTCGGTACGGTTTCTGCGCTTGCCTTCACGTATTTCGACGGTGTTGTCTTCTTCATGATAGACTCTTTCGAGCTTCAATTCATTGTGCTCGTCAGTTTCGTGTATGGCAAACGTCAGCGTCCGGTCTTTCAGCTTCCATTTGTAAAGGCGGCAGGGGAACCACTCTCCGTCTCCCTGCTCAGGCTCTCCGTAACGCTTGGTGAGAAGGGTGATGAAACGGTCGCAGTCTTCCTTTGTGATGTTGCGATTACAGCCGCCGGCCGCGGCGATGCGTCATCCGTCGAGCGTAACGGCAAAATTGGCTGTGCTGAACGTATGCCCGCCCATGCTAAGAAGTTCGTCGGCATCGCAGGAACCCATCTGGCTATAAGTAATCCAAAAGGGATTACCATAAAAGTCTATGCAGGTTTCTTTTTGATATAGATATCCATCCTCTCCGTCCTTGGTGCTGGGGGTGGGCACCTGATACCAATCCTCTCCCCACTCGGTGCTTATATAGCGGTCGGGAAAAATGTCCGTAATGGGGGTAGAGAAATCGAAATCGTCGAGTTCGATTGTCTTTTCACCCAAAGGGCCGGGGCGTTGGTCGCAGCCGCCCAAACATGATGCACTGATAAATCCCATAATGATGAATGTTTTTAGCTTCATTTCTGTTGAATTTTAATTTACTTGATATATTTTACCTCATCCGTTTCACTGTCACATAGAATGCTTTTTTAATGGCTTGTTATCTATTTGTAATACAGCAAATATGGAAAATGATTCTTCAGTATGCTTATAGATGGATTTTTTTTCACCGGAATGTGTTGTAGAATATGTTTGAACATGCTTTCTCGCGGTGTTCTCGTACCCCACATTTTTGCCATTTTCATGTGATTTAAAATTAGCTTATTATAGCCTGTTTCTTATCTCTTGAATATTTTCTTCTTCCATTTTTGCAACTCTATTGTTGCTTCAATGTAAGGACCATTTACTTTGATGAGTAAATCTTCAAATTCTTTTTTTGCCCGGAAGAGCTTTACGATGTCCTCGCCTTCCATGAACAGTCCGATATATTCGTCATCCAGCTTCCAAAGATACACGGGTATGTTCTTGCCCTTTGATACCATCGAGTTTATCAGAATCTTTTTAAGTTCGTCTTTACCTGTTTCTGCTTTCTTCAGGGCAGGTTTGCCATATTTCTGTCTAACAGCCTTTACCAGTTCCTTGAAGCTTGTTTTGTTCATCTTCGTTTCGCAGGCCATCGATATTAATTTGCCTTGTGCATTGGTTACTAAATTCAGTTTCCCGAAGTCGGTATCACAAAAAGTTGCTTTCCTGGTAACGAGACTGTCCATACTTATATAATGTATTAAAATCAGATATCTCTCAGAAAACGAAACGTTCATGTTTTGTGTGTATTTCACATAGCGATAGTTTACTTCTTTGCTGGTCTCTTTGGGATTATCGAAATCAATATATGGAGAACATAAACGTTCCACATCGATGTCATAGTCCGGGTTATCCATGTTGATAATCTGTTTGTCTGATTGTGCATGGGTTGTTGCGCTGGATAAGCATAAAAATGCTGTCAGTCCCATAATGATAAGTGTTTTAATTTTCATATTCGTTCATTTTATAATAAATGGTCAGCTCCTGTTTCTTCGGATATTCACCGGGGTATCACCGAGATTCCGCTTGCAGAAATCAGACAGGTAAGACTGGTTCGCAAAGCCGCATTGTTCGGCAATCTCCGGTAATGGAAGGTGTGTAGTCCTCAACAGTTTCAGCACCTGCTCGGCACGTTTTTGCCGAAGCCACTGGGCTACCGGACAGTTAAACAATCTCAGGAATGTCCGACGGAAGGTAACGGTGCTGTTTGTTCCGCATAGTTCCGCCAGTTCTTCTGCTGTCTTCGCTTCAGTATGGCATTCCATCACTTTCTGAATGAAAGAATGGTCGGTATGGATACCGAGCAGTTCTTCCGCTTGCAAAATGATTTTACGGTTGATATGTTCGTAGGAGGCATCGAGCAGTTTGAATGATACCTCAATGCCTTCTGCCGGCTCGGAAGTGGAAGGCATTCCGCATTGTATTCTCGCTTCGCGGAAGTAGTAGAGCATTCTGTGATAGATGGCTTCCAGATGTTCTTCACGATGCCTTTGTAGCAATCGGCATAAGGTCAGTAACTCTTCTACGCGGCAATAATGCGTGTACCATATTTGCAAACGCATGACATAGCGGGTGGATTCTGCTTCACCGGCAGTCATGAACAGCTCCAGCCATCTCTCAAAGTCTGGCTGTTCATGGCTAATTGCTTCGGGAAGCCCGTTCATCCATCCGGCAATCATATTCATGAATTCCATGTCCGATGCAAAGGGACGCAGTTGCCGCTCTCTTCTCTCCTCCGGCATATCCTTGGATATGGTCACACAAAGCATACGCAAACGTGCTTCCTGGGGATCGTCCGGTTGCAGGCGTGAAAGGAGATAACCGCTTATTGAAAAGCCTTTGTCCATAGCAGAGAAAATTTATCGGTTTTCAAACCTGAGGGCCACCGTCATGCGGAATGCCACGGGTTTTCCGTTTTGGGTGGCAGGTATAAATTCGGGAAGTCGTTGGATGGTATATAGTGCTGCAACTTCCAGTTCGGACGATGTGGTCTCCCGGTTTTCCACCTTGGCATCCTTCGCTTTGCCGTCCTTTCCCACTGTAAAGGATACGCTTACATTCCCTTCGGGATTTCCCTGGTTCCCGAGGCCGGCATTATAGGCCATCCAATGGCGCACGGCAAGCCTGAAATCCGGGAATTTCGCGAACGGTCCTTCCTTGAACTTGGGAAGTTCTCCGTCCGGGATGTTCATATATCCTTTGGTGGTGTCAGGGACAAGATCTTCCTCTGTAAACAGCTCGCCGGTGTCGTATACGCCTGCTGCCGGATTGATTTCCATGCTCCGGACATCTGATGAGAGATCATTGAAATTGCACCAGTTACCGACGCTGATGCAGTCGATGAACGGATCATATTTCGTCTTTGTCACCATCAGGCACACTTCATACCAGGTGTGTGGCTGGCTGCCTCCGCCGACAATTTTCCGTTCTCCCTTTTCGTTCTCTTCAAGGTAAATCACGGCATCCTTGTGCTCCGGATTCGGCTTGCGTACATATAGTTGGATAGTCCGGTCATTCACATGCCATCCATAATTCCGATATCCGAAATACTCTTCTGTGACAAAGCATTGGGGACCGTACTTTCCTGCAATGGCATATAGCAGCGAATCCACTGCCGCCGCTCCGTCCAGCCTTCCCAGTGCCAGAATGCCGATCAGTTTTCCTGATTTGTCCGCCACCATGCCGGTATACGGGAATTCAAATTTCCCGAAGCGGGCAAGAACCTCTCCGTAATTTGTTTCTACCGAGCTGTATTCCTGAATGACCGCCTTTTTGCCTTCCTGGGTTTTACATTTCACTTTTTTCTTCATGAAATAGCGGAATGATTCGTCATAATCCCCGTCGTATAGCCTTGCCTTGGAATAATACTTGTCCACGTTCATTCCGAACACCACATTTTCCAAATCGTATGCACCCTCACCCCAGTATTGAGGCTGTGCGGCACTGATGCCGCAAAAGAAACTCAAGATTCCCATGATAAAAATCGTTTTCATGCTTTGCAATTTTTTGTTAATATTGATATACTGTATTCGAAACGGCTGGATGAACCTCCGCCTCCGGACGATCCTCCTCCGAAACTGCCTCCGCTACCGCCTGAGCCTCCCGAACGTCTGGAAGAGGTGCTGATTTTCGGTATTGTATAGCCTACAATGTATTCGGCATCGCAATGCATACATCGATGGCGAGCCTCCATCAGTCCTTCTGATAAAGTGGTGGCTTTAATAATAGTCCGATATTTTTCTTCCTTGTGCAGCGTCATGTACCTACAGGAGGGGCAGCATTCATAGCCGTCCTTTTCAAGCGGTATCCGGATTTTCACCTCTTCGCTGCAAGCGGAGCACCGGTAGATGCGGATGTATGCCGTCTTCAGTTCTGTTTCTTTGCGTTCGCTTTCAGTCAGCCGTTTCGTATCCTTTACCAACTCGTGCAAAGGAATCTCCCGGAGGGTTTCCCGGTTGCATTTCGGACATGTCCGGCTGCGCCTGAGGGTCTTTTGTTTCTGTATGCCGAAGTACCAGCAGGCAATACCCAGAATGGCGGGCCACACCGGTACCAGCCAGCACAGTCCGAGCAGGGTACGTACAGTAAAGGGGTTTCGGGTCGCCAGCAAGGTCAGAGCGGCCTCCGTCCCTTCGTCTTTTGGCGTCATCCTGCTTACTGCCGATTTCCATACCAGCCAGTTTATAAGTATCAGCATCAGGGCAAACACGATAAAGACCGGGGAAGGGGTGGTACGCCGGAACTTTTTTATCCATGCTTCCGGAGGTGCTGCCTGATAGTCACTTCCGTACAGACCTGCCGCCAGACAGCCTAATGGCTCTTTGGAGTCCTGCTTCCTTCTCCAAATAATCAGCCCAGTTATCAGGACCTGTAGTACAATCAGGACATATCCTTCCATGGCTTCATTCAGTAAAAGATGACCGGAAGCGAAGCGACAAAGGAGATAGCTTTTCCCTTCCATGTCGCCGGGACATACTTTATGCCGTAGAGGCAGTCGCAGACCGCTTTTTCCAATAGCGGGTGGGGATCTCCGTTTATTTTTACGTTGCTGGCAACGCCATCAGCCCCGATGGTTATTTCCGCCATCATTCTTCCTGTAATTCCTTGCTCGACTGCCTCTTCCGGCTTCCTGAGCAATTGTGTCAAGACCATGTTCCATTCGTCCGGCATTCCTGTCTGCGGGTTGATGGGCTTGGCTGGCTGGAAATCAGGACTGAAATAATCCACTTCCTCCATCTCTTCCGGTTCGGCCTGCTTTTTATTGTCCGGTGATTTTTCGGTGCACAACCATTCGATAAGTTCGTTGCATCGTTCGCGGTTGATTATTAACCGGGATGCTTCGCCTTCCAATGGGACAAATACGGTTATCTCTGCAATTTTCCGTCTCTTTTCGACCGGCATGTAGAGCAGCAGGCTGTCCCCCTGCAAGGCAATCCTGTAGTGTTTTCCCGTCACTCCTGCATCATCCGTACCGGTATCTTCTTCTGAAACTTCGTCTTCCATAAAGTATTTCAGGGTCTCTTCCAGGTTGTTAGGGTCGATGCCATTTTCTTTCAACCACTCTTCAAACGTGATTTTCCTTGTACTATTTTTCAGAATCTTGTCCAAATCTCCTGTTGTGGCTGTTGAAGAGGACGGCTCGTACCAGTTCCCGTCCCTGTGATAGAGGCGCTTCATGCCTTTCAGTTTGTCGAGAGTCTCTGCGTCTGCGGAAATGATGAAGCCGTTGTTGTCAACCTTTTCTATGGAAAAAGTCTTGCTGCCCCAAGTCACCTGCACCGGTTTGTCTCCAAAATCCTTTATGGGCACTGTGATACGGTCGTATTCCTGAGGCATATAGAAAGACAAGGAGATGTGTCCGCCTGCAATTTCCTGATAAGGAACAGTCAGTGGTATCTGTAATCCGAACCATATATTCAACATGTCTTTGTTCTTGGCATAGTCGCCGCCCTCAAGCAAATAGATGTCTTTTTCCGGGTGTATATAGGCCGGTTTGCCCTGCTTATCCGTCAGATGAAGCTGCAAATCAGTCTCCAGGTCGAAGAAAAGTTCTTTGCAGAACCCCGTGAAGTTCCCGTTCTCATCCTCGTGATAATACTTTTCCCACAGGCCGGATCCTTGTCGACCACCGAAATATGAAGATACATTTTCTTCTTTACCCCTTAGCATGAGGTTGCAGAAGATAGGAGAATCCTTGTCCGGCTCTATGAATGCCTTGTCAAAGCACATGAATAGTCTTGACAGACTCTTTTTAAAGCTCTTGTGCTTGAATTTGTCCGCCCATTTTTCCCAAGGGAGCATATCCTGTTTGAACTCTTGGTTTTCTGCCAATGAATCAAGCCCGCTGAATGCCGTCCCTGTCTCGAACTGATAGAACACTTCAAGTTGCTCCATGGCCTCTTTTTTCTCTTCTTCTGTCATCTTCTTTTTGTTTTGTGCCCATGCTCCCAGTACGAGACATGCAAGCAGGACGGTTGATAATATTCTTCTCATGATGAATGGTGGTATTGTGTTTATAATCAAAATAATACCGGAATAACTGCGACGGATGCGACGCATTCTCCGTCATATTTTGCCGGCATGAACCTCATGCGGTAAATGCAATCCGTTACAGTTTCGCTCAAAGCCGGATGCGGCGAACTTGTAATTTCCACTTTGCTGACAGCACCATCGGCCTCAATTACCACCGTAGCCATCACCTTGCCCGTAATGTTCTGCCCGACAACTTCCTGTGGGAGCGTAATCATCTGCGACAGTTCGGCGCTCCACTCGCTTGATGTGCCTGTCGTGATATGTAGCGGAATGGCAGGCTGGAATCCGTTTTCAGACAAGTCTATTGTTTCCGTGTCTTTCTCATACAAATGCCAGTCAATGGCATTGCGCCCCTTAGTCAGTGTCCGGGCATATTCGACTCCCATTTTCAAATGTCCCTCCAGATAATCCCTGAAACCTTCAAGCACCCGGTCCTTATCAAGCCGCAATCCGCTGGCCGTTTGTTTTTCAGGAATATCCCACTCGGCACCGGCCCTGTATATTTCAACGGCGTCCATTCCGTTCATAAAGACATAACCATAAACTACGTCTTGTCTGTATGCTTTGTTCAATTCTGCTTTGATGGCTTTGTTCATAAGACATATCGAGTCGCAGTCCTGACGCAGAATCGCATTTTTAAAACATCCTGTTATAGTCATGGCACTTCTCAGTCCGTCTTCAAAAGCGGAAATGATAGCAGGACGGTTTCCCAGGGAAAGGAGCATTGCATCAAACTCCTTTCTATGAGTTTTTCCTATAAACCATTTATATTCCATGATCCAGTTAGCTTGTGCTACGCCTACGGCATACGAAATCATATCGTTAGGTGCCAGCAAGGCATTTCGTTCATCAGGTGTGAGCCTCATGTTGTCTTTCAGTTTGCGGATTCCGTCCGGAGCGGCAGGGGAGTCAAATTTTGCAATTGCCGAAGCCAGGGCTTCCGATTGGGTGATGTCATTGCTTGCTGTGGCGGAATCTATCCACTCTGGAAGAATAAGGGCATCGTCGGCATGCTCTTGACACAGGAAATAAGGTCTGTTGTGATTTGCGATGTCGTAATAGCGTTCTTTCTCTTTGCATAAAAAAGAAAACCATTTATCGGATAAGGTGTCATAGTGCCGGGACATCTCATTTTCAGAAGTGATATGCTTCCTTACCTGTTTCAGCACATCGGAAATTGCGGCGTCGATATAATCCAGTTCCGGATAGGGATTTGTTGAGTATGCTCCCATAAGGGCTCCGGTGCGGAAGCAGACCCTTTCCATTCCGATACTCTCTGCGATGCCCTGCAATTGTTTCCGGAGCGAGGAGAAGTTTTTTAGAACGATTTCTTTCCAATGCTTTACGCCAAAGTCATAGCCGGCGTGGATATACGGAGCGTACTCTTTTCTGTAAGTTTTCACCTTGACGGATTTCCGGGCGAGCCTATCATAGGCGGTGGTATAGCATAAACTGTACACGATAGGATCCAGTACATCAATTGTGTCTCCCGGTTGGGGGAATTGTACCTTGGGTGTCGCTTTCTTTTCAATCGCCATATTCCATACCGTATCCTTTGTCACCTTTATATCAGGCTCCTCTTCGGTTATCAGGTTCGTATTCTGAGCTCCGGCTGACAATACCATGCCTGAGAACAATGCTATGAATGCCGTTTTTTTCACAGCAACTTTTACAGGATAAGACACCTTCATATCATTCCAAAAGTGATTGTATAATTTATATATTGCGAGAATCTGATTATTCAAGATAGAGAATAGAAAAGGAAAGTAGGAAAACGCTTGGTTAGCAAAGGTAGAGTTCGGCAAACGCAAAATAGTGAAAAGCCATCCTTTCATGGCTATGAATCCGACCGATGCCTTTTGCCGGTAGTAAGAGCCGGGGTTCGTCAGATAATTTTTCTTCTCCCAATCACAGGGGTTGGGAATAAAGCCGGTTTTGACTTTCGGTGGCGGACTGTCACCCCAAGCGTTTTTTATTATGGCAATTACGTTTTTCATAATCTTATCCGTTTTTTCTGCGTAAAAATAGCCAGATCCTACGCATGGTTTCTTATGAATGCTGATAAGTTTTACGGATTTCTATTCATTCATGACCAATTATCCGACAATTATCCAACACACATGGATTCCATTATTGAAAATCAACATTTCGGACTGACCCCATTTTCGCCACCGGACTTGAATGCCACACTATCTAACAAGAAAGTGTGGAGCCGGTTTACTTATTTGTATTAGAGGTTCTGGTAAAACCCGGAAGCAAATAAATGAAAACAGTACCCCACACCTATATCGCATGTCATTCGCATACGGATACATGTGACAAGTGTTACTGCTCAGCCCTGCTTCCATTTTGAAATTTACCAGATTTCTAATACAAGGTGTTAGCGAAACACATCAACTATATATGTCTGTCGTTTGCACGACTCTACAAAGATAGTCTGTTTTTCGATATAGCAGCAATTCGGGTACTGTTATTTTTCAAAGTTAGGGATTTTTTTATTTGTGCTTTTACGTTTTCTGTTTAATTTTCCGTAAAACTGCTCATTCTTTATAAGTATATTCCTATCGGATTACTTTCATGATTTCCTGATCCAGAAATACTCTGTGATGCTCAACCATGTTGTTCCAGAACATTTTCACTGCATGTTATAAGTGAACTAACGTGAAACTGATAAGCAAAGCTGTTTTTATAATATAGTAAAATTACATTTTGTTTAGTCGGAATTTATAAAATATCATGAAAGATAAAAAGTTTTCAGTGAGTTCTATATTTTGTAGGGATTCATAAAAGAAAAAGCTCCAAAAATCATTGATTTTTTGAGCTTTTCTTCAATTTACTTTTTTTGCTTCGTACACCCTCAGGGTCGTGCACGATATTGATATTCAGCATATTATACACTTGGTATCATTTTGGTAGCACATTCCAAAATTCCAATTTATCTACATTTTCAATCATAAGTTAATAAATGTAGGATAGACTCACTTGTTTATATCGCAAAGATAAGAATAAATCCGCGCTTTTATGGAATTTTATCTCTTTTTATTTGCGGCCCTTCGTGCTGACCTGTTTTTATACGGCCCATTAATATCAGAATATGTATGTCTGGCAAACTCCAATGTGCTGTAACACCATTTTCTCAGTTTTTTAAATATTTTCATCTGAATTGGGTAATTGAGTTATTTGAATGATTTGTTGCAATTGCTCGTTAGTCAATCCGTCAGGCTGAATTTCTTTGAATTGTCGTACTAAATTCGCCCGCATCACTTTTTGCTGATGCTGATTTAATAATTCGGGAGTAAGTACTTCTATACTGCTATAATTATATCTTTCAGCAGGCGTTTTATTACCATCGCTTTTACGAAACTTTGTGTTATTACATATAATCAAAGTTGGGGTCACACGGTCTACAGTATATATTGTAGAAAAATAATTGCTCCTAAAATATACCTTGTCTCCAGGCTGTATATCATAAAGAGACTGTTTTATATCATTGTTATTTTCCATTGCTGATTTTATAAATGATTTATAATACTTACAATAACGAGGTGTCTTTCTGCCTGTTATCCGCTTTTGCAGAGCCTTACAATACATCTGATAGTTCGGGCAACCCTCTTAGTGTACACATTCGCTACAATGCCTATCATCATCTTTTTTCATGCCTATTATTTCAGATATTCTTTATTAAAATGGTGATTCTTAATAAGCCATTCTATCATGGATACACAGCATTCAATTGGAGTATTCTCAATTTGTGTTTCAGCCAAACAATCTGTCGTATCTCTTCGTATTGATAGATTATACCCCAAAGTCTGTTTTATCAATTTTGGATTGTGCGCTTTAAATCTATGTTTAGGACCTAAAATTTCATTAGGCAGCATTTCCAACAGTCTCGATAAGCTCCATGCTGGAATATCTTTACCCCATATTTTATCAAACACTTCTTCTCCGGTCATAAGCGTTCCATCTGGATGTTTATGAAAAGGCGACGCTAACTTTGCTATTCTTTCCGGTGTCCAAAACTTCCCTCTTGATGTTGGCGGCTTAGTTTGCAACTCCCATTTCAATGCAGGTACTTTACTCTTTGTGTAATGATACACCATATCTGCCGTTCCCGGCTTCAATCCCAAAGCGAGCAATCTTTCTGACTGCTCACGAGTAGTACATATTTGTGATTCAAAGTTCATTTTTTTGTTTCTTTTATTTTTAGTTTTCTATATAATGATTACCTTTGTGATCATAATTTTAATTTTAAAAAACTATGAAAAAACAATATGATTTATTTATCTCCGCTTGTAAAGGAGCTTATTCGCAAGGTAAACTTGTCTACCTGCATGGAAGAGGTGAGTTCTCTGGTGCGCGTGGCGCATATAATTACTGTAAGCGTATAGGAGATAAGTTGGGTGAGTTAGCCATATACAACTGCGTGGTTAACTGTAAAGGAAAGAAAGTTTATTAATAAAATGGACCGGAAAATTTTCCGGTCCATTTTATTATTTTAATCATTTCACAATCTCCCAGTCTTCTGCAAATACATCACTGATAGACGGAACCCATGAATCAGCGCGTCCAGTATTCTCATTGTAGATAAGACACTGGCTTGTATAGTCAATGAATCCCTTACCTTTCAGAATAAGGTCTTTTGCTGATTGCGGAAGAGATTGCATCTTGGGGATAATATCACTATCAATATGTGCTGGAACCTGTTTGAACACCATTAATCCTTTTCCGTTCCAACCGCTTCTACGAATTGGAAAACCTGCTTTGAGAGCCATAATAGCCATACCAAAATTCATCTTTATTACTTTTGCACCATCAGAACCTTGCATACGCTGTATGCGAGTATCAAGAAGCCGTATATAGTCGAACATTGTACAACACTGCATTTCCAGTAAACACTTGTTGTACATATCATTAACGACTTCATCCATTTTCCCTGAATCTATGAAAGCGGCTAACTTTACATATCTTCCATTGACTTCTTCGGCTTCTATCTGCATACGGTCAAGTGATGTATCGGCGAGTTTATACGCCTCCTCAAACGGTTCCGCTGGCGACCAACTCTCGTACCCGTTAGCATATTTAACGTGATAACCCATGCGCTTTGCATACTCTGCATCAGGCACTCTGCCAACTTGTAATAAACCTCTTTCATAAGCCTCGCCCATTGTCATAGGTTCGGCTTCAATCTGCTTTGTTCCAATATACTTTTTCATTTTTCTAAATTTTAATTGAAAATTGAACCGAAAATATCATCGTCTTGCAATAATTTTCGTCCAGAATAATCCTGTCGACCACAAGCGTTTCTGAGCAAATCCGCTTTGCCTGCATCTCTCATTGCGATTCGTAACATGGCAATCATCTTTGCTAAATCACGTTGACAAATGTCACTCCACAGGACATATATATCAGTTCCATATATGCCAAGATCATCCAAATCTTTAATATATTCAAAACTGTTTCTGTATGGATAGACAGAACCTCCTTCTTTGATTAATAAGCAGCAAGCGTTCATTGCCCCAGGGTTTCCTTCGCTTAATTTTGCTACAACGCTTGTTAAATTATCATACATTGTAATTTTACCCATAATTTTATATATTAAGTTTAGAAAGTAGCTGATGCTTAATCAAAATAGATTTATTTTTATCTTCCTCCATGCAGTAGTTGGTTGCATGGTTGTATTTTTGCAGTGCATACGAGAATCGAACTCGTGTTCTCTACAGT
>OIWL01000872.1_pt1 | contig 36795 bp, 37 predicted proteins | sample 1587561 | NCBI WGS metagenome assembly OIWL01 (sample SAMEA3888903, study PRJEB22519) | human gut metagenome | biome: human gut; feature: human-associated habitat; material: faeces | place: Denmark | collected 2010 | reverse complement strand
CGATTGTTGCTAAATGAGCAACCGGGCTTAAGTCCATAACTTCCTGTGGGTTTGTCTCACATAACATAGCGAAACCTGTCTGACGGCAGGCATATACGTCACTGTGATCACCGAAAATATTTAAAGACTGTGTTGCAACGGTACGTGCAGAAACATCAAATACACATGGAAGCTGCTCACCAGCGATTTTGTACATGTTAGGGATCATTAATAAAAGACCCTGGGAAGCTGTAAATGTTGTTGTTAATGCACCTGCAGCAAGGGAACCGTGAACTGCACCTGCAGCACCTGCTTCGGATTCCATTTCTACAACTTTGACCTGATTGCCAAAGATATTTTCCTGTCCTGCTGCTGACCACTGATCGACAGTATCTGCCATAGGGCTGGATGGTGTAATTGGGTAAATAGCTGCAACATCTGTAAACGCATATGCTACATGAGCTGCTGCTGTATTACCGTCCATTGACTGTTTTGCTCTGGACATTACTTATTCCTCCTTAAAATTATAAAAAATTGATAGAATGTCTTTGCTAACCCGGGGCAGAATACTATCCCCGCCAGCTTTCGACTTAATTCACATTTTAGCATTTAATTTGTCCGTTGTAAAGAATTCAGACTGTACAAAACAAAGTACAAAGTTATAAACGTTACTGCTCACCCGGCAGTAAAACACTTGCCAAAAGCACAGATTTATAAATATTTTCTTTCAAATTCATCTGCCGGGATCGGCCGGTCAAACAGATACCCCTGCCCATATTCAAACCCATGGCTTTCCAAGAACTGACGCTGTTCTTCCGTCTCAATTCCCTCCACAACGATCTCTTCTTTGGCTGCACGGATAAATTTTTCCATCTGGGATACAAATTCCCCCTTGTTGTCCACCATCACTTTGTCGGTAAAACTTTTATCTATCTTGACAACATTCGCCGGTATTTCATAAAGGACACTCAAAGACGAATACCCCGTACCAAAGTCATCAATGGCAATGCGGAATCCCATCTGTGCCAGTTCGATCATGCAGTGCTTCAGGTCTTCGAGTTTTTCTGTCATGACGCTCTCGGTAACTTCCACTTCAATATAGGAAGGATCAATGTCATACTTGTCCATTGTCTCATGCATCCGCTGCAAAAATGCCTCGCCACCGTTTTCAAAGTGTTTTCTCGAAAAATTAGTTGAGATCGTAAACAGGCTTTTTCCGGATTTCTTCCACTTTGTCATATATTTCAGCAGCTGCTCTAATATAAAGAAATCAAGGTCTTTGATATATCCCATCAATTCCAGTGCCGGCACAAAGCGGTTTGGCTGTAAGTATCCGTCCTCTCCGAAATGCCATCTTGCAAGTGCCTCTGCCCCATAAATCGTATTCTCTTTCAGCCGGAACTTTGGCTGTAAAAACATTTCAAACTCCCCACGCTGGATCGCAGCATGAAACCGTGTTGCGATCAGCACCTGTTCGTCACGTGTCTGACGCATTTTTTCTATATAGACAACACCGGATGTGATATTGTGTTCTTTTGCATATTTTCTTGCAAGATTTGCGCTCTCCAGTATCGTCTCAAACGAACTCTTTCCTGACAGGAAGCAGATTCCTGCCGAAAGCTTCATTCCTCCAGCGGGATAACGTTCCTGCAGCTTTGCCTCAAACTCTTCATTTCCTTCCTTAACGCGCCTCCGGATCTCCTGCTGGCTCTTTCCCCTGGACAATACAAGGAAATAATCCGAGTACATACGGCATGCTGCCATTACTTTTTTGCGTTCCAGCAGCCGGGAAAATTCTTTCAGTATACTGTCTCCCATCTCTGCGCCGAAATTTTCGTTGACATAAGAAAAGTTATTGACATCCACCATGGTCAGTGCATAAGTATTCTCCTGTGGATTTTCCTCTGCCTCCAGAAGCTGTACCAGTTTTATCCTGAAAGCTTCCATATTATATAAGCCCGTCAGCCGGTCTCTGTTTTTTAATTTATGGATTGCCTGCTGATCTTCCTGCATTTTCTCACGCAGCGTCACAAATACGGCAACCACTCTGCTCAGTTCGCAGATAGTTCCAATCTCCTCTGTGCGCCACTGCTTGCCCTGTTCAACCGAGCCAACATCGATGCATCCGGTTTTTCCATTCGAATACTCAAACTTTACTGCAGCGATTGACTGGATCGGGATGGCATTTCCTGACCATTCCAGCCACTCTTTCTTCCGTTTTTCCTGCCACTTTGGAGTTGTCTGTACAAATTCTCCCACCTCAGCCTTCATCAGTTTCGGCCAGGTAATCGGAAGTATATTCTTCTCATAAATCTGTCCCATGTCACTCCAGCAGTTGGTAAGTAGCATATTCTTTCCATCGGGTGCATATTCAAAAACAGATACCATATTCATCTGATATTTTCTGCCAATCTGTTCTAAGAGCACATTCAGAGAACCATTGATATCCCTTGCATGTGACAACAGGCTGAACGCTGTATTTAAAAATTCTTTGTCCGCCACCAGATTTCTACGGTTTTCCTTTTCTTCCGTGCGGTACTTTCCTTCACAGTCACCTTCCTCGGTCTCTCCTGCAAAGCCATAATGATTTTTCCCATTTTTCTTAACGTGATACATGGCATGATCTGCCCGTTCAAACAACGTACTATAATCATACCCGTCTTTTCCTGTCACAGCCATACCGACACTCAATGTCACAACAATGACTGCTCCATCCCCGGAAAGCGTTTTCTGCACGTTTGTACACAGCTGTTCCGCTTTCGCCTCCGCCTCTTGCAAAGAAGTGTCCTTCACAAAGACCATAAATTCATCCCCACCGACACGTCCGACAACCGCTTCATCCGTAAACTGTTCGCGTATCAGTGTTGCAATATCCGATATCACCATGTCTCCAACAGTATGTCCGAATGTGTCATTGATCTTCTTAAAGTCGTCAATATCAATGACGTAGAGTACATGCGTTCCCTGTGTTGATTTTTCAAGAAACGCATCTACGATTTCTCCGGAGGCTGTCTTATTGTAAATCCTTGTCAACGGATCTAACTGCACTTCCCGTAGAAGTTTCTCCCGGACTGCCCGCTCTGTGCTGATATCATAACTTCTTCCTATGATGTGGCTGATCTTTCCATCATAATCTGCGATACTCTGATAACAGGTTCTGAAATAAGCATATTTTCCAGATTCTTTTCCCCCCTGCCGCAGACGGTATTCCGCAGTTCCTTTCATCTCCCGTTGAAGCGCCGTCTCAAATATCTTCTGAAATCTTTCCCTGTCGTCCGGGTGTATGGCTCCATAAAGTTCTTCTATCCCAGCATATTTCACACTTTTATCCTCTGCGAATTTCAGATAACATTCCGGTATCTCAAATTGCTGTTTTTTCACATCATAATCAAGGACAATATCATCGGAGACCTCTTCCAGCATATGATAGCGCTCGTTCACAAGCATGATCTCATTTTCCATCTTCTTGCGCTCTGTAATGTCCCAGCAGGATACAAGATAGTATGGCACTGCACTCCGGTATGTGTAAATCTGAAACTGAAACATTGCCCAGATCACGTTCTGATCTGCTGTAACGATTCTCGCCTCAAATTCATCCGATGTTTTCCCTCTGCGGCAGACCTCCGCCGCATCCTCAAACATCATGTAATCTTCCATATGGATCAACTGCGCCATGCTCATTTTTTCCATGCTGAAGTCCGCCAATTCGTATCCGCTCATCCTGCAAAATTCATGGTTTGCGATGTCAATCGTCAGCTCATTTCCCCCTTTTACCGTGATCAGTCCTACCGGAAGTTCATATATGATATTTTTCAAATCTTTGCGCTCACGCTCCGACTGTCTGAGCTGATCTTCGTAATCTGTTTCTTCCTTATTAAATTCCGACATCCCCAATTTCTCCTTTTGTAAAACCCCATTACAATGATTATACCAAATTTTTACAGTATAAGAAAGAATTTCTCTTGTTTTTCCTTATATTTTCCCGGTAGAGATTTTTCTTGAAAAAAGCAATGGTTTTATGTATAATAAAAATGATACGTTTAAACTAAGAAATATGTAAAATAGAGGTATTACAATGATACAAGCAAATAATGTAACATTACGTGTAGGCAAAAAAGCCTTATTTGAAGATGTAAATATCAAATTCACTGAAGGAAACTGTTATGGTCTGATTGGTGCCAACGGCGCCGGAAAATCTACATTTTTAAAGATTTTATCCGGTCAGTTAGAGCCGACAAACGGCGATGTTGTCATCACTCCTGGTCAGCGTCTCTCTTTCTTACAGCAGGATCACTTTAAATATGATGCTTTTACCGTTCTTGATACCGTTATCATGGGTAACCAGAGACTCTATGATATTATGAAAGAAAAAGATGCCATCTACATGAAAGAAGATTTTTCCGATGAAGATGGTATCCGTGCCAGCGAATTAGAAGGTGAATTTGCTGAGATGGATGGCTGGAATGCAGAATCCGATGCAGCAACTTTATTAAATGGTCTTGGAATTTCTACCGATTACCATTACTCTATGATGGCAGATCTTCCTGGTGCCTTAAAGGTCAAAGTTTTACTTGCACAGGCATTGTTCGGAAATCCGGATATTCTTCTTCTGGATGAGCCTACCAACCACTTAGACTTAGATGCAATCTCCTGGCTGGAAGAATTCCTCATCAATTTTGAGAATACGGTGATTGTTGTTTCCCATGACCGTTACTTCTTAAATAAGGTATGTACCAATATTGCAGATATCGATTATGGCAAGATTCAGCTCTATGCCGGAAACTATGATTTCTGGTATGAATCCAGCCAGTTACTTGTAAAACAGATGAAAGAAGCCAACAAGAAGAAGGAAGAAAAGATTAAAGAGTTACAGGAATTTATTTCACGTTTCTCTGCAAACGCTTCCAAATCCAAACAGGCGACTTCCAGAAAACGTGCTCTTGAAAAGATCCAGCTCGATGAGATCCGTCCATCCAGCCGTAAATACCCTTACATTGACTTCCGTCCAAGCCGTGAGATTGGAAATGAAGTTCTTACTGTGGAAGGTCTCACCAAGACGATTGACGGTGTCAAGGTATTAGACAATGTATCTTTCATCGTAGGTCATGAAGATAAAATCGCTTTTGTCGGTGGAAATGAGCTTGCAAAAACAACTTTATTCAAGATCATCTCCGGTGAAATGGAACCTGATTCCGGCTCTTATAAATGGGGCGTGACAACAAGCCAGTCCTATTTCCCGAAGGACAACACAGCAATCTTTGATACCGATCTTCTGATCGTAGACTGGCTGACACAGTATTCTGAGATCAAAGATGCTACTTATGTTCGTGGTTTCCTTGGACGTATGCTTTTTGCCGGTGAAGACGGAACTAAGAAAATGCGTGTTCTTTCCGGTGGTGAGAAAGTCCGCGTGCTTCTCTCCCGCATGATGATCCAGGCAAGTAATGTTCTGATCCTTGACGAACCGACCGACCACCTTGACATGGAATCTATCACAGCATTAAATAATGGTCTGATCAAGTTCCCGGGTGTTATTCTCTTTGCATCCCGTGACCATCAGGTTGTACAGACAACTGCAAACCGTATCATCGAGTTCTTACCGGATGGAACCTTTGTTGATAAAGTATCCTCCTATGATGAATACCTTGAAAATGATGAGATGGCTCGTAAACGTCAGGTTTACAGCATGTCTGATGATGATGCTTCTGATAACTAAAAGAAGAATGATTTATTTTCAAATTATAAGCTTTTCATTTTGCCGATGTGCCTTACTGGTGCATCGGCAATTATTTATCGGAACCGCAGGTTATCCCACTCTGATCTGACCTGATCCTTCTCTTCTTTCTCCGGTGGATCAGAGACTACCCAGACTTTCTTACCGAGAAATCCAAAGCCGAGTTTATAGATGTGATCGGCTGGGATGCCATAAGCAAGAAGATCCGCTTCATAGTTTCTGGTCCGGATCTGTTTCAGGGCATTCTGTGCAGTTTCCTGAACCGTCTTTTCTCTGTGTTCATTTAAAACTTTAAATTCAAGGATATAGGCATCTTTTGTTTTGTCGAAAGGATAGATTGCAATGTCATAACGACCTTCCCCACTCTCCCGGTTGGATACAATGCGGTATTCCTTACGCATGGATACAATAAGTCCTAAAACAAGACCATGATAGAAATTCTCCGGGGCGTGTTTTCCTGTATTCTTTGCGGTATCAAAATAACTCATGGAATACTCGGCGATATCTTCCATCACACCGATCATATCCCAGGTTCTATGCCTTATCAGTGCCCTTGTAAAATTCTCATATGCAATATTGCCATTCGAAAACATGGCAATGATCTGTGTCCGGAACATTGACATAACCTCTTTGTTGGTCACGGAAACATCACACTCTGTCCATTCGTTATCTTTCACCACGTTCTCTGCCTTGATATATCCGACTGCAAGGAGAAGTGACCACAGACTATTCTCATCTCCGTCAAGATACTGGAATGTAATATTCTCGTTGATCACCTTGTGTATTGGTTTTCCTGTCATCAGCTGTTCAATCTCGTACTTTTTATCATACGGATGCCTGCAGATAATATCACCGATCAGCTTGTTGCTGCTGGTAAGGATCCAATAAGATCTCAACTGCCGATCATGCATATAGTTCACGATAGACCACGGATTATAAATATCTTTCTGATGACCGATAATGAATCCATCGTACATTTCCTTCACTTTTTTCATATCATCTATATTCTGGCACTTTAGTGCATCCATCACCTCCTGCTCGGTGAATCCACAGCAGTCCGTGTAAATATCATCTGTCACAGTGGCGACCAGCAGATTGTTCAGGTCATAAAAAAGTGAATTCTTCGACACTTTTGTTACTCCGGTGATAATGGCTCTGCCAAGATAGTCATTTTCTTTCAGTGTATTATGGAATAACTGCCGGCATGTCGTGATCATCTCATCCCAGTAACCATCCGTATATGCCTCGATCAAAGGTGTGTCATACTCATCAATGAGAACAATCGGTTTTACACCAAAATGTTTATAGAGTAGTTCGCATAAATATCTTATGGAATTCTCTATATAGCTTGTATCATTATTGAAAAATGCGCACTTTGTTTCTTTAAATAATTCTTTGTCTCTATCCGAGAGTCTGGGACTGTCGAGTAAATATTCATGATGTCCATACATTGTTCTCAATTGTCCCATCATTCCCCGGATAGACTGCTTATAATCTATCCCCTTGCAGCCTCCGAAGCTTGTAGAGATCACCGGAGTGCTTCCGAACATACTACGGCTTCTTTCATCCTGCCATACCCGCAGCTTACTGAAATATTCCGGATGTTCTGCATATCTTGGATCAAAAAACATTCTTACCGTACTGAGCAGTGTTGTCTTGCCGAATCTTCTCGGTCTGGTGATCAATGTGATCTTCGTTCCTTCCCTGATCCACTCGGTGATAAAATGCGTCTTATCGACATAAAACTGCTGTCCACAGGTAAAGTCTTCAAAATCCTGATACCCGATCACCACCTGGGCAGAGAGATATGGATTGTGCTTAAGAATGTCCTTCAGTCCCTCCACATAAGCCGTCAGATGCTTTTTCTCTTCCTGCAGCTTTGTGCGCTCCTCAAATTCCATGAGTACCTTCTCCCGCTCGGTCAGTTTTACATAATGGCTCACCGATTTTCCGTCAATCGTCCGCTGGATATATGGCTGTTCTTTCCCTTTGATCTTCTTATAGGTCAGGGTTCCCTTTGGAAGTTCTTCCAGTCTCCGGTCAATCTCTTCAATTCGTTTCGTTGGATTTGTGGACATAACGCACTCCTTTCTGTATATAAAAGTGGTTATCATTGGTTATATACACATCATATAACCAATGGTAACCACTTGTCAATTTTCTTTTAATATTTTCCGAAGCATCGGTTCCTCGTCCAACTGCACATTTTCAAATTTTTTGTAAAATCTGTCGGCGTTCTCGTTGGTAGCACGGATCAGATAATATTGATGGATTTCATGCTTTTCGCAGTCTTTTTCAAACTCTGCAAACAGCTTCCGGGCAACGCCGCTGTGCCGGTATTCCGGTAAAACATATACCCAATTCACATACGCCATGCGATATCCACCCTGAATACACCCATAAAAATGATACTCAATTCTTCCTACCACCTGATTGTTTTCCATCGCAAGAATTGATGCAGACTTTTCATAAAATGAATCCCGAAGCCTTGTCCTGATTCCTTCCTCATCTATCTCTTCCACCGTCATCATATCCGGCTCCTGCTGCATCGCAAGCTTCAAATAGTCAATATACTGCTCTACATTCTGTTCATTCAATCTTCCAAAATACATTTCCTTCCTTCTTTCTAATACCTGTAAATATGGTTCTCCAAAACATACGTTTCACCTGTTCTTGGATCTGTCTTTTCTTCTGACAGTGAATCGAATACAAATCCACATGACAGCTGTAACACTCTGGACGCAGCATTGCCTATACGGTTGCAGGCATGGAATTCTTTTGCTCCCAGTTTTCCCGCCTCCTCAAGAAGTGTCGTAAGTATCTGTCGCCCATATCCTTTTTGCACAAATTCCGGTCCAAGTGCAATGCCTGTCTCTTCATAAATACCCGGCTCTAACTCACGCATACCTGCAAAACCGATTGCTTCACCCGTTTTCTTTAAATACACAAATAACGCATACTTATTCTCCGGTTTTTCTTCAAATGCAATCGTGCGCTTCATTCGATCTTTTGCATCTTCGTCTGTCTCTGTCGGCTGCCAGAGCATATACTTTGCGCTCTCCTTGTGTCTCCACAGGTTATAATAAATTGTCTTCCAGTCCTCAAATTCTGCTTTCTTTAAAATAAGATCTTTTGTTTCTAATTTTACGTCAAAGTAATCTGTTACCATTTTTTCTCTTATACCTCCTCTCTCATTATTTTTCTATGCATTGGTTTCTCGTCCAACTGCACATTTTCTTCCACCCTTATCAACTTTGCAATATACTCTGTCGTGCCTTCTTCCAATTCTTTTTCTCCATTTTCCATAAATCCGTGACGATGATAAAATGCAATCGCTCTCGTATTTTTCACCAACGCCCACAAATGATCAACATCAAAAGTTGAAATTGCATGCTCTATTAATTTCTTTCCAATTCCACCACTTTGAAAGCATGGATCGACATACAATTTACGGATTTCTGTTCCATGGATTTCCATAAATCCTTTCACAATTCCACATTCATCGGCGACATACAGATTTTCCAGAACTTCCCCTTTTCCGAAATAATGATCTATCATGGATACAACCTGCAATTCTCCAAATGAATACTCTTCCTGCTTAAAAATTGGGAAATAATTGATTCTGTTATTAAATACAAAAATTTCTGCGATGCGCGACAAATCTTCTTCTGTTGCTTTTCTGATCATCTCCGGATACCCCTGTCATTTTCTTTTATCTGAAATCAATATAACACACTTTCCGCCAAAATACTTTCTAAAAATCTTTTTTAATTTTCCTTTTCCAACAACCTTTGATAGGCTGCATCCATCCCGATTGCCCCAAGCGGTGCCGTGATAATGATTGCCAGCACAGCGACAGACAGAACAATTTTTCCACAGGCAAGTCCTGCCGCCAAAGGAACAGAACCAATTGCCGCCTGCACCGTTGCCTTTGGGAGATAAGCGATCACACAAAATAACCGCTCTTTCCATGTCAGATGTGTTCCCGCCACACAGAGCAATACCCCCATGGAACGGAAAAGCAGTGCCACAAAAATCATAAGAACCGCTGATAGTCCCGCACTTAAGGTATAACGGATGTCCACAGCCGCACCCACTAAAACAAAGAGCATGACTTCCGCTGCCAACCATAGTTTTCCGAATTTTTCCGACAACCTTTTTGACACAAATACAGGGCTTTTCATTTTAATCACACAAGCCATAGCGACCACCGCAAGCAGTCCTGATAAGGAAATTTTTCCTTCCAGCCATCCTTCCACTGATACCAGTAAAAAGGAAAATCCAAGAACAATGATTACTTTTATACTGTTACGCACGCAGTGTTTTCTCGCATATGCCGTCTCAAAGAAAAGATACAGTCCATAACCTGTCACTGCGCCTAAAATTATACCAAGTACGATTGACACCGGAATATTTACAAAATCAAGTACATTGGCATGACCACCCTGCGCAAAGCACATAACCTGCAATTTCAAGCGATGCAGGAACAAACGACAGTAATACAGCGGAACGCCCGGCTTTTTTCAGATCTTTTAAATCCAGTGAAAGTCCGGCTTTCAATAAAATAATAATCAGTGCCATCTTCCGCAGCTCAGCGGAGATTGATAAAATGGATGGATCAAGCAAATCGAGCACATACTGTCCCAACACAATTCCGGTGACGAGTATTCCGATGATCCGTGGCAGCTTCAGTTTCTGGCAAATGGCTCCCATTGCAAGCCCTACAAGAAAAATAAGTGATAATGATGCTAACATAAATCCTCCTTGTTTTGCGAAGCAAAATGCGACTTCTCTTGCAGGAGCAGAGGATTTAGCCTCCTTATTTTGCTATAGACGCAAAAAAGCTGATGCCTTCTGCGACTATAATTTCAAATAATCGTAGAAGTCATCAGCTATATTCAGCAGTTCTGGTTTCCCAAGGGAGAACTTCATTCCCTCTCATTCGAACTTTATACTACCACCTGTTTTTGGATATGTCAATCGCCATATTTGCTGTACGGATACTGACTGTATCGAAAACTGCAAATCACACTGTAGTTATTCTACCTCAAATACCACAATCCGCTCTCTTTTATTTTCCCCCGGAAACAAATCTCTGCAATCGATTTCATCGGAAAAGATAAGTTCGTCTACTGTCATTAAATAAGAAATGTATTCATCCGAAGGATAATAAAAGAATAAAAGCAATTCCCTCGGATTCTCATAATAGGATTCCAACACGCGCGCCAAAACTTTCTTTAATATCTCTATCGAAAATGGATTAAAAAAGTAGATCCGGTCTACCTCTGCCGGAACTGAAAACTGCACTGCATCTGCTAGTACAAATTCTGTCCGCCCTGCCGCAGCCCCTTGTTCTCTGTTTTCTATCGCTTTCTCATAAATCCGCTCGTTATATTCCACACCGATCGTGTGGCAGCGTGTCTGATAAGAGAGAAAAAAATCAACTCTGCCTTTGCCACAGCCATAATCTAAAAGTGTATTTTCCTTGCAAAGCAGCCCGGAATTAGCAAGCCGCTCTAACACTGTATATGGCGTCGGTTCATACGGATACCGGTACTGATCCGAATTGGAATCGTCACGTCCGGTTGTGTGAATCTGTAGTAATTTATCCCATTTCTGTTCTTCATCGTTTTCCTGTGATTTTTTCATGTTCTCTTTCCACAACTCTCCGAATATAAATTTCTTTTAGCCCCATGAATCTGCCCTTATCAGTTCCAGTACAGCGTTCAAAAATTAACTGAATCAATAACGCAGATGGAAATTCATACAAGTTATTAGCTCTGTTATTTACAGAACGATGTACTAGTCTTAGCAGTTTTCACGCAGTGTTTTCAGATAAACTTTCTGCTCATCTGTGATGCGATAGCTCTCCACCGCTTTCTGAATCGTCTTTCTATGCACCCATGGTGATAACTTTCGTTCTTCCAGATATGGGATCGTTGCATCCCACTGTTTTGCCAGTGCCGTTGCAAGATACCATGCAATCATCATATTGACATAGTATTCTTCCGATTCTACTTCTGCGGCAATTTCTATATACTCCGGTTTGAAATCCTCATCCAGATAAAAGCTCATCAGTGTTCCGATTCCATAGCGAATCGTATAAGTGTTCCCGGATGCAATCCATTCTTTTATCACAGGAAGAAGTTCAGCTTTGCTTTTTGCGAAACACTTTGGTCTTGGAATATCGCAGGTCGCCCAGTTATTAATATATGGAAGAAAACGTTTCACTTCTGCCAGACAGCGCTCATAATCTTTGATATCTGAAATCAAAAGCATATGAAGGTTATTTTCCTCATAATACTGATGTGGAAGTTCCTTTAAAAATGCTTCTGCTGCTTCCGTTTTTGCAAATTCTTTCGCAAATTTCCGCAGTACCGGTGTGCGGATCCCGATGATCGTCTCCTTATCAATCCCCGGCATTAGTTTACTGTGAAAATTTCTGTATTTTAAATCCTGTAATTTGAATAATTTGCGCTGCAAGCTGTTCATGTTTTTTTCTTTCACTTTTATATTTCTTCCACTTTACAATCATGCTCTTTTGTTTCTTTGTTATAACTGATTCCAACCGCAAGGATACGCCCTATATATTTATTTTTTTCTGCCGTTTTTCCTCTGAACCGCAAAGCATAGTCTTTTTCTTTAATCTGTGCAATTGCATCTTCTGGTGAATGATCTACTTTTAATTCTAGTATGATACAATCCTGATCATATCGAACCGGATAAAATATAAAATCTACAAATCCTTTTCCAGCCTTCTCCTCACGTTCAACTCTGTACTGATCTCTTGCAGACAAATAAACAAGATTGACAATTGCCGAAAGTTCTGTCTCATTATTATAAGACAAAATCGGCACTTCTGTATTATGAGCATACTGAATGATTTTTGTCATTGTCTCTGTATCTTTGGCTAGTGTTGCCTGTAGCATCTGTGATGATATGTTGGCAAGACGATAAATATATCCTAACGATTGTTCTTTTTTCATCATTGCTGCATAACTTCCCAAAAGTTCCTTATTTGGTATAAATACTTTTCCATTATCATACGTCAGCAAACCATATACTACCATTGCAGAATATATCTCCTCTTTGGTCTTTAGTTCTGGTGCTGTTGCAGCATATTCCTGTATCCCTGTTGGTATTTTTTCTCCTGCAAACATTAAAGTAAGATCGTTCTGGATTTCATCTACGTTATGACTGATATATGTGAAAATAGAGTCATATTTTCCTGAACTCACCCAATAATTTGACAATTGATTATCTGTCAATGCGCATACTACCGAACGTGGATTGTATAATCTTTCTCCTGATGCAGTGTGATATCCATCATACCATTCCCTGAGATTTGCGCGTGTAATCTGTGGCTTTTTTGTTTGCTCCAGATAGCACTGGTACAATCTGTCAACTTCACTCTCTGTAAAGCCAAAATATTCACTAAACCGAACTCTTGTTGCCATATTGTATTCCAAAAACATATTCAGTTCTGAACCATCTGAATATTTTGCAATCGGAAGTACACCGGTCATATATGCCAGTTCTACATAGCTTTTCCCTTTCAATAAAAGTTTCAGAAAAAGCAGATAATTTTCTCTGTCACGTTCCGTAACAAAAGACATCTGGAAAACTGCGTCCCATTCATCCATCACAAATATGAATTTATGTCCTGTTTTGTCAAAAACCTGAGAAAGCACATCCCAGACCGCCTCATTTTTGTCTATCGCAATCTCCGGATATGCCTCGTTAATATCTCTGACAAGTCCATCCTGTATTCTGCCAATATACTCCTCATAACTATGACATTCTCTTGGCATTTCACTAAAATCAATATATATCACATCATGGCAGCCTGCCTGCTCCTTATATTGATCATATTGTGCGATTGCAAGCTTCTCAAATAAAGATTTTTCACTATTTTTTTCAAAAAAAGCTGCTATCATATTTGCCATAACTGTTTTTCCGAAACGTCGCGGACGGGTAATACAGAAAAAACGCTGTTCCTGCTGTAATGCTGGAATTAATTCTTTTAATATTTCTGTCTTATCAACAAAAAAGGTTCCATTCATTACGGTCTTGTATTTATCATATGGTTCCTTATTATTTAAAAACTGTCCCATTCTACTCGCCCCCTTAGCCTGATACTATGAGTATATCTTTTTTTCCAAATGGGTGCAAGAATCATCTGTTCATTCCTGTTAAAACTCCTTCTTTTCCATAATACGCCTGCTGATCTGATACGAAATGAACAGTGCCAGCAGTGTGATCCCGATGATGCTACCAGCCAGAACTGCCACATTCATATTGTCTATCACGGTCAGCGCCTGATACAACCTCTCTTTTCCGAATACGACCTCACATAGATATGCAATCACAGCAATTACTCCCATCATTCCTAATGTCAAAATCCGGCTCTTTTCACAGCCAAACTTAATCTGCGCCGGAATCATGAAAAAACTGATCAAAAGAATGATTAGCAAAATCACTGCGGCTGTCAGCATATCTTCTGCCACAACAACCGGTATACCACGCACCACTTTTGACACCAGATACAGGCAGACTGCAATTACCCAGGCTGCCACTACTCCTCCGGCACAAAGCAGATACTTTTCTCTTACATAGGTTTTTTTATTGATCGGCAGTGTCAATAAAAACTGATAGCCATGATCCATCTCGTCATACGCAATCGTGCTGATTGCAATCATCTCTACCACAAACGGCAGATATCCAATGATAAAATTTCCGTTGCCGGAAAATGCGACTGCAACTGCAATTGCAAACAAAATTACCAGTGTCTGTTTTGTTCCCCATAATAACCGAATATCTTTTTCCAATAAACCTGCCATTATCTGTACCCTCCTGTCATCATAAGAATCAGCTCATCAATCCCTCCATTTTCCACTGCAATCTGCGGATAATTTTCCTGATAAAACTTCTTATCATTCGTAAAACATGCATAGCCGTAATTTTCTTTCTGCACTTTTAAAATAGAGCTTTGATCAAGCGTGCGGTATTGTTCTTCACTCACCTTTAAAATGCCATACTGCTCTAAGATTGCATCTGTTGCTTCATGCAAAATGAGTTTTCCATCATGTATCAGATAAATTTCATCACACAGGGATTCTAAATCAGTGGAAATATGGGATGTAATAAGTATACTTCGGCTCTCATCCTCTGCAATATAAGCCCGTAACATATCTAAAATCTCGTTTCTCGCCTCCACATCCAGTCCAGCTGTCGGCTCATCCATGATCAGCAGCTTTGCATGGTGTGTCATAGCTGTCAGCACGCGGAGTTTCGCTTTCATTCCGGTTGAAAATTCTTTGATTTTCTTATTCATCGGAAGTTTTAAATTTTCACTCTGTTTTATAAAATAGTTTTCATCAAACGAATGATACATTTTTTTTAAAATATGTTTTACATCGTTTACGGTCAGTTCCCCGGAAAATCCGGATTCTGCAAGAGAAACTCCTATATCCTGTTTGACTTTTTCCGAAAGTTCTTTACTGTCACTTCCCAAAACAGTTACAGTTCCTTCCTCTGCCTGGCAAAGACCAAGAATCAGTTTGATCGCGGTACTTTTTCCTGCTCCGTTTTTCCCGATCAACCCCAGTATCTGTCCTTCCGGCAGTTCCATTGATATTTCAAATGTAAAGTTTCCATATGTTTTCCGGACATTTTGCATTGTTATCATACAATTTCCGCCTTTCTTTTTTTACTTCTCATCCAAGATCAGTTTTACAACCTCAGATATTTCTTCCTTCTTCATCCCCATGGAAAGTGCCCGGTCGATCACTTTATCGAAGTCATCTTCTATCACTTTCTGCCTTGCTTCAAGTGCAAGCTGTTTATCCGAAGCTGACACATACGTTCCTTTTCCATGAACGGTTGTAACAAATCCCTCTTCTTCCAGCTTGTCATAAGCTTTTTTTACTGTGAGCGCACTGATCCGAAGTTCCCCTGCGAGCGTCCTCACAGACGGAAGTGCCTCTCCTTCTTTTAATTCAGACTGAATAATATCTGATTTTATCTGCTCCATGAGCTGTTCGTAAATCGGAACCATGGAGGAATGATTTAAGATAATATGCATACTTCCTCTCATTCTGCCGCTTCAGCGGCTTTTCATAAATCAGGGAACTTTGTGCGCCAGCACAATTTCCAGATTAAAAATGTCAATTTTCAATCTTATATCTCTTTACAGCAAACAGTATATAACAGTGCATATCTGTTGTCAACTGTTATATACTGTTTATTCTATTTTTTTGTAATTTCATGTGGGAATTTGTACAGACAATACTCGTTAATAACTTTTTCATGAAAAATTAAATTTTTGTGTATGCCGTGCAGAATATTTTATGTTACTATAGAATAAAGTGTTGCTTCGCAATTTTCTGTATTTATGTCAGAAGGAGAACATTATGAAAGTAAATCTGACTCCCTTTTCCATATACTGGTTCCTGTTTTTGATCTTAAATGTCATATATTTTATATTTCCATTTCTATTTTTTCTGCTTCTGCCGGCAGTGTTCGTTATGATTTTAATATGGGGAATATGTGTATTTGAAATTGGGCGAGCAACCATTATTTCTTCACAAACTAAGCGGATAACACGAGTCATACTGGCTTTCCTGGCATCTCTTCTTACAATTTCAATAAATCCCATTGGAATGATTCTTTTGGCTTTTATTAATTGGAGACATATAAACTCATTCGCAGACTATTTTTCGAAAGCCTATTGGATTATTTTTTTGATTCATATGCTGCTATTTTGGCTGGGCGAAGAAATAGGATATTTTTCACAGAAAGGACTTTTTTAATATGGTAAAAATAATTTCAGACAGCACATGCGACCTCTCAGCAGAATTAGTTGCACAATACGATATCGATATTCTCCCGCTTCATATTCTTCTCGGAGATGAGGAATTTGAAGATGGAAAAACAATTACACCGGATGAGATTTACTCCTGGTCCGATGAGCATAAAACAACCCCAAAAACTTCCGCCCCGTCTCTGGCAGAAACGATTGAACTTTTTCGCCCTTATGTGGAAGAAGGACGCGAGATTGTCTGCTTTTCCATCTCAAACAGTATGTCAACATCCGGCAATGTCATGCGTCTTGCTGCCGGGGAACTAGAAGCAGAAAACCGGATCACCGTGATTGATTCCGCAAATCTCTCCACCGGAATCGGACTTCTTGTGATAGAAGCTGCCATTATGGCAAAAAACGGACACTCTGCATCCGAAATTGCTTCTGTCATGGAAACTTTAAAACCAAATGTCAGAGCAAGCTTTGTCGTGGATACCCTCACCTACCTGTACCGTGGCGGACGTTGTAACGCTGTTGCTGCCATGGCCGGCGGTGTCTTAAAGCTGCATCCAAAAATCGTGGTAGAAAACGGTGCTATGGATGCGACAAAAAAATACCGCGGAAAGATCAATTCTGTTATCATGTCCTATGTAAAAGATATGGAAACTGATTTAAAAGCAGCCAGACCTGACCGCGTATTCATCACACATTCCGGCTGTGACGCTGCAACGGTGGAATCCGTCCGCTCGTATCTGGAAAGCCTCGGTGTTTTCCATGAGATATTAGAAACCAGGGCCGGTGGTGTCGTGTCAAGCCACTGCGGTCCCGGTACGCTTGGTGTTCTGTTTATTGCAAAATAATAGAGGTTCGGATGTTTTCTTCCCAAACCTCTGTTTCTTTTACTTTTCTATCTCTGTATTAATCTCATCTTCCGTAGCTTTCATTGCTTCCAAAGTCATTGTGAGCAGTTTGTCTAATTCCCAGCCAAGCTGCTCTGCTCCGCGCTCGATCACTTCTCTGGAGCAGCCTGCGGCAAACCCTTTGCTCTTATACTTTTTCTTCAGGGATTTCAATTCCATGTCTTTTGTGCTTTTCGACGGACGCATCAAAGCTGCCGCCCAGATCAGACCGGTCAGCTCGTCTGCTGCAAATAATACTTTTTCCATCTCATGCTCCGGAGCAACATCCACGGTAATTCCATAGCCATGTGAAACCACGCCATGTATGATGTCTTCGTCGACTCCACCCTCGCGCAAAAGTTCCGGTGCTTTGATACAGTGTTCTTCCGGATAAAGTTCAAAATCAATATCATGAAGCAGACCAACAATACCCCAGTATTCTGCGTCTGCGCCAAATCCAAGCTCCTCTGCATACCATTTCATCACAGCTTCCACAGTCAGTGCATGCTGGATATGGAAAGGATCTTTGTTGTACTTTTTCAATAAATCATAGGCTTCTTCTCTTGTGATATGTTCCATTTTCGTGTTCCTCTTTTTCTGTCATTCCGTCAGATAGAATTTGCAATTCATACTTATCCGATAGGTTTTTAGTTATTTTATACTTTTTCTCACAAGATGTCAATTTTTTATCATCACAGATTTTATTTTCTAAAAAAGCTATATTTTCTCCTTCACAAGTACTTCTTTTCCTGCAAATGCAAAACCAAGCTTATAAATACGTTCTTCGTTGATTCCTGCTGTGACAAGATCTGTCACATATTTTTTTTCTTCTATCTGCCGGAACGCACTTTCGACTGTCTCTTCCAGATTTTTTTCTTTCTTCTTATCCCAAACCTTAAATTCCATAAGAAATGCATCCTGATTCTTCTCTAACGGATACATTGCAATATCATATCTGCCCCGTCCACTCTCACGGTTTGAAACAATACGATACCTGTCCCTAAGTGTTACAATCAGTCCAAGTATCAGACCATGATAAAAATTCTCTGGCGTGCGTGCCTCTTTTTCATTTCCAACATCAAAATAACTCATGGAGGTGCATGCAATCTCTGACAGATAATCATTCATATCTTCTATATTATGCTCCAACAGAGCCTTCACAAACCTGTTATATACGGAAAATCCATTACGAAACATTCCAAGAATCTCCGTACGAAACATTGCCATAACTTCTTTATTCGTAACTGACACATCACACTCAATGGCATCCACTTTGTGCACCACATTTTCAGCCTTAATATAACCAACAGATAATAACAGTGACCACAAACTGTTCTCATCGCCATCCAGATACTGAAATGTAATGTTCTCGTTGATTTCCTTATGCACTTTTTCACCGGACATTAACTGTTCGATCTCATATTTTCGCCCGACAGGATGCTTTCTGATGATATCACCAATTAGTTTATTACTGCTCGTATTCGTCCAATAAGAAATAAGTTCTCCCTGCCTGATATAATTGCAGATTGACCACGGATTGTACATATCTTTTTGTTTGCCAAAAATAAAGCCGTCGTACAAATCCTTCACATCCCGCATCTTATCCAAATTCTGACATTTCAGTGCATCCATTACTTCCTGCTCTGTAAACCCGAAACAATCTGCATATGCGTCGCAGGTAACTGTGTCTACTTCCAGATTATTCAGATCCGAAAACAACGAATTTTTAGAAATTCTTGCTACTCCGGTAATAATCGCGCGGCTGTAATAATCATTCTGCTTAAATGCATTATGAAATATCTGTCTGCATGTGGCGATCATCTCATCCCAATACCCCTGCGTATACGCTTCGAGCAATGGTGTGTCATATTCATCCACAAGAATAATTGGCAGCACCTTGTGATGTCTGTATAAAAAGTAGCATAGCCGCTTGATTGCCTGCCAGTCATTCTCTCCCCTGCTTGCAAAAAAAGATTCTTTTGCCTCAAGATAAGGATTTCTTTTTAAAATATCTTCAATACGCTCTTTCGGATTTTCCATAGACACCTCCGTGTACCATACTTCTGCACATCCTGCAGGATATTATGCTTTATACGAATATACATTGCTATTATTTATAAAAAAGATTTCCTCTATTTCCTTTTTAAATCCCCCTGATTTCAACGATCCTGTCACATTCAATATCTGTTCCGTCTTCCAGCACGATTGTCCTCTCATAGTCACGGAATTTCTGAAATATCCCTGTGGCAGTCACATATTCTCCTCCGGTCTTTTTGTCATCCGGCTTGAAATAAGTTACTGACACTGTCGGATGTTCTGTGGCATACGCAATCAATGTCTGTAATTTTTCATTCAGTTCTTCCTGCTTATCTTCATCAAGTTCCACCTGTTCTTCTGTCAGTCTCGCTGTTTCTTTGATTGCAGCCTCATGTCCGGTCAATGCAGCAAATGGCGAAAACTGCGCCGCCCTGTCATAAATCGACATCTGTGGATGAACTTTTGACTGATGATGAGGTAAATTCAGAATATCCCCATATTTTTCTTCGCTTTCCGTCATCCGCTTTCTCCTTTCCTTGACTCTCTACGGTCTGCGTTTCCTGTTTCAAACAAAAAATGTGCCTCTGAACGCATGGATCACTGTCTTGTTCGAAATTCTGCCTGCTTCTATACAAAAAAAAATACTTTCAAAAAATTCAGGCACGATGCCCGCCGATCTGGTTGTTTCTGTCTATCATAGTTGCACCCTCCTGCAGATTGGTTCCTTTTAACATCGCATTTTTACCATACTTTTTCTTCACGGAGAGCATTACCTCCTGCAGTCTGCGCTCTTTTTCCATTCTCGCCTGCTCTGCCTTCTGTTTCTCTGCCAGTGCCTGATAATCGGTAAATAAATCCATCTGTGTAAACTCTGTCTCATTCGATACCATATGCTCATCCACAACACGGTTCGCTGTGACAGAAACACGCCGCACCAGAAGATTCTTATCCACAATGCGCTCATATAAATCTAAAACGGCGTCCATGATTTTTGCTGTAGAAGATGTTTTTGTATCCAGATTTGCTGTTCCGTGGGCATGCTTCGGAACGAATCTTCCATATCGGTCTGCTTTTACCTCGCCATGATACTTTTTCCGGATATCCGGGTTCGTCAGATTTTCAATATCGTAACCAATATCGAGTACAATCTGGTCTGTCACAAGCTGTTTCTCTACAAGGTCTAACACCAGTGCATCCGTCATCTCGCGGACGATTAGCTTTGTCTTTTCAAAATCATAAGGACAGTGTAGCACCTGACCGGAACCGATACTGTTTGTCTCCGGCTTATATCCCCTGATATCCGCAATCGTGACCGGTTCATACCCCCATGCGTGGTCGATCAGAAGCTCTGCATTGATCCCAAACATTTTATAAAGCAGTTCTTCATTATAATAATCCCATTCTTCACCTATGGAACATCGTGCAATGTCTCCCATCGTGTAAAGTCCGGCCTCCTCTAACTTTTTCCGGTAGCCATGTCCTACCCGCCAGAAATCGGTCAGCGGTCTGTGGCTCCACAAAAGTTTCCGGTAAGTCATCTCGTCCAGTTCTGCAATGCGCACTCCATTTGCATCCGGTGCGACATGCTTCGCCACAATGTCCATCGCCACCTTGCACAGATAAAGATTGGTTCCAATCCCTGCTGTGGCGGTAATACCGGTCTCCTGCATCACATCAAGGATCATCCTTGACGCAAGCTCCTTTGCCGTCATATGATAGGTGTTCAGATAATGCGTCACATCCATAAAAACCTCATCGATGGAGTACACATGCATATCTTCCGGCGCAATATATCTCAGATAAATGTCGTAAATTTGTGTACTGTATTTCATATAGAGTGCCATTCGTGGCTTTGCTGTCACATAAGTGACGGAAAGCTCCGGGTGTTCCTTCAGTTCGTCCGAAAAACAGGAGCTTCCCTCAAACATTCTTTTCGGCAGCTTCTGCGATCTCTCCTGATTGACCTCTTTCACGCGCTGTACGACTTCAAAAAGCCTCGCTCGTCCAGGAATCCCATATACTTTTAAAGAAGGGGAAACTGCCAGACAGATTGTTTTCTCTGTCCGTTCTGCATCCGCCACGACAAGATTCGTGGTCAGTGGATCAAGATCTCTTTCCCGGCACTCAACAGAGGCATAGAACGACTTTAAATCAATTGCGATATAAATATGATTTTCATTTCCGCTCACAAACGCACCTCCTTCTTCTGCTCTATTATATGTCATTGACAATCAATTCACAATGGATGGGATCGATATAAATTATGGATGAAACAAATGCAATTTATTCGTTGATTTACTCACCAAAATATGAGATGATAACAGCATTATGAGTGAATATTATAAATTTTTCCAAAACAAAAAATGTGAATATTTTCCTTGCCATAAAGGAATTCCGGAGGAGGATTTTAATTGTCTGTTTTGTTATTGTCCTCTCTATACACTTGGGAAATCCTGTGGCGGGAACTGCGAATTTTTAGAAAATGGCGTCAAATCCTGCATGAAATGTGGTATTCCGCATCAGCGCAGCAATTATGATAAGGTCATAAGCCGCTTTCAGGAGATCATTGCCGTTATGGCAGCTTCAGATAAGGGGGACATGCCTCATGAAATGTAAACTTACCCCACAATTGTCCTCTGATGACTGGAAAGATTTTTGCAGCCGTTTTCATTTTTCTCCGGCTGATCTTCCATATATAAAAGCGATTTATACCGCACTTCTCCCACTGGTGGAATCCTGTGCGTATTACTCCCTCGATCAGAATCTGGATGGGATTTCCCTCCCTCATTATGCCTATGGATTTGTGACACTTGGAAATGGTATTGATGAGCTGTCAGAATTATATCTGAATCATGAACAGATCCAGGAAGCCTATATCGTGGACTGCGTCAGTCTTTTGCTTCTGTCAAAAGCATACGCAGAATTTGCACATGTGATAGAAGATCAAAGTGGTTTATCCCTTGCAGAATTATCTTTTCTCGGAGATACCTATTCCCTTGATCTTCTTCCACAAATCTATGAACGCCTTGCGCCGGATGCAATTGGTCTTACCGAAGGTCAGATGCTTCTGCCCCTCAAAACAGCTGCGCTTATCCTGCATCTGGATACAAATACACACGCAGACCTCAGACAATTATGTAATACCTGCTCAACCTGTAAGAATCTTTCCTGTCCTTCCAGAAAATCTCCTCTCCAGGAGCTGCCGCATACTTATGGTGCCATGCAGATATTCCATATAACATAGCGTTTTAGCAAAAATCCATAATTCATGCAGCAGGATAGGAAACAGCTAAAGGAGCTGCATTCTCCTTCTATTATCTACCGTCTGTCAGTTCATCGATCAGTGTGATCACTTCCTCGATCATGTTGTCACAATGTGGTTTTTTCTCTCCACCCTTTGCTGCATTTGCACGTAAAAGATCTGCACAATCTGTCATACCGTCATGTTTTTTTGCAATACATTTCCGAAACTCATTCAATACAGCCGGCGACTCAATTCCCTTGGCACCTAATACCATGTATCCTGCTGCGATCGCTCCACAGGTTGCACCGCATCTCATTCCACCGCCAAAGTTACTGCCAATTGCTGCTGCCAGATCTTCATCCAACCCGATTTCCTTTGCATATACACGCATCACCGTCTGTGCACAGTTGCTGCTAACCGGCACTTCACTTCTTAATTCCTTTGCTCTTTCAGTGTGTTTACTCATTTTAAATATCTCTCTTTCGTTTTAAAATAATGTCAGTTGCTCGTAAGTCTGTTCTTTCATTACAGCTTCAACAAACTCTTCAAGCCTTTTTTTATCTTCAATAACGGATATTTGTCCCGCTTCTTCTAATTTTCTGTTTCCTGACGACAGCTCTACTAATTTATGATAATAACAGGCAAGCCTTTTATATTGATTTTGGGCAAACTCAACTGTATGCATTGTACCACTTTGTTCTTCTGCCTCAACAATTAAAACTCCATCACTTAAGCCACTTTGCAGCCTGTCCCGGCGCACATACTGATATTTTTTTACCGGTGTACCAACTGGATACTCACTTATCAGACATCCATCCTTCATCACTATTTCATCTGCAAGCTTCTGATTGGATTTTGGCAGTATATCATCCAGACCTGCTGGCAGAATTCCTATACATCTTCCCCCACCGGCAATAGTTCCTTTTAACGCCTCTGTATCACAGCCAAGTGCAAGACCATTTACAACATTCACATTCTTTTCTGCCAGATATTTTCCTGTATCATAGGAAATCTTTCTTCCCTTCAGCGAACATTTCCTGCTTCCGATCACAGCAATATTATGATATTCATTTATAATTTCAATATTTCCTCTATAATATAAGAGAACTGGTCTGTCAGTTATCTTTTTTAATGTATTTGGATACCGCTCATCCTCTACCGTACAATATTCTATTCCCATGTTTTTCCACTTGTTTTTATTCATTTCCGCATAATTTAAAATATCTGTTTCTTTCTGGGAATACATATTCTTCATTTCTAAATTGCCTTTCCTAATGCAAACATTTCTACTTGTTTTGCACCTTTTTCTTCCTAAATTTTAACATTAATTTCATGCACAATACAATACGATTCTATCATTCTTTCTTATTCTTTTTCATTTCCAGTAATTTTTCATTCATGCTCTGTGCATCTGCACGGTCACTCAGATAACTGATGGTATTCACAACAGCATAGACTGCAATAATGAGAACTTCCATAAAAAGTACCATGCTAAAATTCTGGAAACTGAACCACTCAAATATTTTTCCAAGCCCTAAAACTGCAATGTTCACAAAAATAAAATATAATAACTGTCTGGCAAACATTCCCTTTTTTGACAGCTCCTTCGATGCATCTGAGTCAAACATAAGAACCGGAACTGAACACACCGCTGAAACTGCCAATATCTGCCAGAGTATCTTTACACTGATCTGTGCATCAAATCCCTCGAAAACAGAAATAAAAACTGCTGCCGCCATCAATACTCCAAACGTGATTTTGCCAAATATATCCATCAACATTTTTAATTTCTCTGCCATCTCTTCATACCTCTTTTACAATCCAAGCCGTTCTTTTAAAACAGGCACATACTGTCTTGAAATAATCGTCTTTTCGCCATTGTCTAATACTGCCTCAAAACGTCCGCCAAAAGCTGGCGATAAGCTTTTTACTTTGTTGAGATTTAAAATCGCAGACTTTGACGCCCGCATAAACGATTCAACCGGAAGCATGCCCTCAAGTGTATACAATTTCTCTCTCACTTCGTAAACCTCTTTTTTGCAGCAGGCAAACACTTTGTTGTCGACCGTCTCAAAATAGTAGATTTCATCCGGCTCTAGCAGATGAATACCATCCTCGTTATGTCCTGCGATCTTGGTGTTTCCCTGTTTTAACTTCTGAAGCAGATTCTGTATATCCTCGCTTAAATTCTGGCATTTTATGATGATCTCATCCTCTTCACCGGGGATTGTATCCAGTATGGTGATTTTCATCGGGATTCTCCTTTTGATGCAATTACTTATAGATAATTGCGAAGCTCCTCATATAATCTTCTTTCAATTGTTCAATTAAGATTCTTATGAGTTTCGCAATTGTTTACAATTACTAAATACAGAATACCAAGAATTACGATACTTGTCATCATAATAAATATCATCTGATCAATACTTACGACATGTCCCCCGAAAACCGGATTACAATCTAAGGAATCCCCGATTGCCGTCACAACCTCATCCGGAAAGCCATTCGCCGACATCTCCTCAAAGATTCCACGCAGCATATGATTTTTCAGCAAAGAAGTTCCGTAAGTGCCCGGCAGAATTGACAATACTTTCTGCAGTCCGGTGTCGAAATTGGAGATTGGCATATACGCACCGCATATAAATCCATAACCGGCACTCACGATTGTTCCGACTGCCGACATCTGCCCCTGTGTTTTCAGCGGATAACAGATGATACTTGAGAGTGCACAGCCAAATAATACCAGAAGGATCTCATCCAAAATCACCCAAAGCACATCCGTCACGCTCATATACCAGCCCATTTTGCACATATAGACAAGGCAGACGACCAGTGCCAGTCCGTTGACCATCAGGGAATTGAGTAATGTTGAAAGAAAATATCCCAGAAAAATCACAGATTTTTTCACTGGGGACACATTAAAATCTTTTCTCGCACCGTTCGCAAGATCCTGCACCATCGTCAGGTTCACGCAGAATGTCACTGTGATACAGCTCACAGACAAAAGTGCCGCCGCAAGCTGTGCCGCCACCGTTCCGTTGATCAGTTTTTCAGAAATCTGTACGGTATCCGGCAATGCAGACAAAAAGGAATCTTTATATACATTTGCAAGGAATGTTGCATATAAAACAATCAGAATTACCGGTGTAATCAGGGAAGAAAGAAACATCCCTCTGTCCCGGAAGAAAAGTTTTCTGTTTCTGCTTATCAGAGCTGTCATCGTTCTCATTCGCGCCCACCTCCTAAGGTTTTGCCTGTCACTGCAAGGAAAACATCATCCATACCGCCTTTTACAACCTCATAATCCTGAAACAATTTCTGATGCTCCACGATCAGTTTCGTTGCTTCTGACGTATTATCTACTTTTATCTGGTAACCATCACGTACTTTCTTATAATTATAATGTAAAGACTTAATTTGTGCTTCGGTTACACCATAAACAGAAATCGTGTCCTGCACATACCTGTTTTTTAACTCGTATGGTGTTCCTTCCGCCACAATACTGCCTTTGTCGAGAATCACCACATACGCGGCATTTGCAGCCTCTTCCATGTAGTGGGTTGTCAGAAAAACGGTCATCTGCTCCTCTATGCGGAGTTTTTCGATCACATTCCAGATCACCTGCCTCGTCTGCGGATCCAGCCCGGTAGTCGGCTCATCTAAAATAAGGATCTCCGGTCTGTGGAGCAATGCCCTCGCTATGTCGATTCTTCTTCTCTGACCGCCGGATAATTTTGTGACCGGGCGGTTTAAATAGTCGCCAAAGTCCAATATGTCCAGCAATTCCTGTAATCTTTTTTCAAACGCCTGTCCTGTAATACCATAGAGAGCTGCCCGACTCTTTAAGTTTTCTTTTACAGTGAGCGGCTTATCAAGCACACTGTCCTGAAAAACTACGCCAATCAGCCGCTTTGTCTGCTCTCCCGCTCTTTGGTTATCGATTCCTTTAATCTGTACCGTTCCGCTGTCCTTCGATAACTGTCCGCAGAGAATTGAGATCGTCGTGCTCTTTCCTGCACCGTTCACACCTAAAAAGGCGAACAGTTCGCCTTTTTTCACACGAAAACTTAAGTCGTTGACTGCCTTTACATCACCGAAGGTTTTATTTAAATGATCAATGCGGATGATATCTGTGGATTCATGTTCGTTCTGCATATTGCACTCCCCTTTTTTTGTTATATCACTTAATCGAAATTGCTGGACAAAAATAACTTTACCGCTTTTTCTCTCTGATCATGGTATAACATAATCTGTTTTGAAAATCTACTGGGGATAAGGTAAGATGCGTTTTAGGGGCGGTAAGTTGCAGAAAATCTATTTATTTCCAAAATCCATTCACTTCCAACTCATAAATCATGTCACACGCAATGCCCATTCCATCCTCTAAAATGAACATTTTGTCATAATCACGGATTTTTCTAAATGTTCCTGTCACTGTCTCATATTTGCCGCCCTCTTTTCTGTCATCCGGCTTAAAATATGTCACTGTCACTGTTGGATGTTCCTCTGCATGTGCCATCAGTTCCTGCAGTTTTTCGTTCAGTTCCTCCTTCTTATCCTCATTCAGCTCTGCCTGTTCTTCCGTAAGTCTTGCAGTCTCCTGGATTGCCGCCTCATGCCCGGTCAGTGCTGCAAACGGAGAGAACTGTGCTGATCTGTCATAAATTGACATCTGCGGATGTACTGTAGAAACGTGATGTGGAAGCCCAATGATATCCTCATACTCTTTTTTATGCATGATGACCTCCAATCTGATTATTTCGCTCCTGCATGGTCGCCCCTTCCTGAAGGTTCGTTCCCTTTAACATTGCGTTCTTCCCATATTTTTTCTTAACCGAAAGCATTGCCTCCTGCAGCCTTCGCTCTTTTTCGCGTTTTTCCTGCCCGGCTTTCTGTTCCTCTGCCACTGCATGATAATCAGTAAATAAATCCATCTGTGTAAATTCCGTCTCTTCCGATATTGTTTGCTCGTCCACAACGTGATTCGCTGTAACATAAACCCGGCGTATCAAAAGATTCTCATCAACAATCCGGTCATACAGTTCTAATACAGCCTCCATGATCTGTGATGTTGAAGATGTCTTTTTCTTAAGGTTTGCTGTCCCATGTTCATTCTTTGGCACAACTCTGCCATACCGGTCTGCTTTCACCTCTCCACGGTATTTTTTCCTGCGTTCCGGGTCTGCCAGATTCTCGATATCATATCCGACATCGAGTACAAGCTGGTCTGTCACAAGCTTTTTCTCCACAAGATCGAGCACCAGTGCATCGGTCATCTCACGGACAATGATTTTGGTCTGGTTAAAATCATACGGACAATGAAGCACCTGACCGGAACCGATACTGTTTGTCTCCGGTTTATATCCCTTAATATCCGCAATTGTTACAGGCTCATACCCCCAGGCATGATCGATCAGAAGCTCTGCATTAATGCCAAACATTTTATAAAAAGCTCTTCGTTATAATAATCTCTCTCACCGCCGATAGAACAGCGTGCAATATCGCCCATTGTATAAAGTCCGGCCGCTTCTAACTTTTTCCGGTAGCCACTTCCTACCCGCCAGAAGTCCGTCAATGGTCTGTGATTCCACAATAATTTCCGGTAAGACATCTCATCAAGTTCTGCGATCCTCACTCCATGTGCATCCGGCATGACATGTTTTGCCACGATATCCATTGCGACTTTACACAGATAAAGGTTCGTTCCGATTCCTGCTGTTGCAGTAATACCTGTCTCCTGCATCACATCAAGGATCATCTTTGATGCCAGTTCCTTCGCCGTCATATGATAGGTGTTCAGATAATGCGTCACATCTATAAAGACTTCATCTATAGAGTACACATGCATATCTTCCGGTGCGATATATCTCAGGTAAATGTTGTAAATTTGTGTGCTGTATTTCATATAGAGTGCCATTCGTGGCTTTGCTGTCACATAAGTAACGGAAAGCTCCGGGTGCCTCTTCAGTTCGTCTGAAAAACAGGAGCTTCCCTCAAACATTCTTTTCGGCAGCTTCTGCATCCTCTCCTGATTGACCTCTTTCACACGCTGCACCACTTCAAAAAGCCTCGCTCGTCCCGGAATCCCATATGCTTTTAAAGAAGGTGAAACCGCCAGGCAGATCGTCTTCTCCGTCCGCTCTGCTTCCGCCACGACAAGATTGGTCGTCAGTGGATCAAGATCTCTTTCCCGGCACTCCACAGAGGCATAGAACGACTTTAAATCAATTGCGATATAAATATGATTTTCATTTTCGCTCAAGAACGCACCTCCCATTATTTATGCCACTGCATTCGCATTAATATTATCTATGACCTGTTTGATTCCCATCCATACTGTCTGATCCGTAAATTCTTCATAACCCTTTTTTGCTCCGATTTCACGCCAACGGATTTCTTCAAACTCATTCATCCCTGCACGTTCTAAGAAATCTGTATGCAATAAGTAGTGCAACTTCTTCACGCACGATTAATGTATCCTCAAAAGTAAGTTTCTGATAAGTTCCACGTCCAATCATCTGCCAGCTCTTTTTCTGTTTCAGCTTGCTTAGCAAAAAGATTCATTTCCTCAATGGTAACATCTGGTGTTGGATTACTGCCCATGATAACAGTATCCTCATCAAACATATCCTCTACAGAAATCCAATTCCTGTTCTGCATAGCTTCAATCGTATTATGCCACAATGACAACGAATTCAAATCAACAAAACCACTTTCCTGAGCATCATTGGCTTCAATAATAATCCACTCACCTTCAGCGGTCTTAGCCAAATCTACTGCGATAAATGATACAGCTACTCTTTGAGCTGCCCACTCTACAAGTTTAGCAGCCACCTCAGAATCCTTCGGCTCCATTGAGTATTTACTTCCCATATACCAATATGGTCCATATCCAACACATTTGTGTCATAGTTTTTTCCATCAGAAGCAGTTACTCGAAATTTTCGAGTAACTGAATTTTCATCAAGTTCAAGACTTCTAAACGCTTTCTGCAAATTGTTAAGGAAACAATCGGAGTTGGTGTAAACGAAAAAGCAGTCTTGCGGTTTTATCAAACTGCCCTTTCGTTTACATCAATTTCGATTTTTCCTTGGTGAACAAAGTCGCGTCCCTTTCGCCACTTCTATGGGAATTCAATCTTTGCTCTCTTCTATAAGTTTATCATATCTCGTGTTTTATTGACAGCTGGTTTTTGCCAAAAGAATTATTTTTAGGCATGACAAACAGACTCCCTTTGCGGAAGTTTTTTGAAGTATTCAGTTGTATATTTTAACATCTCATATGCGCTAAAACAGATGGTGTATGCTTATCTGGAAGATGTGGAACCATTTTTCCGCCACAGGAAGAACACCTGCATACATCTATGTTATATAGCAGCTTTATCATTTCAGTGGCACTTCGATTTTTCAATGCAGAAATATATTTTTTACATCCAAGCAGATTTCTACAGTGCGTCATCTTTTTGCTCTTGTTTCGGCACGACAGCAAACCATAGTGCCGGATTCTGACAAAACGTTTTGGTGGAACATGCATTAAAAATCGACGGATGAATTCCTCGCCCGGAACTGTTTTCTCTTTCCACTGACCTTTGTTTTTATAGTCTTTTACAGCATATGTAACAGTTGCTTCCGTCATGGACTTGATCCGATGATTACTGATTGCTATCCTGTGAGTATATTTCCCAAGATAATTTATGACTGACTGTGCTCCATTAAATGTTTCCTTACAATAAGCAACCCAGTCTTTTTTATAGCACTCATCGAGAAGTCCTTTGAAGCAATAGTGGTTTTGATATTTCTCCGCTGTACCATGAAACTCAAGCTTTGAATCATTCCACAGGCTTTTTAATTCGCACAAATATTTCCCACGGAACACTTTTGCAATGCCCCCATATGGGAGAAAAAACTTCCCACCGGTATCTTTCCATTTGCTCTCCTTATCAAGTCCGCCACCAAGAACAATTGTATGGATATGAGGATGATAATTCATTGCAGAACCCCATGTATGAAGAATACAGATATATCCGATGTCAGCTCCCAGATACTTTGAATCTTTCGCCAGCTCGTCCAGAGTGGATGATGCAGCATGATACAGTGCATCATACAAAAGTTTCTGATTGCTATAAATGATAGGATTCAATTCCTCAGGGACTGTGAATACCACATGATAATAAGGTGCATCCAGTACATTCTCCTTCTGGGCATCAATCCATTTTTCTTTCGGAAACTCCTGACACATAGGGCAACACCTGCTTCTACAAGAGTTATTGTGAATGCTGATACATCCACAGTCCTCACAGACACTTATGTTCACACCAAAAGCCCCGGTTTTACAATTCATGATGTGAAAAGCTGCTTTTCTGTGGTGAGCAGGAAGCTCATGTTTTTTTTCATAAACAGGATAAAACCGTTCAAAGACATTCTGTATCGTACAAGATTTTTCCACGATTACTCACCACCCATCTCATCAAATGGGCTTCTAATACCGAGCAGAGTCTTATTGCTTACATGAAGATAAATCTCTGTTGATCTTGGATCACGGTGTCCCAAAAGGGCCTGAATATATTTCACGTCACACCCGGCCTCAAACAGATGGCTTGCGAAACTATGGCGCAAACAGTGTGTAGAGACATGCTTCTCAATTCCAGCCCTTTTTGCACTTTTACGGAAGAACTGAATGACACTGTCCTTCACAAGATAATCGCCAGACCATGAACTTGGAAACAGAATCCCTGTTGGTCTGTCGCATTTAAACCAGTATTCTGTAAGTATCTCAAGTGTACGGTCAGCAAGCAGGGTATAACGGTCAAAGCGGCTTTTGCCATCACGGATGTGTATTGTTTTATTGGTGCGTGAAATGTCATCATAGTGAAGGTGCGTGACTTCTGATACCCGAAGACCACCTGAATACATTGTAGCAATCATGGCTTTATGTTTCAGGTTTGGCGTTGCATCCAGAATCGCTGATATCTCTGCTTTCGTAAGTACGATTGGCAGGCTCCTGTCTCTTTTCATACGTGGGATATCATCGTCATCCCAATTCATCTTTAATACTTTTTTATAAAAGAAACGAATACCGGAATGATAGTGGTTGTATGTTTCCGGTGAAATCCCGGAAAGTCTTTTTTCGGTCAGAAATGTGTCAACATCATCTGTTGTCAGAGCATCTATTTGCTTATCCGTATATTTTAAAAAGTGAGCAACACTTGTACAGTAAGCATGAATAGTAGAATCTCTTAGATTACGTTTGTTTGCAGCATTTGTAATCTGGCTGAATATTTCATCGTACATAATAAAATCCTCCATGTAAAATCAGTAGTTAATGAAAAACCCTGCTTACATGGAGGTGCATTAGCATAATAAAACCGCTTGTCAGAAAAGCGGTCAAATGGTATTCTTTTCATAGGCAGTGGTGTCTTTCTTTATTGAATTGTTTTGTGTGGTAACTTTACAATATCAAATACTGGTAAGAATTGCCATTGCCTATTTTATTATTGAGAAAAAGAAAACTGCGCCACAGCCTTGGCAGGCCATCGCGCAGCGATTTTGTTCAATTTCAAGTTTGCATCCCATTTCTCGTTCATGGCAATGCCGCAGATCTGGTTGGAAGCGCCGATCTTTCCGCCGTACTCAATGGAGTTCGGAGCTGCCTGGGAAGCTGTCAGTAAATCTTCCAGAGTATTCCATCCGGAATTCTTATTAACTGCAAGTACCGTTGTATTATCAATCAACGGAATAGCCACTGTCTTAAAGCTGTCAATATTGATTTGAGAACTGCCCTGCATGTACGGTACAAACAGATCCGTTCCGTTTACGACCAGCGTGGTTCCGTCCGGTTTTGCATCCAGGCACTCCTGCATGCCCATGACGGTTGCACCGCCATCTACGTTCTTAACAACCACATTGACACCTGCGTATTTCTGCATGTACTGTGCAAGAAGACGGGTGTTTCTATCGGTATCACCGCCTGCCTTAACCGGACAGATCAGAGTGATGGTATCTTTAAACTCGTAATCAGAATCTGCTGCTTCAGAACCTGCCTCGGAAGCCTCCTCAGCCTTGTTTTCCTCTGCTGCTGCCTTGGTGCTCTCTGCTGCCGGTGCGGCAGTGCTCTCTGCCTCCTTCTGTGAACCACAACCTGCCAGCATGGTTACTGCCATTGCTGTTCCGAGTACTACACTTGCAATTCTCTTTTTCATAATGTTACCTCCATTGATATCATTTAAGAAACTGTAAACATATTTGAATCATTATGTTTCGTTCGTCTTTACATGCGTCATTATACCGTGAGGATTTTGGCAAAACAATCGGCAAAGATACAAAAAAAACGCTCTGCTGCTAGTCAGTCTGCCTACCATTTCATGTTTTATTTCACCTTGTCTTTCAATCATTTCAGCACCGTTATTTCCTGTTTCATTTTTTAGTATTAAACTTCAATCCCATACTTTTTCATACGTCTCCACAGAGTTACTTTGCTGATTCCCAGCGCCTCTGCACTCTTTTCTCTGTTGCCACAAAAATGCTGAAGTGTTTTCTGGATTTGCACAGCCTCTTCCGAGCAAACCAGCGCCGTATACTTTTTCTCTCTTTTTCCTGTCTGCAGTAGCTGTTCAAACATGCTTTCTGTCTGTCCTTCGTCTTCATCCGGATATAAATCTTTGATTAGCCGAGCAATGACCACCTCATCAAAAACTCTTTTTTTTGCAGTCAATACCAGTCGATCCATAAAGCTGTCAATCTGAAACTGATTTCCCGGCCACGGATAACGGCTCAGTATGATTTTGGCTCCCTCTGTGAGAATATGATAATGGGAATATCGCTCACAGCTTCTCTGAAAAGCCTGTGTAAGGGTCTGCTCCAAATCTTCCTTTCGCTGTCTTAGCGGCGGCACCTCCAGCTCAAGCCCTGAAAGCAGATAAAACAGATCTTTTCGCAGTTCTCCATTCTTCACCAGCTGATGCAGCGTCTTTCTGACAGTTACGATCACTCGAACATCCAGTTTTCGTAGATTGCCAATCTGAACCCCATAATAAACCCGGAAACGAATCAGCTGATATAACCGATACTGATTCGGAAGTGACAGGCACTCTGCATCCTGTAAAAGCAAGGTTCCCCCCTGAGCCTGCAAAGCCGCTCCTTTTTCGCCGAAAATCAGGTTCCACTGTTCCTGTTCGCCAAGCCCTTCACATGGAATATCCAGAAACGGACCATTTTTCCGTAGGCTGCTGTTATGAATACTTTCCGCTATCATCCTTCTTTCTGTCCCCGGCTCTCCTCTTAATACCACCGGCTGCTCGGAATAGGAAAACAGCTTGGCCATCCGGATGCACTCCTGCATACTATCTGACTTCTGTATTATATCCGAAAATTGAGCAGTCACCGGAACAGACTTTTTTCTCCATGTTGTTTCCTGCTCCTTTTCATTTTTTTCGACCTGTTCCCGTTTCATCCTGTGACATGTGACAATGATTCCTTCCACCTTTTCATCCACTATGATCGGTGCAATCATGGTAAACAGCAATGTTTTGTTCCGTTCTATCTGAAGCGAATAATCTCTTCCATCGTTCAAAATCATATTCCACGTTTCCTGTTTGATTTCCGGAAATACATCGCACAGTTTCTTTTCTTTCATCTCATCCATAGTTTTTGAAAGCATTCCATTCATCATAGAATTGGACGATATCACCATTCCAGTTCCGTCTGCCTGGATAATCCCGTTATCTGAATAATCAACCAATGTTTCCATGCGGGCTGCAGAACGTTTTTCTATCCCCATCGCATATTCCATATGCTTTGCATTTTCAAGTGCCTGTCGCAGGGATTCCTCTGTTGATGACAGATACAAGGTTCTGACCTGATACTGCCGCGCATAATCAAGAACTGCTTCTCCCCCAATCACAATATCGCATCCATCTTCGGATGCCATTCGGACCTGTTCCTGTATTTCATCACTCTGGTCTACAAAATATGTTCTGAAATCAATATCGTACAGCTGGTTAAAATATGACATATCGCAAAACATATTTCGAAACCCCACCACACCAATCCGCGGATATTCTTTGCCAAGGATATTTTTTGCTTTCTTCACCAACAGCCCCATTTCCTGAGCGGACATGACGATTTCAACAACCGGAATATCCATATGCTGTTTGAGTAAAGAAGCCTGCATTCCCCTAGAAACAATGATGCTTATTCCATCCTCAACAGCCTTTTGAGCTTCTTCTAAAACTCCATCCGGTTTTGTTACTTTTACCTCTTTCACATTCATGTTCAGTTCCTGTAATAAATTATAGGCCTGATACAGCATCTCTTCTTTTGGCAAAAACAGCGCAATTTTCCCCATACCACTCTTCTTCCTTTCTTCTATTTTCAACAATTATAAGCTTGTCTGTGTATAAACTCAAGAAATGAGAAGAAAAAGGCGTATCGCACTTCTATTGCGATACGCCCCTGTTTTTCGTTTATACCGTTATTCCTGCAAGCTTTTGAACCTGCCTCCACACATTCTCATCAACCTGAATGCCCTCTTTCATGCTCTTTGCGCGGGCTGCCATAGTCCGTTCGCCCGGACAGGTCACAGGCTGGCTCTCTTCGAGCGGATGCGCTGCATCCGCTGCCGCCACACGATGATTAAGCATATCCTGAATTTCTTCCTTACTGCCAAACAGATACGGATCGTAAGCAATAAAAATCTGACAGCTGCCTCCACAACTTCCTTTTCCGTACTCGTCCATATCAGATCCACTCATGCCGTTGGCCATCAATGCTGCTGCCATATCCAGAGCAATGGCCATGCTGCTGCCCTTCCAATAACCGGTTGGCAAAATCCGCCTTGTTGCCTCAATAGAACCCGGATCCGTTGTCAGGTTGCCTTCTTGATCGAAACCACCCGGATATGGGAGTTGCTTTCCTGCAAGGCGGTATACACCTAACTTTCCATAGGCATACTGGCTCATCGCCATGTCAAGAACGATTGGACCTGCCTCCCGTGGGATGGCAATACAAAACGGGTTGTTGCCGACACTCTGCTCATCACTTCCCCAGAGCGGCATGCAGCTTTCGGTGTTAATCCAGCTGATTCCCATATAACCAGCCTGTGCCATACGCCATGCGTAGGTACCGCCGCGCATCCAGTGGGTCGTATTCTTCAGTGTAACACAGCCAATACCGTGCTCTTTCGCCAGTTCCACAGCACGATCGGCGCAGAAAATTGCATTGATCACGCCAATTCCCATATGACCGTCATAATTCTCCACGGCACCCTTTGCTCCCACAAATTCTACCTTTCCATCCAGATTAATCCAGCCCTTCTTCACATAATCCGCAAAACGCGGAATGCGGTTCAGTCCGTGACTCTCTACGCCATCTGCACTGGACTCTGCATGAATCTGCGCACAGATTTCTGCCTGTTCCTCGGTCAGTCCCAGATTCAATAATGCCTTTTTAATCGTATTCTTTACTTCCGCAAATGCCACACGCATAACATTTCCTCCTCAAATCTCACAGTCATGGCTGCAACTGTTTTTAGATTTTATCGATAAATCTGTAAAATAACAATTAACAGAATCCACAAACTCCTTCGATTTTCTTATACATACAGCATTTTATTTCAGGCTTTATTACATAGAGCTTTTCATTTGAAATATTTCATTTCACATTTTTTCGTTTATAATCCCATATTTTTTCATGTGCCGCCACAGCGTTGCCTTGCTGATACCCATGGCCTGGGCAGTTTTCTCGCGGCTGCCGCTGAACTTGTGCAGCAACTCCCGAATTGTTACTGCCTCATCCGGCAAAGTATCGCAGCCGTTTTCGTTCATAGCAAACGGTCTCGCCGTGTCACAGTTTTCAGTTCTCTGCACGTTTCCCAGGATCCGCTCCGGATACAGCTCCTCCAAAAGTCTGCGGACTGCCACCTCATCAATGGAACGCTTGCCTGCCATCAGAATCAGACGCTCACAGAAGCTTTCGATCTGGAACAGATTGCCCTTCCAGGGATAATCCAGCATCACTTCCATAGCCCCTTTCGTCAGCACATGATAGCGGGAGTAATGCTCACAGCAATTATGGATCGTATTCTCAATCTTCTCCAGAAGATCTTC
>OIWL01000848.1_pt1 | contig 37675 bp, 29 predicted proteins | sample 1587561 | NCBI WGS metagenome assembly OIWL01 (sample SAMEA3888903, study PRJEB22519) | human gut metagenome | biome: human gut; feature: human-associated habitat; material: faeces | place: Denmark | collected 2010 | reverse complement strand
TTTTAGGCGCGCCAAGTTTTCTGGCGTCACGAATTGCTTCTCCTCTTTCTCCCATTTTTTCTCTCCTCTTTCGTTTTTTTTCATCTTTCATGTGCTCTCGGAATCTTTTTGAGAGTACATCTTCCCCATTATAGAGGAGAGAGTCCTGTTATGGCAAGCAAAATCAAAGAATCCTTTCAAAAATCATACAAGTTTATAATGCAAAAAACTCTTTAATCTGTCCCACAATAATCTGCATCAGTCTGGTTCTCGCTTCCACACTTGCCCATGCAATATGCGGAGTAATGATAAGCTTCCTGCTGTCTTTTATTTTTACCAATGGATTCGTTTCACTCATCGGTTCTTCACATAACACATCAAGACCTGCTGCCGCAATTTCTCCGTTCTCCAGAGCTTCACACAAATCCTGTTCTACCACAATCGGTCCACGTCCTAAATTTAAGAAAATCGCTGTCTTTTTCATCTTTGCAAATGCTTCTTTATTCATCAAATCTTTTGTATATTCATTTAACGGAGCATGAACAGAAACAATATCGGATTTGGAAAGCAGAGTATCAAAATCTACCTGTTCATATCCTTCCTGTGCGCTTCTTCCGGAAGCCGAATAATAAATCACATGTGCACCAAATGCTTTCGCAATATCAGCAACCCGTCTTCCGATCGTTCCAAGCCCGATAATTCCCCAGGTTTTTCCGCTGATTTCATTAAAATGCTCTGCAAAATGAGTGAAAATCGTATCATTTACATATTTTTCCGTTTTGACATACTCATCATAATAACGCATTTTTTCCAGTAAATAAAATAACAGCGCAAAGGTATGCTGGGTAACCGACTCTGTAGAATATCCTGCTACATTTCTCCATGCAATTCCACGTTTTTCAAGATATTCCTTATCCAGATTGTTTGTTCCGGTAGCTGTTACGCAAACTAACTTTAAATTTTTTGCTGTTCCAATCGTCTGCTCATTAATCTCAATCTTATTAATTACTAACACATCTGCATCTTTTACACGCTCCGGCACTTCTTCTGATGTGGAAAATCCATATTTCACCACTTCTCCAAGCGCATCATAGGCTGATAAATCAATGTCATCTCCTATTGTCTTTGCATCCAGAAATACAATTTTCATGATCCATCTCTCCCTTAATTAAATTTCTTTACTCATTTCATCATAAGTGCAAAAGTTATATCCTAATCTCTGATATAGCGCAACCGCACCTGCATTTTCTTTTTCTACTTCCAGACGGAATCGTACTGCATCTGTATAGATTTCTTCTACTGCCTCAAAAAATTTTCTTCCGATTCCGTGTCCTCTATACTCTGGCTTCATATACAAATCTTCCAGCCAGATACACACTCCGCCAAATTCGGTTGAATATCCGGTCGCTGCAATTCCATATCCGGCAATTTCACCTTCGATTTCAAACACATACCCATCCACGTATGGGCAGTCTCCAACGCAATCCGAAATATCTTTCTGTAATGTTTCGTCATCCGCTTTATGAATGACCACATCCGATGCATAAAAGATCTGCATCATTTCTAAGACCTCTGCTCTGTCTTTCTCCTGCATGGAACGAATTATAACCTCTCCCTTTTTCATTTCTACCTTCATTGTTAGTATCCTTTCCTTATGAAATCATGCTCTCCTATCACCGGAAGCTTTTTCACATCCATATTTGTAATCAAAATATACGTCTGTGAATTCAAATACTGAATGAGTTGGTCAATTTGCTCTTCTAAACCTTGCACTTCGGCTTCGACCGTCCCATCGTATTTGTTTTTTACCCAGCCGGTTAATCCAAGCTGCCTTGCTTTATGTACGCAATAATATCGAAATCCCACGCCTTGTACATGTCCATAAAAAATAATATGTCTGCGAATCATCCATACACTCCTACATCTTTAAAAATAGTAAAAACATTTTTGGTATAAATACTATATCCGTTACGTTCAGAATTTTCTCCCTCAAGTGTTTCGTTGCTACTATCATAGGGTGAGTAAGAGACTTTTGTCAAGTCTAAGAACGTAAGTCAAAAAAAGCTCCCAACAAGCTGAAATTTCATGCCTGTTGAGAACTTTTTTCTAAAAATATTTTAAGATTATTTTAAAATTTCAATATCTGTCTGTATTACCTGTGGTTCTTTTTTTAATAAATATTCTCCATTTCGTACAGAAGCCAGAATTCCGGCTCGTTCGCATACTGCATCAAACTCTGATTTCGCTTCAAGTACAATAAAGTTTGCCGGCTTGCCCTCTTCTAAACCATATTCGTCCTGAATATGCATGGTTTTTGCTCCATTTACAGTAATTAAATCCAGTGCATTGTCGATTTCTTCAAATGCCCAGCCCGGAAATGGTACTTCGTCAAATACTTTATCAATCACATCTTCCGGCATCGGATTCCACCAGTTCGATTCGATAATCGTAGCCACACCATGCGTATCACGATTGACCAAATCCATCGCTTCTACCACAAACGCTTCATTTTCAAAATGTGCATTCATAATAAAGATTTTTGTAAATCCATCTTTTATCAGCTCCATCAAAATATCATACACTAAATCAATCACGGTTTTTCCATTTAAATCAATCGTTCCCGGAAAAAGTGGATCGCCTCCGCTCAACGGCTTTGATTTATATCCATAAATTAACGTCGGCATGATAATTCCATCTAATTCTTTTGCCAGATAATATGAAAATTTTTCTGCAATTTTTGCATCTGTACAAAGCGGAAGATGCTGTGCATGCTGCTCCGTCGCTCCAATCGGTAAAATTGCAGCAATGACAACTGCAAGCAGGCGGGAAAACCAATAGTTAATTCCAATGACATAATTAAAAATCAGATAGGCAATCGGTCCTGTGATTGAGGATACAACTGCACCTTCTTTTGTCGCACGGTTTGAAATAATTGCGGCAAATAACTATTACCAAAGTACCCGCAATGATGTTATCTTTAATATTATATTTGAAAACCATATCAGTGCTTCTGCCCTGAAACTTCAAGCTGCCAATAGTGGATATTCTTTTGAAGGCAGTCATCATTTTTTCCTTCTGCATTTTATCTTACCGGAATCTGGTCAGACTGCCGGAATGGAACAAACCATCAGCAATAATCTTTACGAATATCTTCATCAGGCATTTTCTGAACAAGATGCATCCTTCCTCAATTGAATAACTGTTACGTGTTGATTTACAGGATGCTTCTGTTCGTCTGAACCTGCATCTTGCCCTTTACCTGCATCAGTTCATCTTAACTACATGATTTACACATGCCAAATATCGTTATTATATTCTGCAATTGTACGGTCAGATGAGAAATACCCTGCTTTTGCAATATTGACAATCATCTTCTTTGCCCATGTTTTTCTATCTTCATAAGCTTTTAAGGCTTCTTCTTTCTTTTTGGTATAAGCCTTGAAATCCAAGAGTGTCATAAACCAGTCTTTATTTAACAGTTCATTCTGAAGTCTGGTTAAGTTTTCTTCATGACCGATTGCAAGCAGTTCTTTAGAAGTAATAAAGTCTACCGCTTCTTTGATTGTCTCATCTTTTTCGTAGAAGTCTCTGGAAACGTAGTCTGCATTTTCATAGTGTTTGATTACTTCTTCACTGGAAGCTCCAAATACGAAGATATTGTCATCACCTACCAGTTCATGGATTTCTACGTTTGCGCCATCTTCTGTACCGAGAGTCAGCGCACCATTTAACATGAACTTCATGTTTCCTGTTCCACTTGCCTCTTTAGAAGCCAGAGAAATCTGTTCTGAAATATCACATGCCGGAATCAGTTTTTCTGCTTTTGTGACATTGTAGTTTTCAATCATAACAACCTTTAAGTATGGACTCACTTCAGGGTCATTGTTGATTAATTCCTGTAAACATAAAATCAGGTGAATGATATCTTTTGCAATCACATAAGCCGGTGCTGCCTTTGCTCCAAAGATCATTGTGATCGGTGTGGACGGTTTGTTGCCCGCTTTGATGTCCAGATATTTGTAGATTGCATAAAGTGCATTCATCTGCTGACGCTTATACTCATGCAGACGCTTTACCTGAATATCGAAGATGGAATCGGGATTCAGCTCCACGCCTTCCTTCTCCTTGATATAGGATACCAGCTCAGTCTTCTTGGTCTTCTTGATATCATAGATAGCATCCAGTACAGCCTGATCGTCCTTGTGCTCTAACAGCTTCTGTAATTCCTCGGCATCCTTCTTGTAGCCGTCGCCGATGGTCTGGGTCAGGAACGCAGCCAGCTCATGGTTGCAGGACAGCAGCCATCTGCGGAAGGTGATACCATTGGTCTTGTTGTTGAATTTCTCAGGGTAAATCTTGTAAAAATGATTCAGCTCGCTCTCTTTCAGGATCTCCGTATGAATTGCTGCCACACCGTTGACGCTGTAACCGTAATGGATGTCGATGTGTGCCATGTGCACTCTTTTATCCTTATCGATGATCTGAACTTTTTCGTCCTTATATTTCTTTGCCACACGGTCACTCAGCTCCTTGATGATGGGAACCAGCTGAGGAACTACCTTTTCAATATAAGCCAGAGGCCACTTTTCCAGAGCTTCTGCCAGGATGGTGTGGTTGGTATACGCGCAGGTGCGACTTACGACGTCAATGGCTTCATCCATGGTGAAACCTTCCTCAGTGGTGAGGATACGGATCAGCTCAGGGATAACCATAGTAGGATGGGTATCGTTGATCTGGATTGCCACATGTTCAGGCAGAGTATGCAGATCATAACCCTTTTCCTTTACTTCCTTCAGGATCAGCTGGGCACCGTTGCATACCATGAAGTATTCCTGATAGATACGCAGCAGATTACCTGCCTCATCGGAATCATCGGGATACAGGAACAGAGTCAGGTTCTTCTCAATGGCTTCCTTATCAAAAGTGATGCCCTTCTTTACCAGACTCTCGTCTACGGTCTCGACATCAAATAAATGCAGCTTGTTTAGGCCGTTCTCATAGCCTACCACGTCAATATCATACAATACGGAAGTCACCTTACGGTCACCGAAAGCTACTTCAAACTTGGTGCCGGTGTTGTTCAGCCAGGAATCCTTCTGGATCCAGTCGTTCTTCTCAGCATTCTGCAAATGATCCTTGAATACCTGCTTGAACAGACCGAAGTGGTAGTTCAGACCGATACCGTCTCCGGGAAGTCCCAGGGTAGCGATGGAATCCAGGAAACAGGCTGCCAGTCTGCCTAAGCCCCCGTTACCCAGAGAAGGTTCGGGTTCTGCCTCTTCGATGTCTGCGATGGTTTTGCCGTTTTTCTTCAGGATATCGCTCAACTCCTCATAGATGCCTAAATTGATCAGATTGTTGGATAACAGCTTACCGATCAGGAACTCCATGGAAATATAATATACCTTCTTGTCTCCTGTAATGGCGGGAGTCTCTGCCATCTTCTCTTTGGTCAGCTGCAATACTCCGGTGTACAGCTGTGCATCGGTGCAGGCACCGATATTCTTGCCATATAATTTGCCTGTGATTTCATTTAAAGTCTGCTCTAAATTCATTTCAAACTCCATTCTGCACGATAGTTTTATTTTTGCCAAAATGAATGTACCGTGCCACACTCATTTTTTCATATTCTTTTTCTTTGTCTGGGTACTATACTTATTTTTGGTATCCCATCCCCTTGTCTCAGCTGTGCCCGGGTATTTCCTATCCTTTTTGGCCTCCATACCCTTCCTGCCGCTGCGCCCGGGTATTTCCTGCACTTTTTGGCCTCTATACCCTTTTTCCCGCTGCGCCTTGGGTATTTCCTATCCTTTTTGGCCTCCATACCCTTTTTCCCGCTGCGCCCGGGTATTTTCTGCACTTTTCGGCCTCTATACCCTTTTTCCCGCTGCGCCTTGGGTATTTCCTGCACTTTCCGGCCTCTATACCCTTTTTCCCGCTGCGCCTTGGGTATTTCTTGCACTTTCCGGCTTTTCATACCCTCGCAATACTGAGATTTTGTGTATGTCGTTCTCTTACAATACACAGGATAGCATAGGAAAACGTTTTCCGCAACCTTTTCTTTAATTTTCCTGATTTTTTGTGCAAAATAGCTTAACAGATAATGTCCTTATAGTACATTTTCACGATACTGTGGGGCATGATTACCTGATGCCCTTCCCCACCGTTCATCAGCTGGTGTACCTCTTCCACGGCTCTGCTGGAGATGCTGTAGAAGTCCTGCCTTATGGTATTCATCTGCTTGCCGACATATCCCATCAGGGTGATACCATCGAAGCCGCACACCGGACGGAAAATATCCATATCGATCAATGCATTCATGGCACCTATGGCCATCAGATCGGAAGCGCAGACCACCACATCCTTATTCTTCGCATATTTCAATGCCACGTTTCTTGCCGTCAGCTCACTGAAGTCTCCCTGTCTGACCATCATGGTCAGATCCAGATCCTTCACCAGACGCTTCATCCCCTTCAATCTCTGATCCGTGACATAACCGTCTCTTCTGCCCGCAATGTATAGCACTCGTTTACAGTTGTCATCCAGCACGGTCTTCTTCGCCACATCATACTGGGCCTGTTCCTGATCAATGCTGATGGATGTAGTCCTGGAATTGACAATCGGCGCATCCACTACCACACAGGCAAACTGTTTCTCCCGGATCAGCTTCTGCAGCACCTTGTCCTCCTTAGACATGCCATAGATCACCACGCCGGAGATACTCTGGGACAGAAAAGATCTTGTGATCTCTTCCGCCGTCATCCCCGCGATCATGGACGGAAAGATCGTCACAACTTCCACGTTCAGTTCCTTGGCCTTATCCAGTGCCCCTACCAGATACTGCATGAAGATCTGGTCAATGGCCTGGGTCTGTCTATTGGGATCCAGCACCAGCGCGATTCTTCCAAACTGCTTGGAGGAAAGCGCCGCAGCAATGGAATTCGGAATATAATTCAACTCCTTGATGGCGTCCTGTACCTTTTTCTTCGTCTCTTCACTGACATTAGGATAGCCATTTAAGACCTTGGATACTGTGGAAATAGCCACTCCGGCATGTTTTGCAACTTCTTTGATCGATACCATAAATCCCCCGTTCCGGTCGCAGTTCCTGCGCCCGTTGCTCTCCGTTACCGCAGCAAAATGCGGTCTCGTTCCATTTGACGTTTACTCATATATTCTCTATACTATAAGTTAACGGTAGTTTCGTCAATGTACAGCATTTACGAAATATAGTGTGATTTTTTGGAAAAGGTTTTCCAAGGCAGAATAAATCGGACAGCGCATGCGCCAGAAAGGCTACAGATACCATGGCAGTAATCAAAAGTGTGGAAGAAAAATATATGAAGGAAGCTCTGAAGCAGGCGAAAAAAGCCTATGCCCTGGGGGAAGTCCCCATCGGCTGTGTCATTGTACATGAAGGTAAGATCATCGGTCGTGGTTACAACCGGAGAAATACAGACAAGAATACATTGGCGCACGCAGAGATCACAGCGATCAACAAAGCCAGCAAAGTGATCGGCGACTGGCGTCTGGAAGAATGCACGCTCTATGTGACCCTGGAACCCTGCCAGATGTGCGCCGGTGCCATTGTGCAGGCCCGTATCCCTGAAGTAGTGATGGGCTGCATGAATCCCAAGGCGGGATGTGCAGGTTCGATCCTAAATATACTGGAAATGCCCCAGTTTAACCATCAGGTGAAGGTTACCCGGGGCATTCTGGAAACGGAATGCAGCCAGATGCTGAAGACTTTTTTTGAAGAGCTCCGCATCCGGAACAAACAGGAGAAAGCTGCCAGAAGGGCATCAGGCGATCTCTCGTAAGCTTTCTTCCTGTGTCTGGTTCTGTTCGGTTGTTTTTCTTCTATGCTTCGGCAATCGGGAAATCGCTCTTCCCGTTTCATAAAGTCCCATCGGCACAAAGAGGATCAAAAATACATAGTACGGAAATACATATCTGCTCTGCGCTTCCCAGATGATACTGAACAGGAAGCCACCTACTATGCCAATCAACGGCAGCCACAATGCTGTCGGAATTTCTTTTTTTTGCCACCATCTTCCGCACAAAACAATTCCAAGTACAAGTCCTGCCAAGTATACGATACTCTGGTAATAATTGGCCAGCTTCCATACGGTTTCATGTATGTTCCCATAGTACAGACTGGTAATCCCGGAGGACAGCGGCTCTCCATCTGTATCAAAAGTCTCTGTTGCCTTGAGGCTGGAAAACAGCGGTTCGATCCACTGATCTTCCAGTTTTCTCTTAAAGAAATCTCTGGCCATAGCCGGATTCTCCCGGAACTCCCGCAATCGTTCTCGAATATATTCCTTTCCTTCCTGTGCGGCAGGCTCCTGTTGAAAATCATGTTCTGCAAACGTGGTTTGCTGATAGCGATTGTACACCCCGGCCATGCCATCCGTCTCCTGTAATCCCATCGCAATCCAGAGAATGCTCGGAATGCCAATGTCACTGGGATATCCGGAACGGTATTCATACATTACATCTACCGCTTTCACCGTCAGTGCTGCCGTCAGAAGAATTGCAAACCCTGCCAGCAGATATTGTCCCTTCTTTTTCTTCAGGCAGACCAGAACTGCATAAATTCCCACTCCAATGAGTATGATCCATGTATTTTTCCGGGCAAGCACAGCAATCCCTGCCACACATGCCGCCAACGCAATATACCTCTTCTTCTCATAATGTTCATAAGCAGACACCGCCCAGAACATTACCATTCCAAAGCTGATACTGAGCACGTCCCCGTAAATATACGGTAAATACAGCAAAAAAGGAATACAGCCCAACATCATAATACAATATACGATTCTAAATATGGCTCTGTCTGTATTCAGTTTCAGGAAACCGTATCCTGCCAGAATCGCCAGTACCCACCATATTACATGCAGGATTTTTGCCGGAGTATAATTGAAATTTCCAAACAGGGCAAACAGCATCTCGTATAATATCCCCAGTCCTTTTTGTTGTTGGTACATCCCCACATAACCTCCGGAGCACAACATAATGAAGTTGCCATCCCGGCAATATGCTGCAAATGCCGTGGCGCTGATCTGATCTCCTACCGGATAATAGGGATTGTTGAGAACGTAGATACTTCCCAGCAGAAACGCAGTAACACTGGTTGCCAACAATGTATAGATGCAGATTTTTTCCTGCTTTATCTGATTTTGAGCATTCAGCCATTTATCTCCCTCATAGACAAGGACAGATGTCAGCAGGAAAATAACAAAATGTTTCCAGGTACTGTCTTTTATCAGGAGATTTCTGATGCTGTAATCCACCGTTCCGTAATAAGAATACCGACAGGACCAGTAACTCAGGACCAAAAGAATGGGAATCAGACAGACAAGAAATATTCCCAACAGAATACGGTATATTTTTTCCATTAATGTTCCCTCATTTTTATCTTATAGTTCCACATAATTTCTGTCACCGACATATACTGCCAGCTTTTCATTCTCATATTCCAGTATCGGTGCTTCCCCTTCCGGAAATTGCTGTTCAAAGGCTTCACGCATTTCTGTCCGTACGACGTAAGCGGTCCGCATTTCCTTGGGCAGCGTCGGGGGATACCATTTCATACTGGTGAGCCACCAGTATCCGGAAAGACTGGCCATGGTATAGGAATGTCCCATCGTCACCCGGCCGTCCGTGATCAGACAGATCCGTTCGGCATCCCAGAATTCTGCATATCCGTAGTCGATTCCCGCTTCTGTCAGATAATCCGCCACTTCCTGATATTCCTTCAGGTTATCCTGTGTGGTGGCCGCTTCACAGTAGGTGTATTTCAGATTCAGCACCGCGAACAGCGCTACGGCCGTTAAGATCAGACCAGCGAACACCGGCTGTCCTTCCGACATATGATCCACCATCACCGCTACCAGAACAGCTGCTGCGAACCATGCCATGAAAAAGTAATAATGGGCCGCCTCCGCGCTGGTGATCCCGATGATAAATGCTGTGACTCCCACAGAAGCAAGGAGAATTGTCAGTGCATCTTTTTGTCTGTCTGTGCTCTCTGTATTTTTCCGGAACACATACCAGAGTCCATACCCCAACAGGATCAGGAACACCCAGGCAAGAAGCTGCATCAGAGAAGCAAAGCTCCCTACCTTTGCATTTCCCACCAGTCCAAAGTTCTCCAACAGGGCTGCCGGAACCCCAAGAAGCAGTTTCTCTACTGCCTCTCCCGGCTGCAGCAGATAGACTGCATAATCTCCTCTGCCGCCGTACAGACAGGATACCAGAAAAGCAAGTACAAGACTTCCCACATAGGCTGTGGCAAGATAACGTCCACCGGGCAGCTTCTGCCGGAGGTGTCCGGATTCCATGAATAAAGCGATCACTTCCACTACAAGCAGTGGCAGGATGATGACCTGCAGACATCTCTGTCCTCCACAGTTCAGCAAAACTGCGGCAACAAACAATACCAGCCACTCCAGAAAGGTCTTCCGGGTCATCTGCCGGTTTTCTTTTAATTTCAGGTAAAACAGGATATTGAAAAACAGAAAAATGCCATGAAACACATAATACTCTGCAAATAGGAATAAAAGCAGCGCTACAAAAGGAACCATCTGCCCCTCATTGCGAAAACCGTTGATTGGCAGCGCACACAATACCAGTAACGCTGTGATGGAAGCCGTCCTGCTCAAAGATAATTTTCTCAGAAAAAAATAAAATGTCCCCAGCAAAATCGCACCCAATAGAACACAGGTAATCCCCGCCGCCGTCTGCATGCTGCCGGTGATACCGTAAAATACGGCTGCAACCGTAGGCATCCCAATGATCCGTCTCTCCGTGCTGGAGATCCAGTCGTTGGGTGTAATATCCTTCTCCACCCAGATCTCCCGGGCCAGCAAAGCCTCTGCTGCAATATCCGAATCCACATGTTGTGCATATTTACACAGGTTCAGGTAGCAAAATACTCCCAGATATATCAGTAAAAGTGCACCTATTATCCATCCCAGCAGGGATATACTTTTTCGCTCGTTTCTCATGGATCCTTCTCCGTAGGCAACTATCTTTCGACAAAATTACATATTATTTTGATTATAACACTCTTCCCTGTTTCCTTCAAGGCAAAGAGGCTTGACAAAAACCGGGGAACAGGATACACTTAAAAGGCCGTACATGTCCGGTATCATGGGAATAGTGATGAAACTCGGTCTTACGCAATGGGAATCTACGAACCGTGTCAGGTTGGGAACAAAGCAGCACTAAGTAGAACCTTCCATGTGCCGTGAGGAAACTGGGTGGAGCTGTTATCCTGGTCCGGCATGTGCGGTTTTGATATTTAAAGTGTTCTGTGAATTCATGGATAAGTCAGTTAAGAGGTTATAGATTGTGTCAGGCGATATGTCATCCCCTTTTTCGTTTTCCAACAGCATAGCATCCGTTTCCGGCGATCTGGCTCCCCAAGATGCCGCATGGTTCCGGAAAATCATGTCCGACTGCATCCTGTGTCCCAGGGCCTGTCATGCCGATCGCCTGGATGATGGCGTGGGATATTGTGGTCAGACGGCAGATATTATGGCTGCCAGAGCCTCTCTGCATTATTGGGAGGAGCCCTGTATCTCCGGTACTTCCGGTTCCGGTACCGTCTTTTTCTCCGGATGCAACCTGCGCTGTGTCTTCTGCCAGAACCATAACATCGCTCTAGGGAAAGCCGGGCGAGTCATCACTCCCGAACATCTGGTGAAAATCTTTCTACAATTACAGGAACAGGGAGCTAACAATATCAATCTTGTTACCCCCACACATTTTCTTCCCCAGATCGTCATTGCCTTACAGCAGGCCAAAAATCAGGGACTGTCCATCCCCATTGTATACAATACCGGCAGTTACGAATCTCCGGAGGCTTTACGCCATCTGGATGGTCTGGTGGATATCTATCTGCCGGATCTGAAATATTTTTCTCCGGATCTTTCCGCTGCGTATTCGCATGCCCCGGACTATTTTGAGATTGCCTGCGCTGCCATTGCGGAAATGTACCGGCAGGTCTTAGATCCGGTCATGGATCCCGACACCGGGCTGATGCAGCGGGGGATGATCGTACGCCATCTGCTCCTGCCGGGACAAGCGAAAGACTCCAAGAAGATCCTGCGGTATCTCCATGAGACCTATGGGGATCATATCTATATTAGCATTATGAATCAATATACACCTCTTCCGCAGGTGGCAGATATTGAAGCACTCAATCGCACAGTGACACCTGAGGAATATGACCGGGTCCTGCGCTTTGCGGAGCGAATCGGCATTGAACAGGGCTTCCGGCAAGAGGGAAGTGCCGCCTGTGAAAGCTTTATTCCGGAATTTGACGAGCGGGGACTGTGATTCTCTCACAGTTCCACTGCGATCAGATAATATCCGAAATCCCCTTCCCATGCCGGTTCTCTGGTTCCTTCAAAACTTTCAAAGCCAAACATTCTGGCTACCTGTTTTTCTCTTTCATAAAAATTACCCGGGACTCCTATGTAATATTTCACTTCCCCAGAGACTTCCTGACGCATTAATAATAAATGTCTGTAATTATAATAGCCATGCAACAAAAAACTGTTGTGGGTCATCTGATAGCAACGCTCCCGCAACACAACGAAATCCTCCGGACCCACGGAAAGAAATTCTCTGGCATCCCGGAAGGGATGGATGTGGGGGTAGATACTGCTTAATTGCTCCCATTTGGTGTCTTTCATGTGGAGAGTGTGTTCCGTGGCAGTTTTTTTCGAGCTCCGGGCTTCCGATCCACTGACCATTTTTTCGTTTGTGACTACGGTTTCTGCCACTTTTTCGGTCTGTTCACGGGCTTGCCTGCCTTGCTCCTGCACCCGCTCCCGCTGCATCTCCCTATTTTGGGCTTCCTGCTGTTCTGTCTGTATCGGCCGCTTTGCCTGCTCCGGCTGGTTTCCACCTTGCCCCTGTCCTTCGATTTCCCCCACCGTAACCGGTGCAATCGCAGTCACAGGCGCAGGTACTTTCTTCGCACCAGCCGCTCCTGCAAACCGCCCTATGATCTCAAAATTACGTTCCAGGGGAATGCGTATCCCCAGTGTCGGCTCCCAATCCGCTTTTCTGAAAATTCTTTTTTCACAGGAAATGGTTCCCCGTTCTGCCGTCATTTCACATAATAGTTCTTCTCCGCTTTCCCGCTGCAGATACAGCAGCATCATCTCCTTGCCAGACACGATCCCCTGTCCTCTCAGCTGCACCATCAGAATCTCTTCCTTTTCCCAGCTTTCCAGCTTTGCATACCCGGCTCCCCGGATCCGTTGCCCGTTTTCCTGTAATTCCAAATAGCTGATCTGTTTCCGATATGACATAAAATCCCCCCCGTATAAAGTTTCTATCTAACTTTATGCGAGGGGTTGTCCTTAATATTCCTGGTTGTCCAGATATTTCATATAATTTACGACCATCAATGCGATCTTGAAAGTCAGTGCATCATCAAAGCTTCGCAGATCCAGGCCGGTGCTCTTCTGAATCTTCTCAATACGATATACCAGCGTATTACGATGCACGAACAACTGTCTGGAAGTCTCCGACACATTCAAATTGTTTTCGAAGAACTTGTTCAGGGTGTTCAGGGTCTCTTCATCCAGGTCCATAGGTACATTGTCACCGAAGATCTCCTCAATAAAGATCTTGCACAGATTCACCGGCAGCTGATAGATCAGACGTCCGATTCCCAACGTGCTGTAGGCGATCACCTTTTTCTCTGCGTAGAAGATCTTGCCTACATCCAGTGCCATCTTGGCTTCCTTGTAGGACTTGGATACGTCCTTCAATTCCTGTACCACGGTGCCATATGCCACCTTCACATCCAGAAGAGCCTCCGCATTCATCATGGCTACAATGGTCTCGGCCAGTTCATGCAGTGTCTCAGGTGTGGTGGTGCTCTCAACAGATTTGATCAGGATCAGGCTGGACTCATCCACCGCTGTTACATAATCTCCCGACTGCGGGGAAAACATGCCCTTCAGCACTTCAGATACAATGCCATCTTTCTCATCCTTGGTCTCAATGAGATATACGGCTCTGGGACAGCTGACTTCCACATGAAGTTTCTTCGCCCGATTGTAAATATCTACCAGCAACAGATTATCCAACAACAGGTTCTGAAAGAAATTATTCCGGTCAAACCGTTCCTTGTAGGCAATGACAAGATTCTGGATCTGACTGACAGCAATCTTACCCACCATATATACGTCATCCGTCATTCCCCGTGCCACCAGTACATATAAAAGATCCCCTTCGTCACGGATCTTCAGAAGGTGATGTACTCCGATCACCTGGCTATCCGCCGGAGAAGCCACAAAGCCTGTGATCAGATCTGTGGTTATGTCATCCTTTTCCATGGTAGATGCCACTTCGGATCCGTTCAGATCATAGACTCCGAGGTCTACCTTCGTGATTGCTTTTAATTCATCAATGCTTGTCTGTATAATCTGGCCTGTAATCATATTGTCCACGCCTTTCTGTAGCATAATCTATATCGAATTCTTCGCTCTTCGCGTTCTCGATTTCGCAACGTCTCTTCGCATTCCGGACTATCGTCCTCCTTGCTCATATCCATTCGTTCTGTTCATAGGCGAAAAGTTCCACCTGCAAGCAGTCTCGCTTTTCATCCATGTCAGAACTATATATTCTTAGTATATCTGATTTACTCACCCCGTGCAAGCAAAATGCATAAAAAAAGCCCTGTCTGCATTCACAGACAGGACCTTGAAATCTCTTATGAAACTTAAGACTAGTTGGTAATAACCTGCTCGGTCTCTTTGTCGAATACGTGGATCTTCTCAACATCCAGAGCGAACTTAACGGTATCGCCAGGTCTTGCAGTGGTACGAGAATCTACTCTTGCGGTCATAGGGAACTCGTCAAGATCGAAGTACAGATATACTTCTGCACCAAGTAACTCATAAACCTTGATGGTAGAGGTAAATACGCTCTGAGGAGAGGTCTCGATGTACATCTCGGAATCATATACGTCCTCAGGACGGATACCGAAGGTAACAACCTTTCCATCGTAACCGCCATCGATCAGCTTCTTGGACTTAGCGGGAGGAAGGGGAATGCTGTGGCCTGCGATTACCAGGTTAGCGATGTCGCCTTCTACCTTAACAGTAGCATCCAGGAAGTTCATCTGCGGAGATCCCATGAATCCTGCTACGAACAGGTTGCAAGGCTTCTCATACAGGTTCTGAGGAGTATCTACCTGCTGGATAACGCCGTCCTTCATAACAACGATTCTGGTACCAAGGGTCATAGCCTCAGTCTGGTCATGTGTAACGTAGATGATGGTGGTGCCCAGTCTCTGATGCAGCTTAGCGATCTCGATACGCATCTGTACACGCAGCTTAGCATCCAGGTTGGACAGAGGCTCATCCATCAGGAATACCTTAGGGTTACGAACGATTGCACGTCCCATAGCAACACGCTGTCTCTGACCACCGGACAGAGCCTTGGGCTTACGATCAAGCAGCGGAGTCAAATCCAGGATCTTAGCTGCTTCCTTAACCATCTTATCGATCTGATCCTTGGGAACTTTTCTCAGCTTCAGACCAAATGCCATGTTGTCGTATACGGACATATGAGGATACAGAGCGTAGTTCTGGAATACCATTGCGATATCTCTATCCTTAGGCTCTACATCGTTAACTACTCTGTCACCGATCTTCAGTTCACCGGAAGAGATATCTTCCAGACCTGCGATCATACGAAGGGTGGTGGACTTACCACATCCGGAAGGACCTACGAAAATGATGAACTCCTGATCTGCGATCTCAAGGTTGAAATCCTTAACAGCTTCGAAACCGTTAGGATATACTTTGCAGACATTCTTTAAAGATAAACTTGCCATTTGAAAATACTCCTTTCATATTTACCAATGTTATTTTCTCTCATTGTGAAACGATATGTCTCGTTTGAATCTGAATTCAGTATAACGAAAATCACGAAAATGTGCCATACCACTATTTCACAAAGATTTTGAATCATATTGTAAGAATTGCTTATAAAGTTTGTTTTTTTTCGAAATGCTTGTCAGATTGAACAAATCCGCCCGCATTTCTTGGACATATTCAACAAGAATTGCCCTACTTTGTCTCATTTTCCGGCTTTTTATAGAAGCTAAGCTGGTTTTTGCCATGTCTTTTTGACACATACAGCGCATTATCTGCGGCTTTGTACAGTTCCTCGAAAGACTTGCCGTCCCCGGGGAAGACCGCTGCTCCCACGCTGGCCGTTACGGAATATTTTACATATTCTCCCACTTCAAACTGATGGAAGAACTGTTCGATCTTCTTGCCTTCCCGTTCGATCATACTGATCTCGCGGATATCCTTCAGAAACACCATGAACTCATCGCCACCGGTACGACCCACGATATCCGTAGCCCGGAACATGGATTGCAGACGTACTGCCAGGTTGCGGAGCACTTCATCTCCGAAGGCATGTCCCATAGTATCATTGATCTTCTTAAAGTTATCAACATCCAGTACGAACAATACGCCCTGCTTGTCCGGGTACTTTTCCATGTATTCCCGGATCTTACGCTCTGTGGCCATCTTATTGTTCAGATCCGTCAATAGGTCGGTATCCGCTTTATCCTCCAACACCTTACTGTGTTCAGAGGCTTTGATGCGTACCAGAATATTGATTGCGGTGATAATAATAAGCGCTACTGCAATGGAAATACTGATCTTGACGATCAGATTCACAATCGGGCCGCGGAAGGACTGCTGGATTCCAGACAGATAGGATTCATTAATACCGACCACCAGGTTCCACTCGGTACCGCGGATTGGAAAATGACAGATGATCTTGCCTACACCGTCTTCCTTAACATGTAAAATGCCGTTGTTGCCCTTCTGCTGCTGTCTTTCAAACAAGGTCCAGCTTCCCAGGCTTTCCGAAATATCTTTCAGGGAATTCCAGAAATCATTCTGCAAAATAGCCGTTCCGTCAGTGGCACCGTAGCATGCCATAATGGTTCCGTTCCGGTTGACCAGAGAGAAAAATGCCTTGTCACCATATACAGAATTGTCGAAGAATTCCTTCATGTTATCCGGGTTCATATAACTGAGCAGATATCCGGTGACATTTCCGGATATCGCAATCGGACACACATAGATAAAGGCAGTCTGTCCGTTGATCCCATCCGTGCCGGCATAAATATAATGGGCGGAGGTTCCGCTGATGCTGCCGTAATAGTTTAACTCCGACATATCGAACTCCCGGCGGTCACTCAGCATTCCGTTTCCGTTCACAGCACAATAAGCAGACATATAGGCGTTGCTGGCTTTTACAATGGTGTCCAGCTTCTCATATACAAAAGCATCACTTCTGTCCGGCCGGCTCGCCATAATGTTTGCCATGGCACTCGTGATATCTCCCAGTGCCCCCAGCTTGTCATCTACTCCCGCGGAATAGTAATAGCCGATCTGCTCTGCCTGATCATCCACCACCGTCCGTATGGCTGAATTCATTTTATTATTAAATTCGTAAATACTCAGAACCAGTGCAACTACCAGCAATGCGCAGGGAAAGACCCACTGGAAAAAAATTTCCCAAAATTTTCTCTTTTGCATACTCCGAACACCTCTCGTCTGATGCCCCCGCAGGACATTTTTGTTACTTCACGTCTGTTTTCAGGCTTTCATCCAGTTCATCATGGAATACTCTCTCATCCTCTTCCGGCGAGATTTCCGGTGCAGGCTCCTGTTCTGACAACAACTGATCTTCCAGCTTCTGGAAGAATTTATTGTACAGCATGGCAGAGGCATAAGCCGGCAGTGAAAAACCAAACAGGAAAATAATGGGTATCAGTCTTAAAGATACCAGATAAATAATCAACGGGAAAAATGCCATTACGAACATTACAACTGTCTTGGGCAGCTGTAAAATACTCATGATAAATGCATTTCGAATGGTTCCCATGATTGTATTGTCAAATTTGGCAAGTACCGGAAATACATATAAAGAAGTGCAGATCACCAGCACTCCTGCTGCCATGATCAGTACCACCAACACCTGGCTGAACTGCATTCCGGATTTGGTAATAATGTAGTAATCACCGCCAAGGATCGCCGCTACCAGCATAAGCAGCAACCAGATCAGGGTTGCCTGACGGAAATTGGTCTTAAAGGATTTAAAAAAGCTTCTTGTAATATAACTCTCCTCGTTACGCACGATCTTCAATGCCACATAATGCATGGAAGTCAGCGCAGCTCCAGCGGTAATGACAGGGATGCAGCAGATCAGTGTCAGAATATTGAGCCACATCAGATCTGCCATTTTGTTCAGTACATTCATTAAAGGGCTATCCAGATCAAAAATTTTCATTTATATCTTATCCTTTTCTGTTTTATAAAAATTTTTCCATGGGGGTCACACGTATTCCGGAAAATGCCTCCTCTTCATGTACCGCATGAAACCCCAGTTTTCGATAGAACTCTACGGCATACGGAGCTGCTTTCAGCGACATATACCGTTCCCCTTCCTCTTTTTTCAGATATTCACACATTCTTCTCATCAGATCCCGTCCGATTCCCCGATGATGATACTCCTCATCAACAAAAAGAAGTGATAAATGATTATAATTCCGCACGGAAGCCGCTCCGATGACTCTCTCACCGTCCAGCGCCACCATCATCTGATATCTTCCCTGCTGGAACGACTTATAGAGGTGTTCATCCGTAATAAAATCATAAAAGTTACGGATTCCCTCCTCTGTATAATCCACCGCCTCAAATTTTAAAAATGTCTTCCAGATCATATGCATGGCAGGAATCCAGTCTTTGTCTTCCGCCCATCTGATCTCGTAAGTGCCCGCTGCCGTATCCGACATGATGCACCGCCTCTCTGATCCGAAAGCTTTCCGGTCTTAATCCAGTCCCGGAATCTCCCTGCGGATCCATTGATAGATGTCCTCCATGGCCTGTTCACCGTCTTCCTCATTCAAAAGCTCATGTCTGTCATTCTCGTACAGTTTGACGGTAATATTTTTCACACCAGCCTTCTTCAGAGAATCACATGCCTTCCGGACACCCTTACCGTAATCTCCCACTGGGTCCTCGGCACCGGATACCATAAGGATTGGCAGGTTCTGCGGTACCTTCTCCAGATTCTCCTGCTTCTGCAGTCTGCGGATCAGTTCAAACAGCGTCTGGAACCCGTTCACAGTGAAGGTAAATCCACACAGCTCATCCGCTATATAGCGGTCCACATTCTCCGGATTCCGGCTCAGCCAGTCACTTGCGGTTCTGGGTACATCGATCCGCTTGTTGTAGTTCCCGAATGCAGCCTTATCAATAAAATGACTGACATGCCTGGAACCACAGAACAGCTTCTGTATGCCTGCCATGGCTTTGGAACAAAGGATCAATCCCCCGGACTGCATTCCCGTTCCGACAATTACCGCCCCGTCGACTCCCTTACCGTAACGACACAGATAATTCCTCGTAATAAAGGAACCCATACTGTGTCCCAAAATAACATAGGGCACCTCCGGATAGCTTTCCTCTGTGATCTTCTTCAGCCGATGTACATCCCTTACCACTACCGTTGCCGGATCCTGTTCGCAGAAGTAACCGTAAGTGCCGCCTTCCGCCACAGATTTTCCATGTCCGAGATGGTCTTCTCCGGTAACAAGGATTCCTCTGGCAGTCAGAAATTCAGCCAGGTTCTCATAACGCTCCACATACTCTGCCATTCCGTGCACTACCTGCACAATGCCTTTTACATTGCCGTCATCGGGAGTATATCTCACTGCATGGATACGGCTTTCGCCGTCCCGGGAATCAAAGTAAAATTCTTCCTTAATCATAAGACCTCCTTGGTTACGGAAAAATCATAGGACGCACAAAACAAATGTCAATTTTACAGCATCTGCTTTGGCGTCCTATTCATTATATATCATTTCTTATAAAATTTTAAGCCCTATATTGCTTTTTTTGTAAAATAGTAACAGTTCATCCCGCCTCATTCGTAAAGTTGCGTTGTCATATACTATTTAACAGATCTCTGCTCCGGCAGGCATATTCTTCTCCGGGGTGACCAGAGCCAGATTGCCTTCCGCGTCTTCTGCGCACAGGATCATGCCCTCGGACATTACTCCTGCCAGTTTCGCAGGCTTCAGGTTCACCAATACCATAACCTTCTTGCCCACCATTTCCTCCGGGCTGTAATGTGCCTTGATGCCAGAGACGATCTGACGTACCTGACTGCCGATCTTCACCTGGCTGCACAGCAGCTTCTTGGACTTGGGCACTGCCTCACAGGAAATGATCTCACCTACCTGGAACTGCATTTTTGCGAAGTCGTCATATTCGATCTCTGTCTTAGGCTCAATATCGATGGCTTCCTGCTCTGCCTTTTCTGCCTCGGCATTTGCCTCTTCCGCTTCATGCTCCGCTGCTGCCTTGATCATGGCTTCTTCCAGCTCTGCCTCTTTTTTTGCTACATCCTTCATATCCAGACGGGCGAAGAGGATCTCAGGCTGGTCAGTCACCCTGTTGCCGCTCTCATACAGGCCGAACTGCTCTAACTGATCGAAGTCACGCAGGGAGGTATTCAGCTGTTTTGCGATCTTCTCTGCGGTTTCGGGCATATAAGGCTCTAACAGGGATGCGCCAATGATAATACCTTCCACCAGATTGTACAGAACGGTAGCCAGACGATCTGCCTTGGCTTCGTCCTTGGCCAGTACCCAGGGTTCGGTCTCATCGATGTATTTATTACAGCGTTTGAAGATGCCGAAGATCTCGGTCAGGGCATCTGCTACTCGCAGTTCTTCCATTTTGGCTACTACTTTTGCATAAGTGCCGGTCACAGTCTGTTTCAGATCGGCATCCACTGCTGCATCGTTCTCGGTCAGCTGTACATTCCTATTCTCTACTACACCACCAAAATACTTGTTGCTCATGGAAATGGTACGGTTCACCAGGTTGCCCAGGGTGTTGGCCAGATCGGAATTGGTACGCTCTGCTACCAGTTCCCAGGTCAGATTACCGTCATTTTCAAAAGGCATCTCATGCAGTACATAGTAACGTACTGCATCTACGCCGAAATAATCTACCAGATCATCCGCATAGACCACATTTCCCTTGGATTTGCTCATCTTGCCACCGCCCATAAGAAGCCAGGGATGTCCGAATACCTGCTTCGGCAGGGGCTCACCCAGTGCCATCAGGAAAATAGGCCAGTAGATCGTATGGAAACGAATGATGTCCTTGCCGATCAGATGCAGGTCTGCGGGCCACAGTTTCTTGTACTGCTCGGTGCTGTTGCCATCTGCATCGTAGCCGATACCGGTGATGTAGTTGGTCAGTGCATCCAGCCACACGTAGATGACATGCTTGGGATCGAAGGTCACCGGAATGCCCCAGGTAAAGGAGGTACGGGATACGCACAAATCCTGCAGTCCGGGGAGCAGGAAGTTGTTCATCATCTCGTTCTTACGGGAAACGGGCTGAATGAACTCGGGATGCTCATTAATGTGCTTGATCAGTTTGTCTGCATATTTGCTCATGCGGAAGAAATAAGCCTCTTCCTTGGCAGGCTTTACGACACCGCCGCAGTCCGGGCACTTGCCGTCCACCAGCTGGGACTCGGTCCAGAAGGATTCACAGGGAGTACAGTACATTCCCTCGTAAGCTCCCTTATAGATGTCCCCCTGATCATAGAGACGCTTGAAGATCTTCTGTACCTGCTTCTCATGATCCTCATCCGTGGTACGGATGAACTTATCATAGGAAATGTTCAGCAGATCACACAGACCGCGGATGACACCGGCGATCTTATCTACATGTTCCTTGGGAGTGATGCCGGCTGCCTCAGCCTTCAGTTCGATCTTCTGTCCATGCTCGTCAGTACCGGTCTGGAAGAAGACATCATAGCCCTCCTTTCTCTTGAAACGCGCGATGCTGTCAGCCAGTACGATCTCGTAGTTGTTGCCGATATGGGGCTTCGCAGATGTATAGGCAATCGCTGTGGTAAGATAATATTTTCCTTTGCTTTCCATAAATCACATTCTCCTTTTCTTATTTATTTTAATTCCAACGGATCGTTCCGTGCTCCGCACTCTCACAATCCAACCCAATATTCGCATATCGTGAAGCTTACGCTCCACTTTTATGCTCATATCGGGGCAGGTCATCAAGTCATAAAATTACTCTTGTGCAAGCACATCGTAATTTTTGACTTGTGACCTTGTTGCAATAAAAAAGTCTCCTCAAAGAACCTTATGTTCTTCAAGAAGACGAGCGTTGTCTCGTGTTACCACTTCTCTTCGTCTGCGTTTCGCAACACAGACCTCTTCGGGTCCGTAACCCTATCCGCTGTAACAGGCGGATCCTGTCGCAGCCTTGCTTCCACCGTTCCTATTCTCCCCGGTATCCGTTCGGTGCGCCGCTCAGAAGCCATCTTCTCTATCTGTCCGTTCCATTCCTCTCAGCCTTACGGAATGTTCTCTGTAAAACTTCTATGATAAATACTCTCTTCCTCATTGCATTTGCGTATTCTTACAGTAGCACAGGAAATCCGGACTGTCAATGCAGTTTTTGTTGCCATGCAATCGTAAATGTGTATAATGGTATATTATATAAGGTAATTTTTATAACATACATAAGAGGATATAAAATGAAAAAAAGTAAATTACCAAAACAGGCCTTGATCATTCTGAGCATTGCTCTGGTGCTGGTAATTTCCACAGTTATGTGGAGTTCTGCCCAGATCACACAGGATACAGAGGAAGAAGTACAGTCCACTCTCCGGGATGTTGCCACGCAGAACGCCCTGATCGTACAACAGGAGCTCCGTGAAAACTTCAACTTATTATACAGCCTTGCCGATGCGATCAGCGTTTCCCCGGATGCAGTCAATGCAAAATCCATTGCTGCACAGTTGGGATCTTTTGTCTCCACCTATGAGTTTAAACGGATCGGTTTCGTCTCACCGGACGGTCAGGTGATAAGCACCGATGGCTATGTACAGGATCTGTCCAGCAGAGATTTTTTTAAGGATGGTATGCAGGGACTTCCTGGTATTACCAATACCCTCCAGGATCGCCTCGGTACTCCGGAGCCCATCAATGTATTCAGCATTCCCGTATATGATCAGAGTGATTCCATTATCGGTGTTTTATTTGCCACCTATCGGAACCAGCATTTTGAAGAAATTTTAGGCGTGCAATCCTTTAATAATCAGGGATTCAGTTGTCTGGTAAATCAGGACGGTGACCTGATCGCCACATCTTCCAATGCACCGGCTTCCCTGCAGGAAGCCGACCGTATGTCCGATTATCTGACTCAGGATGCCCGTAACGACCAGCCCTTGCAGGATCTGCATACGCTGCTTCAGAGTTCTTCTTCCAACGGTGGTTATTTCTATGGAGGCAGTCAGAAGTATTATTACTATGCGGCTGCAATGGACAATCTCCGCAGCGACAGACAGTGGTTCGCCCTGACTATTGTTCCCGATCAGGTACTTTCCAGTCGTTCCGCTCCGATATTGTTTCAGGTGCGGCTGCTGATCCTGCTGATCATTGTGATCGCCGGAGTCGGTACTTTTGCTTTTGTGCACAGTATCCGGACACGGCGCAGGCAGTTATATCGTCTGGCTTATGTGGATCCTCTGACAAATGGTGATAATTTTGCCTGCTTCAAGGAGAAATTATCCCACCGAGGCGGAGACAGCGGCTTCTATGTTGCCCTGGATCTTCAGGATTTCAAGCTGATCAATAATACCTGTGGTGTGGCCAAGGGTGACGAAACACTGTTGGAAGTATGGAAGATCCTGCAAACCGGTACACATCTGGGTGAATTTTCTGCCCACATCAATGCAGACCGGTTCATCCTGTTCCTGCGGGATAATGACCGGTGTACCTTAGAACCCAGATTGGAGTGCCTGTGTCAGGATATTTCCAATTTGTCCACAAAGCTTAATATTCCGAAACTGTTCCCACTGTGCGGCATCTATGAGACCGCCGATCATAAGGAAATCGAACAGAATTACGGCAAGGCTGTACAGGCCATGTATCCGATAAAAGGAAAACGTACCAGGCATTATGCTTTTTATGATGAGCTGGATATCAAACAGCTCTCCGAGGATCGTCTGATGGAAGATGTCTTCGAAGATGCCCTGAAGAACGGAGAATTCCAGCTGTGGTATCAGCCGAAGGTAGACCCCGTCACCGGAAACATTCTGGGAGCGGAGGCTCTGATCCGTTGGAAGCGCCCCGACGGCACCATGCTCTCTCCCGGCAAGTTCATTCCATTATTTGAGAAAAACGGTAATATCACAACACTGGACGAATATGTGTTCCGCACGGTGTGCGCACAACAGCAGAGATGGCTGCAGGCTGGAGCAAAATTGTATCCGATTTCTGTAAATATTTCCAGAGTCAGCCTATACTACAGCAATGTGGTAGATAAGTACCGGGAGATTTTGAATTCATTCCGGCTCGATCCGAAATATGTTCCGTTAGAGATCACTGAGAGTGCTACCATTGATAACAGTGATATTTCCTCCCTGATCGAGCAGTTCCATGAAGCAGGATTTACTTTACTGCTGGATGATTTCGGAAGCGGTTATTCTTCTCTGTCTTCGCTGAATGTCATGCATTTCGATACGATCAAGCTGGATAAGAGTCTGATCGATTACATTGGTGACCGGAACGGTGAAAAGCTGCTGTTGCATATCACGCAGTTGCTGCAGAGCTTCGGTATGACTATTACCGCAGAGGGTGTAGAAACTTCGGATCAGGTAGAGTTTCTGAAGAATCTTCACTGTGATGATATTCAGGGTTACTACTTCTCGAAGCCGTTACCGGTAAACGAATTTGAAGATTTTGTAAGAAAGCATACAGGTCTGTAGGGTTCGCCCACAGACCTGTTTTTGTTCCTGTATTCTGTTTTGCTCGTCTTATTCTTCTCCCAGGATCAGGATCGAATAAGCCGGAAGCGTAACTACAGTACCGGCACGCTCCGCGGTCTCTTCTCCGGTATAAAGTTCCCCCAGCAGTACCAGTTCCTCCGCTGTGGTGCCTCCTACGGTAAGTCCGGTCAGATCCACGCTCACAGCCTCCGCAGAGGTATTTCCCAACAATAATAAGTTACTGCCTTCATAGCTTCTTGTCAGGGCAAAGCATTGTTCACCGGAATACTGCTCCAGATAAGCGGTGGTGCCTCTGGCGATCACTGGGTTCTGGTTGCGGACACGGATCACCTGTTTCACATAATTATAGATGGAATCGGGATCCTCCTGCTGTTCTTCCAGACTGTCAAATTTCATCCGGAAATCATCCATATCTGCCGGGCCCTTACACATGCCTTCCGCATTGCCGTCCTTGCTCCAGTACATGGGGGCCCGTTTGTTCTCGTCTTTGCCGGAGCCCTTCATGCCCAGTTCTTCCCCATAATAGAGGAATACATTGCCATTCATTAAGAGATTAAGGGCATTGCCCATTTTCGTCTGAGCTTCGCTATTCTCCCCGGCATAGTAGCCTGCACTGCGTCCCATATCATGATTGGTGTAGAAGGGAGCATTGATATAATCCGGATTGTACTGTGCATACATGCCCTGCTCTGTTTCCAGATTCTTTGCATAAGATGTTGCCGATGCCTTACCGTTCATCACATTGGCAATGATACCGGACTTGTCGGCAAAAGCAAAATCAAACATGCTGTCCACGCCGCTCTCATAATATTTGGCATAGGTATTCTGATCCGTCCAGCATTCACACACCAGATAATTCTCCGGATCTTTGCCATGAACATAATCCGCGAACCAGCTTAGAATTTCCACATTGTCCTCTGTGGATCCGGTAACATACTCTTTCACCGCATCCAGTCGGAAGCCATCCACACCCATATCCAGCCAGAAATCCGCGATCTGCTCAAATTCCCGGCGTACCGCCTCATTCTCCAGATTCAGATCCGGCATTCCGTCCCAGAATCTCGCTTCATAATACCAGGCCGTTCCATTCAGCTGTGCATACCCGCCCTGGTATTCTCTGGAAAAATGGTAATAATCCACGTACGGGCATTCGGAACTATCCGGTTCCGCCCCTTCCGGCAGGCTCTTCAGATACTCCGCAGCCTGTTGGAACCAGGGATGGCTGCTGGAAGAATGATTCATTGCCAGATCCAGGATCACACGGATCCCACGGTCATGACAGGCCGTCAGCAACTCCTGAAACGTTTCCAGAGTGCCGTACTGCGGATCGATATTCTCATAATCCGTGGTATCGTATTTATGATAGGTGACGGAGGGCATCACCGGCATGAGCCAGATACCATTGATTCCCAGATCCATATCTGTGGTATCATCACCGTCATTCAGGTAATCCAGCTTTTCCAGTACGCCCTGTAGATCTCCAATGCCATCACCGTCGCTGTCATAGAAGGAATATACGAAAAGCTCATAGTAGGTACGGTAGTTGTCGTCCGGGATCTGCAGTACCCGGTTGTCCTGCACCAGTGCCGTGGTACTGCCGGTGCTGTCAGTGTTACTGTCCGCGCTCTCATCCTGTACGGTGGCAGTCTCATTCTGTGTACCGGCAGCAGACGCATTGCTGTTTTCTCCTTTGCTGCCTCCACAGGCAGTCAGAGACGCTGTCATTCCCACCACCAGTATTGCTGCCCATATTTTTCTCTTCCATTTGCTCATAGTTATCGCTTACTCCTCATATCCGCTTTTTTCAAACCGGAACCATTTGAAATCAAAATTGCATCCCGGCAGGAAAACGAAGGTCACATTCTGCTCTCCCGTCACTCTTTCCAGAGGGAAACGCAGTTCCCTATATTCCTCGCTGTGTGGGAAGGGAAGTACCTGTGTAGCTCCATCGGTAAACCTAAGCTGGATCGTATTCTGCTGTAAAGGAGTTCTTCCGCAGATGACAATGCTATCGGTTCCCGCTTCTCCAAAGTTCATATCCGTAAATTCGAGAGAGACATTATTGCCGATCTGTTCAACGGCATCCCCGGTTCTCACAAAGCTGTCACCATAGGTAACTCCGTCCGTGAGAGCACTCAGTCTTGCATAAGCTTTTTCCTGTCTGGTGAAATGGAACTCTTTCAGGAAAATTTTATCTTCTGACACTATTGTCAGTTTTGTTACACCCTTTAATCTCCGGGGCAATACGAAGGTATCCGGCTGGAAGACTTCCCAGATGCCCGGCTTCTGATAGGTTATTTCACCCACCAGTGTTCCCTGTGTCCCGGAACCGCTCTCTTCGGGCTCTCCCTTCCATATCTGAATCCGGTGGGGATCATTATCGTTGGCAAAAATGGACAGCGTGATCTCGTCACTTCCGAATTCACCAAAGTCTAACGCTTCATAGACCAGTCCGGTAGGCTGTGCCTTGTCCGTTCCGGCACTGTTCTCCACTCCGCGGCTTACGTCTCCGCCAAAACTTCCGACATAAGAAATACCCGTCACCGGCTCATACGGAGAATGGAACGTCTGTCCCATGCCCTCCACTGCAAAGTCAAGTTGGGAAATCATTTTAATATTGGTTGTTCCGTTACAGGTCATACACCTTACCTGAAAACTGCCATCACTGACGCCTGTGATCCGGATGCTCTCGCCGTCTTCCAGTTCCTCCAGTTTTGCCACAGGGCTGGGGATACCGGAAGCGTCAGTAATGCTCCAGAGAAGCTTACGGTCTGTGGCTTCCATGGGATAGATACGGGTATGTAGCAATACATACGGCTTCTCCGGTGTCAATCTCATATAGGGAGCGCTCATTTCCAGTTTCCGCACCGGAACAAATCCGGGATCCACAAAGGCGGGCGGATATTCTCTGTTTTCTTCTGTTGCGCAGACACCGGGACGAATCGGTGCTTCGACTGCCTGTAACGTCACTGTCGCCGTGCGGTGCCCGGCAGCTGCCGTATTGTCCGGAGTCTCGACTACTGCCGTGGCCGTTTCGGCACCGGTTTCATCGGTCATGCTCACCGTGGCTGTCCATGCGTCCTCCACGGTCACACGAATCTCCCCCGGCGTAGTTTTTGCTGCGATCATAGCCAGTAATTTCCCCTGGAACAACTTACGTACGGTTCCCTTGTAGGCATCGTAATCGGCGCTGTCACCATTGTCCAGTCCCACCAGTCTTCCAGCACCTTCCACGGTCACTCTCACATAATCGGAGGCATTTTCCACAGGATATCCGTCCCGGTCCTCCGCTGAGATCTCCACAAAGATCATGTCCTCGCCGTCAGCATGCAAGGCTGATTTATTTGCTTTTAATACATAATGATCTGTGTTGCCGAAGGAATGTCTCTCCTGTCTGGCTATCTCCCTACCCGTTTCGTCGTATGCCACGGCACAGATACTGCCGGGCGCATACGGTACTTTCCAGGAAGGCTGCAATACCGTTCCTTTCTGATGATCGATCTGCTGTTTTCCCTGTGACACTCCGTTTACGAACAGTTCCACCTCCGGAGCATTGCTGGTGATCCGCACGTCCACCTGCTGTCCCGGATTAAAATCCCAGTAGGGATATACATGGATCATGGGATCTTTTTTCCCATCCGTCCATTCCGAACGGAAGACGTAGTAGGAGTCTTTGGGAAATCCCGCCGTATCCATCTGTCCGAAATAGCTGTTTTTCGTCTGATAAGGGGTCGGCTCACCGATATAGTCAATGGCTGTCCAGATGAACTGGCCACAGGAATAAGGGGTATCTCTGTCCATAGTGATACAGTATTCCGTATTTTTCGCCGCCCAGCTGGTAGTACTGTTGCCCAACGCAGAACACTGTTCGTCCGCTTCGATCAGATTCGCCCTCTCCAACGGAAAATGATACACCCCTCGGCTCTGTACCACAGAGGAAGTCTCACTTCCGTAGATGATCCAGTCCGGATGCTTTTCATGGTGTTCCGCATAATATTTTTCCGCGTAGTTATAGCCCGCCACTTTCACGATATCCGCACATTTCTGGGCATTTTCCCAGGGCATGTAATTGGAACCGATCGTCACCGGTGCCACCTTCCGGTAATCCCACTTTCTGACTACTGCAAGGAGGCTACGGGTGATCTCCTGTCCATGGGCATCCGCATGGGTATCCGGAATCTCGTTGCCAATGCTCCACATGATAACGGAAGGATGATTGCGGTCTCTGCGGATCCAGCTGCGTACATCCTTCTCCATCCACTCCTTGAAAAATCTGGCATAATCATAAGGATTCTTTGCCATCTCCCACATATCGAACGCTTCGGATACGATCAGAAATCCCATCTCATCCGCCAGTTCCATCAGTTCCACAGCGGGCATATTGTGGGAAGTCCGCACAGCATTGACACCCATGGAACGCATGAGTTCAAATTTCCGGCGCATGGCTTCTTTGTGAAAAGCCGCTCCCAGTGCTCCGAGGTCATGGTGATCGCAGGCACCGTTCAGGCGCACTTTTCTGCCGTTTAATAAAAAGCCCCTGGCAGGATCAAATTGCATGGTGCGGAAACCGATGCGAAGATGTTCTTCCTGTGTGATTTCCGTCTTCTGTAAGGCTTCACCTGCTCCGTTCTCCCCGTCGTTCATTGGAAGTTTGCATAGACGAACTGTAAGATCATACAGATAAGGATCTGTGATGTCCCATTTCCGGGGATTATCCACAGGAATCGCCACAGATGTCTTCTCCTGTCCACCGGCGAGGGGCTGTTTTACCCGGAAAATCTCCCTGTTTTCCGTTTCTGCAGAGTTTTTACTGTCCCCGGCATAATGCAAGCAATATTCCAGTTCATAATTCTCAGTGATTGCTCCCCATTCCAGTTCCGTATCGATGGTCAGATCGTAGCCGTTTTCCGTCTCCACGGAGGAGGTATAGATACCGTCCAGCGGAATATGTGTCTCAGGCAGACGGATCATCCAGACATTACGATAGATTCCGGCACCGCTGTACCATCTGCTGTTGGGTGCCTGAAAGGTTACCCGGAGAACAACTTCATTTTCACCTTCACGCAGATGATCCGTAATGTCCCAGTCAAAGGTGGAGTAGCCGTATTTCCAGTCACCGAGGCACACGCCGTTTATATAGATGGAAGAATCCATGTAAACACCCTCGAAGCGCAAAATGACACGTTCGTCACATGTCGTGCAGGCATTACCTGCCACAGAATTTGACTGCTCCCGCAAGTTCTCCTGCGCCGCTTCGCCTGCACGCTTTACTCCGGATGCGGAATACACGAATTTCTTCCGATACCAGCCGATGCTGTCTTCGTACAGGTTCTTCGTATCATAGATCAGCCAGTCGTGAGGCAAGTCTGCCGGCTGCATCTCCCGCTCCCAGAGCGCCCGGTCTTCCCATTCCACATCCAATGCTGTTTTGGCAAAATACCAGTTATCATTCCATAACGTTCTGCTATTCATCGAAATTTCTACCCTTTCTGTCCCTACCTCTTCCTGTCCGTTTTCTGCTCTTATATTGCATCCGCCCGGTCTTCCAGACGCTTTACCAGATAGACCGCCAACAGCGCATCTAATGTTCCCAGCACAATGCCGCCCAGAATATCCGTGGGATAGTGGACAAAGAAATAAAGTCTGGAAAAGGCAATGACTGCTGCCATAAGCAGACTTAAAATACCCGCCTTACGATAATAACTGAAAATGGTCACCGCTCCGGCAAAACCATTGGAAGTATGTCCCGAGGGGAAGGAATACTCCGAAGGGAACGGAATTTTCAATGTCACTCTGGTATCCACCGCACAGGGGCGGGGTCTCGCGATCACATTTTTCAGGAACAAATTTCCCACAAGATAGGTGATTGCCATGGCGATTATCATGGTCAGACCGCATTTCCGGGTCTTCGGAATGCATGTCAGCACAATCGCAATGACGATCCATACCAGACCGCTTTCTCCGATCGTAGTAAAAAAACGCAGGATCTCTGTCAGCCATTCCTGATGGATCCCCTGAATCGCATGCAATATCTGTAATTCCATCCTTCGTTCCTCCTTGTCCGTCTTCCGGCTTGGTTATCGGCCGCTCCGTAATTTCACCGTCAGACATTCTTTTGAACTATTGTAATCTATTCAGAAATGCCTTTGCATTGGCTGCAATATCATCCTTAAATACAGCGGAACCGGCTACAATGACATTGGCTCCTTTTTCCATGGCAAATGCTACATTGTCCAGATTGATACCACCGTCTACTTCCAGATCGGTAGACAGCCCCTTATCGTTGATCATTTTGCGGATCACCTGTACCTTATCCAGGCACTCCGGGATCAGCTTCTGTCCGCCGAATCCGGGCTCCACTGTCATTACCAGCACCAGATCCACCAGTTCCAGATAAGGTTCCACTGCCTCTGCCGGAGTGGCGGGCTTAATGGTGATGCCGGCCTTTTTGCCTGTGGCATGTATTTTTTCAATGCATCCCTCCACATCTTCTGTGGCTTCCAGGTGAAAATTCACCAGGTCCGCACCACAGGCAGCGAACTCTTCCACATAACGTTCCGGCTTCTCGATCATCAGATGCACATCGAGAAACATATCCGTGTGGGATCTGACAGCTTTTAATACCGGCATACCGTAGGAAATCGACGGTACAAACAATCCGTCCATCACGTCTACATGCAGCCAGGGGACCCCTGCTCCTTCCACAGCTTTGATATCCTCTCCCAGTTTCCATAAATCCGCCGAAAGAATTGAAGGTGATAATAAATTCATGTTACTCCTCATTTCTGCCCCGCAAGGCCTTGTCTGTTGCTTATTACCGTTCTATTCTAGCAAACTTGTTTTCGTAAAACAAGACTAACGAAAAGGAACCTTTTCCTTTTGGAAAAAAGTTCCTCCGTTCGCAATTCTCTATAGGTTTTTCACGTCTTCTTTCAGTTTGTTCCAGGCATCTTCATGCTCCGTATAGTAAATGGGACATTTCTTTCCGCCACAATCATAGTGGCGCAAGATGTCATCGGGTTGCAGGTCATAGGCATCAGTCAGCCATTTCAATAATTTGATCAGAGAATCATAGGTCTCCTGAGTAAACTGGCCGTTGTCCGCCTTGTAGCAGCATTCGATAGAAATAGAATCCTCATTGCGGGTCTGTACTGCATAGGCGATCTCGTCCAGAGGAACGCACTGAAGGATCTCGCCATCATAGCCAATGATAAAATGGGCACTGGCACTGCGTTCATGATTGTCTTTCAGCTGTTCGAAGTAGCTGCGGTTCTGGGCCGCGCTGGTCCCAGGATTCGCCGTGTAATGTACAAAAATATTTTTCACTTCCGTCAGGGGATCTCCCGGTCTGGAATATTCATTCACGGTGAGAAAATCTTCTGTCCAGTTGGGATGTGCTGCATATACATCCGCCGGAAGTCCCTGGATCCGGGTTCCCGTGGTCTCCCCGATCTGTTTTTCGATCCGCTGCACAGCTTCTGCCGCAACTTCCACAGGAGTACTGGCTTCCGCAGTGCTGGCAGGTACTTCCAACAAATTTTTCAACATAAAGATTCCTGCAAGAATGCTGGCACACAGCAGGGAAATCTTAATATATCTGCGGATTCTTGCCTGTCTGCGGCGGCGCTGCCTCTCGGCTCTGACCCGGCGTTGTCTGACGCGGGTGCTGTAAGCATTGTCTTTGTAAACATTTTGCTCATATGCATTGCCCGGATGACCCTGCTCCTGCCGCCAGGCCTTGTTTTTCTGCTGTGCTGTCATCGAATACTGCGGATGTGATTTCTTCCTTCCGCCTTCCTGCGGCATTGCCGATATGCTATGTTGTGACCGTTCTGTGCGTCCTCCGGTATGATTGCTTCGTGATTGATCGGCGTATCTTCCGGTCTGTCTGTCTTGCGGTTGTCCTACACGTCTTCCTACGTGTCTGACTATATTTTTTCCAGTCCGGTAATCCACCAGATACGGATTTCTTCGCACCTGTATCATTTCCAGATCCGGTTGTCTGCTCGAACGATTCTCCTGTGTCATATTGCTGCCCCCCAGAGTTAATTGCTTTCTTTGAGTCCCAGTTTAATCCGGAGTTGTCACATTTTTCGGCACATATTCCTTAAGATTTTATAAATTTATTGTTTAAAAAGTTCCAGCAAATACTTTTCTATCACCTGTGCTGCTTTGCGATGAGCTTTCACTCCGGGATGCAGGCGGCTGCCTACGGTGTCCGGTGTGGTGTTGGGAAGTTGTAAAAAGTGGATTCTGGTATCACCAGTCTGTTCCGCGTAGGTTTCCACCGCTTCACGGATGACGGGCAGGAAATTGTCTCCCAGCATACCATAGCCCCAGATGATCTGTGCCTCAGGATTGCAGTCACGCACAGCTTTCAGGAAATCTCGGATTGCTGTAGTCAGGATCTTTTTGACTTCTTTTATGTCACGGGTTCCTGCCCATTCTCTTACCAGTTCCGCTGCGGACTGGATTGCTGTGGCATCGTTGGTTCCCAGATTAATGATCACGGCATCCGGCTGCCATGCCTTGAAATCATAGTCTTCCAGTGCTCCCAGCGAAGCATTTCGCTCCCCGGTAAGCAATCCGCAGACCTGTTTATAATAGGGAGGAATCTTATTCTCTACAATGCCATCCCAGCCGGTGACGATTCCCCAGCCACTCTGGGACACCACACGATATTCCGCAGAAAGCGCATCCGATACCATACGGGGATACGTATTTTCCGCAGAGAAGAACGCACTGATCCAGTCTTCCTCACCTACCGGCCCCATAGTTCCCTCTCCACTGGTAATACTGTCTCCTACAAATTCCAGGCGATATTCAGGATCCGGCAGAACCAAAAATTCCCCATCTCCATATTGCAATCCCAAAATCTGTATCATGTGCAGTGGGTCCTGGTGCATAGCCTGTACTTCCTTCAGAATCCGTACATGCTTCGGCTTTCCTACTGTCATTCCTCGAAACAGGCATACTTCATTTTTCCCTTTATTAACCGGAAAACGGCTGATCTGGGCACCATTCAGTTCTACCGCCAGCCATGGCTCCATCGTGTCGTAATCAGCATTTACTTCCAGCCACAATTCACTGCCAGTATATAGAAATTCTATACCGCTGCCGGTCCAGAATAAATTGATCACATCTTTTCCCGTGGTCCGGCCCAATACCCGCACTTGCGGCAAATCCGCTATACTTATAATCTTTTTCTGCTGTTCCATTTTCCCATACCTTCTACTCTGTTTTCTGTTGCTTCGACATTTTCTGTTATGATCTTTCGATTGCCTGCTTTACTCTCTCCTGCCGTACTCTTCTGCGATCACATTCTCCGCAGGACGTCCGCATACCGCATAAGGGCTCAATCCTTCCAAATTTCCCGACCAATCCCAGATGCCGAAGCCTTTCACCCAGTCACGTTTTCTGCAGGCTGTAAACATTGCCCGGTACCAGTCCGCCTGTTCCGCATCATCCTCTTCACCCTGCAGTTCCCAGTTATTCGGAACCTGCGCAGAACCATGAATATTCATGCAACCCGCTTCCGAAAACAAAAAGGGCTTCTGAAATTTTTTCACAACCTTTTCGATCCGGTCTAACTGGTTGTCCCAGTCGTCTATGGGATAATATCCGCTGGACGCAATCACATCCACGGCATCCCACCATGTAATATGATCTTCTCCATATTTGTCGCAATTATAACCGACAGGTCCGTCATATACCGTCCGTACTTCCGCGATAAGTTTTCTCCACTCTGTCTCCCGGTGCTCCGTCATGGTCATTTCGCACCCCGCCAGGAACAATTCACAGCCTGCCCGCTGCGCAATCTGTGCATAATGTTTCTGAAAGGCAATGTGACTCTCGAACCAGTTGCCCCATTTGGGTTCGCAAGGTACATCATGGTCAAAAAAGCTGATTCGTGCCCGCCAGACACCATTGTCACAATTCACCGTCGGTTTCAAAGCAACTTTCAGTCCCAGGCTCTGTGCATATCGAATCATATCATACAGTTCCTCATCCGTACAGCTTTTCTCCCCATCATAACGGATTTCCTCACTGTAAGGTGTTTCCTGCATCCCCGATGGTGTGAATATCACCCAATTCGTATGGATCCTTCGTACCATTTCCTCCATACTTTTTCTGGATTCTCCCGAACCCAATACTCCTCTGTGCGGAAAAACCGCAAAATTCACAGCGCGAAATGCCTCCATACAATACCTTCCCTTCCAAGTATCCCATTTATGTTTCATTTCCTGTATTGTATCATTTTTAATTTTATTTAGCTAGTAAAATTAGCTTTTATTTGCCTAAATTTATTTTCCTGCATCTCATTGTGTTCATTCACACGATATGCTACCATGAAACTATATGCAGTGCTTTCAGAAAGGAGCTATCTGCCATGCATTTTGTACAGGCAAAGGGGATTCTGTCTCAGAATAACGGAATGAATATTTACCGCGGATGCTCTCACGGCTGCATCTATTGCGACAGTCGCAGTAAGTGCTACGGCTTTACACATGCTTTTGAAGATATCGAAGTGAAAGGAAATGCACCGGAGCTGTTGGAACAAGCGCTGCGCTCCAAGCGTCACAGGTGTATGATTGGTACCGGTGCTATGTGCGATCCTTATCTTCCGGCTGAAAAAGAGCTGCGATTGACCAGAAAATGTCTGGAGCTGATCGATCAATATGAATATGGTGTGACCGTGCTCACAAAAGCCAACCTGGTGCTTCGGGATCTGGATCTGCTGCAATCTATTAATCAAAAAGCCAAGGCAGTGGTTCAGATGACGTTTACTACTTATGATGAGGATTTGTGCCGGAAAATAGAGCCTAATGTCTCTACCACGAGAGAACGTTTCGAGGTGCTGATGAAATGTAAGGAATTGGGAATTCCCACCCTTGTGTGGATGACTCCCATTCTTCCTTTTATTAATGATACCCGAGAAAATATCGAGGGGCTTCTTGACTATTGCCTGCAGGCGGATGTGAAGGGAATCCTGCTGTTCGATGTAGGAGTCACGTTGCGGGAAGGAGATCGGGAATTTTTCTATCAGGCTCTGGATCGTGATTTTCCCGGCATTCGGCAAAAATATGTCAGTACTTATGGGAATGCTTATGATATTCCCAGTCCTTATGCAAAAGAGCTTATGACACTGATTCAAAACACCTGCACAGCGAATGGTATACTGTGTTCCCCGAAAGAATGCTTTACTTACCTGCATGAATTCCCCGAGAGATACGTGCAGCAGACGTTGTTTTAGGTTCCAATGGCGATACTTTCTACAAAAAAGTTTAATATAGCCAACACAGTAAAATCGGGAGCTTTTGCTCCCGACATCTTGATAACGCAAAAAACAAATATTTACATTCAGAATAGAACTACACTCAGAAAATTGGTAGCTATAGCTTCAACACCCAAAACAAAAACGGCATTGTGATCACGGAAAGCAATGTGGTCAGGGCCACGCCCCTGGATGTCAGCCGATAATCGCCATTGTACTGCTGTGCCAACATTACTGTCATGCTGCCTACCGGTGTTGCCATCATTACCAGACAAACGCCTCGGAATATAGGATCTTTGATAAAAAAGCATAGCCCCCACAGAAGCAATGCCGGTAATAATACCAGTTTTATTATAGAAAAAATGAGTAGGCGCACATCTGTAAATAAATCTCTTAACCGGGTCTGCGCCAAAGAGTCACCAATGACCAACATGCTTAACGGACCTGTGATGGCACCAGTGAAAGTTGCTGTATCTTCAAGGATCAATGGGACCGGAAGATTGGTGATATACAGAACTATCGCAATAATGCAAGAGCCTACGCCTATATTCACGAGCTGTTTCCAATTTATATTTTTCTGACAACCACCAATCTGCATTTTGTGGATGCCATAAGTATAGATCAGGACATTATATAACAAGTTGAAGATTACAGCGTGAATTATTGCATTGCTGCCATACATGACATCCAGCAAAGGATAACCCATAAAACCAATATTGGAAAAAAGCGTCATGACCTGATAAGCACCGTAGTCCTCTCTGTCTGCATGAAGCAATCTGGGCAATAGTTCCGCGACAGCAAGCATAATTGCAAAATAGATCAGAGCAACCCCTAGAGTAAACAACAATTTTCCTTTATTCTCCAGCCTCTCAGGATTCATACCAGAGGCAATGATCAGCGCAGGATTTCCAATATTGATTACTATACTTGAAATTGTTTTGCCTGTAGTATCTTTAAACACACCGCTTTTCCGACAGATATATCCGATGAGCATAATCAAGAAAAACATCATCATTTTCTGGAGTAAAAGCATACAACACCTTCCCATAGATAAATATATAAGCTCGCGAATTATACGTTCTTACAAATGCATCTGTATCTACTGCCAACATTACTTTGCAGAGTCACCATCACAGCCCATTATAACACAGGAAGGAGAGGGAATTGCAATTTCCTGTCCGCTCCACTTTAAAATTCCTTTGTTTTCATCAAAGAAAAAGGTCTGTACCACATCTGTATGCTGAATACCTACTATCAGCATAGAGCCATCTGGTACAAAACAAAACTCCCGGCAAAAATCACCTGCCAACATTGTATGTCCTTTCAGCATCAACAAACCGGTTTCCTTATCTACCTCATAGACAACAATGGAATTGTGCCCTCTGTTCCCAGCCAAAAGATATCTACCGGATGGATGCATCTGTAGTGCCGAAGTATAGTTCTCCCGGTCATAACCATCCTCACGTCTCGTCGATATTACCTGGACATTCCGTAACATATCTTTGCAATCCGGCT
>OIWL01000831.1_pt1 | contig 38185 bp, 22 predicted proteins | sample 1587561 | NCBI WGS metagenome assembly OIWL01 (sample SAMEA3888903, study PRJEB22519) | human gut metagenome | biome: human gut; feature: human-associated habitat; material: faeces | place: Denmark | collected 2010 | reverse complement strand
AACCCAAGGTGATAATCTTCCGAATAGGCAGCCAGTGTCTTTTCCGGATTCTTCTTATCGGCATCAAAATAATAACAATTACCAAATTCAAAGAATTTCAAATCGGCATTCTTACGATTGGCATTATGAGCAATACTCTCAAGACCACCGAATAACAATGTCTGACGCATACTGTTCAAATCAGCACTCAACGGATTCATCAACATAACCAGATGATTAGAAGGATAAGACTCCAATCCATCATAGTAAGCAGCACGAGTCAAAGAGTTATTCAATATTTCATTAAACCCGCAACCAACCAATTGTTCAGCGACTAAATTTTGTAATTTGTTTGATTTATCCGCATCACCTTTAGTTGTCAGGCTGGACTTCAATGTAGAAGGAATTTCCACATTATTATATCCATAGATACGAAGAATGTCTTCAATCACATCACAATCGCGCTGCACATCGACACGATAAGGAGGAACAGCCAATGTCAAACCTTCAGCTGTTTCATTTGTAATCTTCATCTCCAGACTGGATACAATACTTTTAATTGTTTCCACAGGAATTACTTTGCCTACCAACGAATGTATTTTCTCATATGCCAACTCGACTACAAAATCCTGTGCAGGTGCAACGCAAATATCTTTAATCTCACTGGAGATTGTACCTCCCGCCAGTTCTTTCACCAGCAGAGCAGCCAGTTTCAGACAGTAAATAGTAATATTAGGATCGATACCTCTTTCAAAACGAAATGAAGCATCTGTGTTTAAACCATGACGACGGGCTGTCTTACGCACCCATGTAGGATGAAAATAAGCACTTTCGATAAATACATCTGTTGTAGTTTCTGTAGAACCGGAATCCAATCCACCGAATACACCGGCAATACACATAGCTTCTTCCTTATTGCAGATCATCAGATCACGTTCGTTCAACTTACGTTCCACACCATCCAATGTCACAAAAGGAGTACCTTCAGGCATCGTTTTCACAATTACTTCCCCACCCTTGATTTTATCTGCATCAAAGCAGTGCAACGGTTGTCCGAAAGCATGAACAATATAATTGGTGATATCTACTACATTATTAATAGGCCGCACACCAATGAGATGGAGTTTATTCTGCAACCATTCCGGGCTTTCTTTCACTGTCACCCCCTTTACAGTAACACCGGCATAGCGAGGACATGCTTCACTATTCTCTACTGTTACCTTAATATCAAGATCATGATTTTCTACGGCAAAAGCCTCTACTGACGGGCGCTGTAATGTAGCCTGTTTACCGTTTTGAATAAGATAAGCATACAGATCACGAGCCACACCGTAATGAGAACAAGCATCTGCACGATTTGGAGTGATATCTACTTCAAGTACGTAATCACTCTTTACATTATAGTAATCTTTGGCCAATGTACCCGGAACAGCATCTTCCGGCAACACAATGATACCGTCGTGAGAAGTTCCGATACCAATTTCATCTTCTGCACAAATCATCCCGATAGATTCCACACCACGGATTTTTGATTTCTTTATAGTAAAGCATTCATCACCGTCATAAAGTTTCGTACCTAATGTGGCAACTACTACTTTCTGTCCGGCAGCTACATTAGGAGCTCCGCACACAATCTGAGTAGGTTCTCCATTTCCCAGATTTACTGTGGTGATGTGTAAGTGGTCTGAATTAGGATGCTCCACACATGTCAGCACTTCGCCAATCACGAGTCCTTCCAAACCTCCTTTAATGGTTTGAACTTCTTCCACGCTTCCTGTTTCCAGTCCGATGGAAGTAAGCGCAGCAGCTACTTCATCAGGTGTAAGATCGAAGTTAACATACTCTTTCAGCCAGTTATAAGAGATATTCATATCATTAAGTTTTTATTGTTTCCAAAAAAGATTCGCAAAGTTAATAAGTTTTTTTGGTTGGCAGGGAATTAATATGTAGAAAATTAACTTTCACCACTTTCCTTTACTATATTCTCCCGGCGAACAACCTACATATTTCTTAAAACTGGTTGTGAAATAAGAAGGACTACTGAACCCCACCATTACACTAATTTCTGCAACAGTATAACGCCCTTCTTTCAATAAAGTACATGCCCGGTTAAAACGTATTTTGCGTACAAAATCAGTGGTAGACTCTCCTGTGATAGCCTTCATTTTCAAGTGCAATGCAGTACGCCCCATTCCCATCTCAGAAGTAAAATCTTCTGTTAAGAATTCCGGATTACTCATATTGGCTTCAACAATATTCACTGCCTTCTTCAGGAAAGCCTCATCCAATGCATTAAATGTCATTTTATGCGGATCTACTTCCAATGACTTTGCATAATGATCAAGAATACGATAACGGGCACGTATAAAGTTCTGTATTTTCAATATAAGTATACCCATTACAAAGGGTTTGGGGATATAATCGTCTGCTCCTATCTGTAAACCTTCTAATTGATGTTCGATTTCTGTTTTTGCAGTTAACATCAACACAAAAATATGACATGTACGAATATTCCTTTTTATCAGTTTTGTTAACTTCACCCCGTCCATTACAGGCATCATTACATCTGTAATGACTGCATCTACCTCTTGTTCATTCAGGAGCTTCCATGCTTCCTCTCCGTTAGCAGCTTCACAAACCTCAAATAAACCTCTTAGTTCTTCTGTCAAATATTGTCTGATATCTTCATTATCTTCAACAATAAGTATTCTCTCTTTCTGCTTAATGGTATTCACCGTATCAGTATCTGTTTCTTTCTCATTTATCTCTTTCGCTTCATACTGCACCCCATCCGTCAATACATCCACTCTTTCTGCCATTGTTTGTTCTGCTTCGTCCTGCATCCACTCGTCTTCTCTATATACAACTATATTTTGCGGAATATATACCGAGAACTCAGAACCTTTTCCCACCTCACTCTCCAACGTGATTGTTCCATGATGAAGTTCTATCAGTTTTTTAACCAGGGATAATCCGATTCCACTTCCGTTTCCACCTTCGTGAACTTGATAAAAACGTTCAAAAATCTTCTTCTGATTCTCCTGAGTAATCCCTATCCCAGTATCAACAACCTGCAATAGCAAACAATCATTCTGTTCACGTACCTTTATCGTAATACTTCCACCATCACCTGTATATTTAAAAGCATTAGAAAGCAAGTTGTTTGTTATCAGCTCCAGATATCTGGCATCAAAGATACGCTCATCATCATTTATCTCAATATATAGATTATAATCTATTTTCCGACTACGTGCCAATCGTTCAAAAGACATAAACGTATCACTTATCAGCCGACAGACATTCCCTTTTTGTACTTTAAGGTGGAAAACTCCCAATTCAGCCTGACGATAATTCATTAGCTGATTCACCAGACGCAACATTTTTTTTCCACTTTTCTGAGCATATTTCAATTGTGTACGAGTCCACTGATCATCAATTCGGGCAAGCACCTCATGCAAAGGTGCAAGAATAAGAGTCAGCGGCGTACGTAGTTCATGAGACATATTAATAAAAAAGTGTATCTTCATCTGATTCAACTCTTCTTGTCTTTCCTTATCTTTTCTTTCCTGTTCTATCTGTGCCTGCATTATTTTACGTTGCCAAAAGTAACGAAAGACAAAAGCTGCTACTGCCAAAGCAAGAATAATAAACAGCAGAATGGCCCACCAGGTTTTATACCACACAGGCAGCACTACAATCTCCAACCTGGTGGGTTGCTCATTCCATCTCCCATCATTATTGGCCGCTTTTACAAGAAAATGATAAGTCCCGTCGGGAAGGTTTGTATAAGACACCGTTCTTCTGTCTGAAGATATGTACCACTGCTTATCATACCCTTTCAACTGATAGGCAAACGTATTATGCTCTCCAGAAATATAGTTGGAGACTACAAAATTTATAGAGAATGAAGACTGTGAGGATGTAAGTGTTATCTTGTCCGTCTCACTTATATTTTTCTGTAAAATACCCGTCTCATCATCCGGACGAATGGAACTTCCAAATAACTGAAAATCCGTAATCATCACCGATGGTGTATAAGGATTATCCATCAGTTTTTCCGGAATAAATGTCGTTATTCCTTTAATACCTCCAAAATACATTTGTCCGTCTGACGCATAACAACAAGACAGCATATTGAATTGATTATTCTGCAGGCCGTCTACTCCCGTATAGTTCCTAAATATTTCAGTTTCAGTATCCAAACAGCTTAATCCTCTGTTAGAGCTTATCCATAACCGACCGAAAGTATCTTCCATAATTCCACATATCACATCATTAAACAGTCCGTTTCGTTTCGTATAACAATTCACCTGGCCAGTATTATCATTATATTTATATAACCCTTCCCTGCTTCCAATCCAGAACATTCCATCATGTGCTTCATATACACAACTAACATAACCGTCATTTAATGGTGAATCTTTGGGTATAACGTATTGCAACTGCAACTCTTCTCCTATTTGACGATAGACCTGCAATCCATTTTCCCCTCCCATCCATATTCTTTGTTTCGAATCTCTGAACAAAACCCTGATCCGTCTCCCCTGGAAAGGACTACCATCTTTCTGCCTTGAAACAGCTACAGACTTTCTCTCTTTAATCCGAAATCTGGCCAAAGTATTTAGTGTTCCGATCCATAAAGCATCTTCCCCATCAGGAATAATAGCATACACATTCTCGTCTGAAAGTCCACTGTTGTAATATTCCATCTCACCCGATCTCCGATGAAGAATCGCCAATCCGCCTGCATGTGTTCCAATAAAAACCAAATCATTCTTTTCATCAATATAAATTGCCTTAATATTATTAGCACTGACCTTCTGATTGTTTTTTTCTACTTTCAGGGAATAAGAAGTGAACTTTTTGGTTGTCGTATTATAGAAATTCAGTCCGCCACCGTCGGTACCAATCCATAAATTCGATTCAGCATCTTCCACGATACAATTGACAACATCACTACTCAATGAATTCTGAAACGGAACATGCTTCATATTACGAAAACGGTTTTTCAAAGGATGATAATAGTTCACCCCTCCCCAAAAAGTCCCCAGCCACATCCCTCCTTGCATATCCCTAAAAATACAACGAACTGAACTTTGAGAAATACTTTCGGGTTGTACAGGATTATTTTTATAAGAAGTAAACGAGTCATTCTCTTCATCATAGATAGATAACGCTTCAAACGTTCCTACCCACAAACGATTCTGCTCGTCAAGCCTCAACGCACGAACATAGTTCGATGCTAAACTCCGTTCATTATAGGGGATATACCGGTAATTTTTCATCTCTCCTGTCAAAGGATTTATCTTATACAATCCTTCTCCTTCAGTACCTACCCACAAACAATCGTCTGCACTTTTCCAAACAGTATTAACCAGTCTTTTATTAAATGGACCACATATTAAACTTAATTTAGATTCTGTCAGAGAATACGTAAACAAACCTTCCCGGGCACCCACATAAATAATCCCATCTTGTTTCATCAACATCGAAAATAACATGGAACCCTCAATATGGGGCAGTGATATCTCTTTAAAAGAGTTTTCTTGTATATCAAACAAAATCAAGGCTCTTTTCGTTATCAAAAGCAAATGATCCGGATCTGCTTCCACAATTCTCAGAAACTCCTGCCTCTGCCCGTCTTTTAAATATTCGAAATTTATAAAACGGTCTTTCTCTTCATTGTAATATGATAAACCACTTCTCGTACCGATCCAGATTCTTCCCTTACCGTCAGCCATAATAGAGTGAGCTATGTTATTCGCAATAGAAGTACTATCTACTGCGTCATGCTGAAAAACGGTACAAGTATATCCATTATATCTATTAACTCCATCATAAGTAGCAAACCACATATTCCCTTTTGCATCCTGAGTTATATCAAAAATAGTGTTTTGCGACAAGCCCTTTTCAGTCCCGATATGTGTAAATACGACCTCATTCGTATCTACCACCGGATAGAGAGAAGCAGAAAAAAAAAGAAAAAAAGTGAATAGCAGGCTGATTTTTCTCATCATAGTATTATTGTCTGTAAATAGTGTGACGCAAATATATCGATTTGGAATTCTTTTATGAAAAAGAGAGCGTAGAAAACGTAAGAAAACATCAAATTCCCCAAAAATACCGCAACCTTTTCGGAACAAAAGATTACGGTATCGATAATTAAGAAGTTAACCTCTCTGAAATAAGATATTCACAAGCCATATTTAAAGATGAATTCTACTATCTACGATCATTTACTTAATCGAAAGTCAGTTGTTTACTTTCGCCAGCTTCCCATCTCAATGCTTGCTTCTTATCTTTATAAACTACTATTGCTTCTGCCGGATATTCACTCTGAATCGTTGCAGTCTGTAATTTTCCATCTTCCCATTCCATATTTACCGTGAAATTACCTCTTGTTTTTAATCCGGTAACTTTTCCCTTCTTCCACTCTATTGGTAAGGCAGGAAGCAAATGAATGTTTTCGAGATGGCTTTGCAGCAACATCTCTGCAATACCAGCAGTGATCCCGAAGTTTCCGTCAATCTGAAATGGAAGTGCATTAAGCATATTCCGATACAGTCCGCCTTCCTTTTTACTTTCCACAAGCGGATCAATAAAACTCATCAGATTTTTTAATGCAGCATATGACTGCTCACCTTCATATTGGCGTGCCCATAAAGCTGTTTTCCATGCCATACTCCAACCTGTGGTTTTATTCCCCCGATCAATCAATGTTTGCCGGGCAGCTTTGAAGACCTCCGGTGTATCAGGAGTAATATCACAGCCCGGATATAAACCGAACAAGTGTGACAAATGACGATGTTGAGGTTCTGTCTCTTTATATTCTTTATCCCACTCCAACAATTGTCCGTGTGAACCGATTCGATATCCGGCTAAATATTTTGATTTCTGTTCAAGCATTTTACGAAACTCTACATCAACACCCAGTAACTCAGCAGCATGAATCGTATTTCCAAACAGATTTCTGATAATAGCCATATCCATAGTCGATCCTTCACATACAGCAGCTTCTCTCCCATCCGGCATACGGAATGCATTTTCCGGAGAAGTACTGACCGGAGTCACCCATTCTCCTTTTGTATTCTGCACCAGCCATTCGGAACAAAAACGTGCAGACTCCTTTAATATCGAATAATACTCCCTTAAAAAAGCAACATCTTTCGTATAAAGATAATGCTCCCAAATGTGACTACACAACCAGGGACCAGACATATTCCAGAAAAACCAATGCACAAATCCATCTGCCGGATAGGCTTCCCGCCAAATAGACATATTATGATGGGCAATCCAGCCATTTCGCCCATACATGTTATGGGCAGCCTCCTTACCCGACTGTGCTATTTCTTCGATAAATGTAAAAAGCGGCTGATGACACTCGGACAGATTAGTTACTTCAGCCTGCCAGTAATTCATCTGCAAGTTAATATTTGTTGTATAGCCCGAATTCCAGGGTGGAATTATTTTATCATTCCACAACCCCTGTAAATTCAATGGCTGCCCTCCGGGACGGGAACCTGAAATCATCAGATATCTGCCATATTGAAACAACTGTGCTATTAAGGACAGATCTGTCTTAGTTTGAAACTCTTTCAACCGGATATCTGTCGGTTTATCTTTTTGATTCGGAGAAGATGGTAATGCCAGGTCTACCCGTTTGAAAAGAGACTGATAATCAGCAACGTGCTCATTTCTGATTTGCTGATATTCTTTGCCGGCAAGCTTTTTCCGCTGTGCTTGCAGTTCTTTTGCCATATTCTTCCCTGCCTTTGACGGACTCTTATCAAAACCATTGTAAGAAGTTGCTGCATAAAGCAAAAATGTTATTTCCGATGCATCTTTCACGGCAAGTCTGTTATCTTTGAAGGTGATTACTCCATCCTTCTTCAGCGGTACAACGTAAGCTTCAAATGCCATTCCTGCATCTTCTGCATAAATCACTTGTTTCGTACGGATCACTTTTCCCTTTTCATCAAAATATTCAGGATGCAAACGTTCCGTATTATATTTCCTCATCCCCTCAATTGTTCTTCGTTGTACATGCGCAGGAGCCCGGCCTTCCATCTGTAATCTTTCTCCTTCACAGGACAGATGAACCGGATGCAATGATGCAAGTTGCATTTCAAAGTGTAATACCGGCTTTTCAGCTTTTAAATGTATTACGATAGCCTGTCCCGGAAATGAAGCAAAGACCTCTCGTAAAATCTCTGTTCCTCCCTGTTTATACCGGGTAGTAACCACTGCCTGTTCCATATCCAGCGAATGAACATACTCCGTCACCTCGCCTTTCATTTTGAAATCCAAACAGACATCTCCAAAAGGCTGATAAACTTCATTAAGCCTGCCTATCCATTCATATTGCATGATCTCTTCGGCCTCAGCATTCTTACCCTGCTTCAGTAAATCCCGTACCTTTTCATATTGAGGCAGGATACAAGTAGAGCGGTTTAATGCAGCAGGTTCACCACTATACAATGTGTTTTCGTTAAATTGTATCCGCTCTTTTTGGGTATCTCCAAACACCATAGCCCCTAACCGCCCGTTTCCAAGAGGTAAAGCCTCTTCCCATACACGGGCAGGAGTCGTATACCATAACGTCAGATCATTCTGTGCATTTACACAAAAAAACGGAAAACAACAGATCACTGCTAACCAAATCTTTTTCATAAGTCTTTCTTTCGGAGATTAAACATATAGTTATTGCCACGTATCGTCAAAACACGTACTAATGTATTTCCATCTTTATATTGTACTTTCAACGGAGTAACAGGACTATAAACGTCATACATACCGTTAAGGACCAATTCTGTTTCAAAAGCCTTTTCTTCCTCTATCACATCTTCTTCTGATAAGCCGTCCATGCTGGTTCTCGAAACTCTTCGCATATCCGGTTCTGAAAAGAAAACTTTCGTTGTATCCTCTTCCTCGCCTTCTACTATATAGGAAAGAGGAATATTCACACTCTTCACTAACAATGAATCAAACGGCTGATCCTTATTAAAAATTGCTCCATAGGTAATATTCTTATCTTTTACTTTCACGATATGGGCTTCATCATCCTTACGTAAAATCTGTATGGACGTATTTTCTGACAGCAGGTGTCCAGCCAATTGTTCATCTCCGTTAGTAACTACATAATATTGATACCCTGCCCGATCGGGAGCTACGTCATGATCAATGTATGCAATGGTAAACGAATCATTCTTTTGAACTACCGGATCACAATCTTTCACAACATACAACAGACCAGAATGATCATTGAGCAACGCTCCTGTTTTCCGTTTCTCCATCTTCACTTTTTGTTTCACAGGAGACTGAAACAGAGTCGTTACAGTTTTATGTTGCTTATCGCTGTTTCGGATATCAGTTCCAAGACATAGAATAATATCATCTATTACAAAAGTCGATTTGTTAGCATGAAAACTATCATCATATTTCAAATCATGCAGCCTCATCGAAAACATGGATCGTTGTCCGGTAGCACTGACACCACACAAAAAGGTTTCATCCGAGAAGTTACGATGTTTGTTCTTCTTCGCCCCCAACTCTGTAACTGGTAACACAATAGAAGTAGTTCCCGACAAATAATTCCAATCGAAAGCCGGATTGCCCGGATAGAAACTACGGGTGTTTTTTCCAAAATGGAAATACTCAATCTGCCCGTAAGACAAATAGCGTCCATACAAATTCTCGGATGCAGATGATTCATAATCCCATATATATTTGCTAAATCCTTTTACATTAATATGATAATCTTTATTTTTGACTACCAGCAAACCAGAATAAGGCATAAACAGAGAACCTTCCGGCGCTGGTTCCTCTTCTATATCCATTTGCAACAGCTTAGCCATAGCTTCCGCTTCGCCCACACTGTTAGTATAAGTAAGGTCAGAATTCACCTCTGTCATAAACAATTTTACTACATCCGGATTTTTGCGAACCAATCGTCTAAAAGCAGCAGTCAGTTCAATATCTGTTTCCGGAAATGATTGGGCAACATAAGCAAAAGCCGGTAACAACTCCTGTAACACTTGTTGGCCACGAGGAAAACGCCCTACTGTACCTGCCGGTATACTCAGATTAGCCGAAAAAAATCTGAAAGTAAGCAATGCTTGTTTTAGGTGTGTCAATGAAGACTCTGAAAGAGCATAGGGTGTATCATGCAAAAGATAAGCCACAAAAGATGCAGCATAAAGTGCATGAGGGTAATATGCACTGTTATAAGGTCCCCGATGGTGATAACCGGAATAATCTGCCTTGATAGTTCCAAAGAATCCCGGACCAAAATCAAGTGCATTATTCATATAAGAAGAAAAAGCTGTCATAGCTGCTTGCTGTTCTGTCAAATCAGTCAACGAAAGTGCATATATCAATTTAGGTAAAGCCAATGCACGAAGATTATCTGCTACTTCTCCCGCATGTTCAGGTTTCTGGTAGCATGCTCCGAACATAGTGAACCATTTCAAAGCTTTCAATTCCCGGTTCAACTGAGCTTCAGATAAATTGTCTTTTAGCAGAAACAACGAATGAAAATATCCTGCACTGCGTAATTTCTCAAAACATAATGTTCCCATTCCGCTACCATCAGCCCATCCCTGGTCATGAAACCAATCATAAATATAGATTGCTTTCTTCAGGCTATTTTCTGATTTGTTTTTCCGATAGTCTAATGCCAGAGGTAATAGAATATACTTATTGATATCCGGGAAGGTAGCTACATTTGTTACACCTGCTTTAGAGAAGTATAATGGGAATAATCCTTCTCCCATCGCCACTCCATCAGCATCATATCTGATCTGAACTTTTTCCGCAGCTTTCAAACCCTTCTTTATAAAATCCCTCTCACCTCTTTTTCTGATTTCTACCATCGGATGATTATCAGCAGACTGATCTCCTAAATACCACTTCATCAATCTATTTTTAATTGTCTCAACTCCCTTTCTATTCTCATCTCTGACAATCACGTCCGAAAGATCGGGAAATGTATTCCGATATCCTATAAAATCGTGAATCAAACTATAATCCTTTTGATTCACCTTATATTGTGCGTCTGACATCTTCTGCCACGAAACTGTAGGAGTAAACTCTACATAGTCCAGATATATAGTCCCGGTTTCTACGTTTTCAGGCATTATCATAGCACAGGAGGTAATTATAGTTCCCGGCTTCATCAGCATATCTTCTCTGAACTTAGCCCACACACAACGCCATCCTTTAAAATCCATTCTAAAAGGTAACCGACACACCTCTGCTCCGGATTCATCAGCAAACGAGAAATACATATATTCTGTGACCGGTACCTTATTATATATCCATGCTGTAATCCCACCATTAACCGATCGGCTTGCAGCATCCAGAGACTCCTTTCCTGTAAAACGCACAATGGCATTTTTATCCCATACTACTTTAAGTGATTGTTTGCCTTCTTTATACTTTAACTGGGATACTTCAAGTTTTCCACCATCGATACTCCATTCTTTCGGCACTTTTTTATTCTCAAAAGAATAGACCTGTGCTTTCATCACCTCTGTAATGAAGCATAAGAGACAAACAATCAAAACCCAATTCTTTATTTTCATCTTTTAATTTACTAATTATTCACCACCGGTTGCACAGTTCATACAGCTTTATACATTCAATAGACAATGTAATATCTCTGCAAATCCTGCGATACCGGTGGCAAAACCAAATCCAATTTATCCCAAAAACAAACTTTAATAACCCGGATTATTCAATGAGCCCAATGCCTTATTCCGTTGTATTTCCATCAATGGTATCGGGAATAGCTCATGCTTACCTGTTACAAACCGATCTCCTTTACCTGCCGGAAAAGCATTCAATGCATATTTATATTTCTTCGGATCACCATCAGGAAATTTTTCGGTCGACTTCATATACGCATACATGTTCTCCAATGATTCTTTCAAAATACCCCAGCGAATCAGGTCATATTTGCGAGTACCTTCATAACACAGTTCAAAACCTCTTTCCCAATACAAGGCAGTTCTGAACTTGCCCGCAGGAGTAGAATCATCAATGAAGTCAAGATCAATCACTTTCGGTGCTTTATAAATAGCAGCATAATTAGAGAAGTCTTTTTTCAGTTCCGTTATCCCGGCACGCTTTCTCACCATATTTAAAAGTTCAACAGCATCATCGGTCCTATCCAGTTCATTCATAGCTTCAGCTACCATTAATACTACATCCGGATAACGCAAAACCGCATAATCCACATCCGTATTATTAGGATCTTTAGACATACCTACCCCAATCCATTCTCTTCTCCACTTGCCCGGATAATAGAATTTATTGGAAGGGGTATCCGGACTTGTAGCTGGTTTCTTCGGATCGTAAGGCTTAATATTATATACTTTCTGACTCTTATTATCAATTTTATACTGACATATATTTACATCCAGACGAATATCATTCTCGTCATAGAAGGAAGCCCAGGTAGGAAGGACTACAAAAAAGGAATTAGCACGTCCGTAAATACTGGCCTGATCTGTTGACGGACCAATGTAAGTACCCCACATACCTGCACCGGGAGCTTTTCCGTCAGGAGTATAGAATGCTATTTCCCAAAGCGTCTCTACCGGTTCATCTACATTCTGACAGTAGTTTTTCCACGCTTGTTCATATCCTCCGGAATAGAAATTATGGAAACCACTCTTTTTGAAAGCCTCCCATTCTGTCAGGATTGCATTGAAATACTCTTTTCTTTTAGCTTCAGACGGACGTGAGAGCTTAGCATCTGCTTTCAGGCTATATCCGGCTCTTTGCAATAACGCTCTCATAGTTAAAGCTCTGGCAGCCCCCTGAGTTGCCCGTTCCGGACTTGTATTTGCATCAGCCCATGGAAGTTGAGTTCTGGCTATTTCCAGATCCGACATAATCTGATCATAGATTAATTCACGGTCTACACGAGGAGAATAAGCATCACTAACTGAAGCAGTATAAGTTGTTTTATACGGAACATCTCCCCAGTTTCTTACCAACTGCAAAGCTATAAAAGCACGGAGGAAACAAAGTTCACCTTCATACTTTTTCAATGTTTCATTACCTGTAGCATATTCTTTCATAGAGCGAATTCCATCCAATGCAAAATTCGCTCTGTCGAGTCCCTGATATTTTGCATTCCATGTAGATTCTATCCACTGATTATTTGTTGAAACCATATAATGTGAAATATCACGGCGCAAATTATCCGTATTAGTACCTGATACATAATACATATCATCAGAGGTAGGTATGGCCATTTCTGCTTGCCCGTAATGCCCCATACCTCCTAAAGTGTTGTACACAGCAGCAACGGCCATATTTGCATTAGGAACTGAAACGAAATAATTGGTTGAATCATAATAGGATTCAGGAGTTTCCGTCAAAAGATCAGTACAAGATGTCAGTCCGGACATCAGACAGAAGATTGCTATATATTTTTTCATGTTATTTTTCATCATTATCAGTTATTAAAAAGTAATGCTTCCACCACAAACAAAAGAACGGCTTCTCGGATATCCTCCCCAGTCTACTCCACGTGTAATTCCATTGCCCATTGTTGAAACCTCCGGGTCAAATCCGCTGTATTTAGTAAAGGTATGGATATTATTAGCCGTCAGATATAAACGTAATTTCTTGATAACCTTCGTTTTCTTCAACATACTTGCCGGGAATGTATATCCCAGTGAAATATTATTGATTCGCAAAAACGAGCCATCTTCAATGGCCCATGAATGCATAAACTTATCACCATCCTGCATATCACTGTAACAAGCCACTGTCTTGCCTGAATTTAAGCGTGACAATGCAGCGGGATCAGTAATCTTTTTACCATCTTCTCCAATCGTTACCCAACGGTTCGATGAATTGGCAATATCAAGTACTGTAGTGTTTCCTGTTCTTCCGGAAAGAGTATTAGCCAATTTCGTTGCATTCAGAATATCTCCTCCCAAACTGAAGTTAAGGAAAATACTCAAATCGAAACCTTTATAACTGAACGTATTATTCATACCTCCATACAAAATAGGATTGGCATCACCAATGACTGTCCTGTCATTATCATCAATAACCCCTTTGCTTGCCCCTTCATCATCTACGTTCTCAAACTTCCAGTACCCCGGTTGTGGAGTATTATTCGTATTATAAGGAATCCCCTCTTTCAAAGTATATTTTTTTGTTGCAGGATCATAATTGAAATCGTCCACCTGATATAATCCAACTGTTTTCCAACCATAAATCCGCCCTAATGATTTTCCTACCTCAACGATATAGTTATTCTGATTCCACCCGAATTTAGCTTCTTCCAGAAAACTATCCTGATCATTTAAGGCGATCACCTTATTTACGTTATGCGATAAGTTCAGATTAGTAATCCATTGAAAATCCTTAGTCTGTATATTAACAGAAGTAATACTGATATCAATACCTTTATTTTCAGTCTCGCCAATATTCTGAAGCATTGTGTTAAATCCCGAAGAGGTGGGGATCTTTGTATTTAAAAGCAGATTGGAACTACGGTTTATATAAAATTCCGGAGAAATGGTTAAACGCTGATTAAAAAATCCGAAGTCAAGACCGATATTTAATGTTTTGTTAGCTTCCCACTTCAGATCCTTATTGGGAATCTGCGTAGAAGCAAACCCATTGGTTATTCCTTCTCCATTCGGATAAAAATTATTGTTACTACCCATAATCGGTAACGAAGCATAGCTACCAATTCTATTATTACCAGCCAAACCATATCCTATACGTAATTTCAAATCAGAAAACACATTCAGATTCTTGACAAATGCTTCCTCACCCACACGCCATGCAGCAGATACAGCCGGAAAGTAACCCCATTTATTATTGGCACCGAACTTTGAAGAACCGTCAGCACGCATAGAAGCAGAGAATAAATATTTGTCTGCATACGAATAGTTCACACGTCCGAAAAATGACAAAAGAATGTCATCATCATTATAAGATGATTTCGGAGTTCCCGGAGTAGCTCCCAACGACATATCATTCAAACCGATATCATCATTCGGAAAGTTAGAAGCACTGGCACTGAACCAACGACTCCAACGTGCCACATATTCCTGTCCCAACATCACGTCATAACTGTGTTTTTTCATCTTTCCTGCATACGTCAAAGTATTTGAAGTTGAGAAACTACCTTGTTCATTATTTTGCAAAGTACCATTAATGCTCGAACGTTTGGCAGTAGCAGAAAGTGCCCCGTAAAATGTTTCTGTACGACGGGTAGAGAAACGGGCTCCCGTAGTATTTTTAAAAGTCAGTCCCTTCAAAAGTTCATAGCTCAGACTACCATTAATCTGTATAGTTCTCTGTTCTCTCTTCTTATGTTCCGAGAGAGCTGATATAATAGGATTCTGCATTGCATTCTGATCATCGTCATACAATGGGTCGTCATTATCAATTAACTGTTGATCATCTCCCAACATACCGGCAGTAGGACGGTAAGATAAAATAGACCCCATCTTATTAAAGCCATAATTATCACCGGAAGTCCCCATTCCATGTACCGTAGTATGATCAAATGAGATTGATCCCGAAGCAGTCAACCGGTCATTCGGTTTATGATCAACTTTCAGTTTAGCGTTATGCTTGCTACTCCCACTGGCCTTCATCAACCCTTCTTCATCAAAATAGGCATATGACATGTTATATCGTAATTCTTTTGTTCCCCCGGCAATGCTTATACGGTGGTTCTGCATAACTTTTGTTCCTCCGAAAACCTCTTCCTGCCAATCTACTCCTTTACGATTCGCATAGTTCTTTCCAATATCGGCAAAGTCACCATATAAATTGGTAAACCCATTAATATTACCGGCATCTATATCTTCATCCGAGAAGTTTCGTCTTTCATAATCCAGAAACACATACTCTTTTGTTGAAAGCATATCCAACTTACTTGCCAGTTTGGAGAACCCAACATAAGTATCATAAGAAATAGAGAATTTATTATCATTCTTACTGCCGGTTTTGGTAGTAATCACTACCACTCCATTGGCTCCACGTGCTCCATAAACAGCTGTTGAAGAAGCATCTTTCAGAATATTAATAGATTCAACATCGGCAGGGTCTATAGACGAAAGACCATCTTCACTGGGAAAACCATCAATAATATACAGTGGTTCATTACTTTGCGTAATAGAAATTCCTCCACGCACACGAATAGAAATAGAAGCTCCCGGTTCACCTTCATTCTGTGTTACCATTACTCCGGAGACGCGTCCTGCCAAAGCTTGGGTGATGTCCGATACAGGTACTTTAGAAAGAGCTTCCGCATCCACAGAAACAACAGATCCTGTAATATCCTTACGGGCCATTCCACCATAACCAATTGCAAATACTTCATCAAGCATTACGGAGCTTGCTCTTAAAGTTACATCAATCTTACTTCTTCCTTTCACCGGTACTTCCTGAGTATCCATTCCTATAAAAGTAAATACCAATACATCTTTGGAAGGATTGTCGGATTTTAATTTGTAATGGCCATCCAGATCGGTAATCGCCCCTACTCCGGGTGCTCCTTTTAAAGTAACATTTGCTCCAATGACTTCCAAACCGTCACTGTCCACCACTTTTCCTGTCACCGTAATACTCTGTGCATACACCACAAGGTTTGTAAGTAGAAGAAATACTACGAAAAGACATCTTGTTTTTCTTTGCATAATAATTAAATATAAAGTTATACATAAAGTTAGATAAGAAAGGATACAGAGTATGCTTCTTATCGATATTGCAAATGTATCAACTCGTTCACACAGGTCAGAATTCAAATGTTTCGGGTTTATTCAAAAAAACAGATTTCCATTTTGTTTTCGTTCGCACAAAGTTAGATATCGTTCATACCGTTATAAATCAACGGTTTCAGAGTCAGTATTCAACGATCTAATAACAAATGATCGCAGATTTTCGCAAATAAGAAGGCCTGTTGTACTTGAGAGATGATATTCTTTGCGTGAATTTGCGATAATCTACGTTTCAACTACAGTACCGCATCAAACAATCAATAAAATCACAAAACAAATACAAATATTATTATCTTTAAATCACTATACATTAACACATTACAAAATATATTGAAAATCAATTAAATAAAAATTCATTTATCAGATATATTGTATTACATTTACCGGATAACAAAACAATAAAATAATATGAAAAACACTCTTAAAAGAACTGCTAAACATAGTCTGTTAGCAGTAGTCTCTCTTTTCTATTTTTCCTGCGTTAACAATATTCAACCGTTAGAAGAACCTACTCCTCCTCTACCTGCTTCGGGCAATATACCCATCACAATTTCCGGACGAATATTACAAGTCCAGACTCACACACGTATCACCGATAACAAATTTGACAACGACAATACCATCGGACTTTACGTATTAGCCCAACCGGAAAATCTAAGCGGATCAAGACATATAGATAATATGCGCCTTGTATATTCATCAGACGGATTTACGCCTGAAGAAGAAATATACTACCCTAAAGGAGAAGGCAAATGCGATTTCATCAGTTATTACCCTTATCAGGAGGAAGGAATTATACAAGGAAGTAGTAACATAAACGTCAATGTCAGCCCCGATCAAAGTTCAACTACAGAATATAGTAATTCTGATTTTATGGTAGCTAAAGCAACCGGGATCTCCCCAAGCCTGAAGGCAGTAAACTTACAATATAATCACAAGTTGTGCCAGTTAAATATCATTCTACAAGTTTACGAAGAAGAAAATATCAATGAACTACAACAGAATGCATCTATCAGTATCAGTAATCTGAATACAAAAGCTACATATAACATGGATACAGAATTATTCAGCGCATTCAATACCCCACAAAGCATTATCCCAAACGGAAAATGGGAAATAGACGAAGAAAGTCACCAACTTACCGGAAAAAAAGTCATTTTAATACCGCAACCTATAACGCCCGATTGCGAATTAACATTGCGGGTTAACAACAAAGTTTATTGTGCATCTATGCCAATGGATCTTATTTTAGAAAGTGAAGCTGGCTGCGAACTCTTACTCAGATATGATTCAAGGGTAGGAATAGGAGGTATCACGACATCCATAAGCGATTGGAAGCCAGGAAGCAGTAGCAGTACAGACCTTGAAGAAAAAGTAGATAACAGCTCGATAACTATCTCTGATTTAAACTTTGAGAAAACCGGTATATACAACCTGATAACTTCTTCGGATATTGTGATCGGAGAGATTTGTAAAGAATACCTATTAGGCGATAATATCGATGCGCAAGCTATTGTTTTATATCCTACAAACAATTCAAACAAAGGAACTGTACTGCAAATACTGGGTGAAACTCAAAGTATACATGGAGGAAATATCAACTGGGACAAAACCAATAATTCATTTACCTACATAACCGGAGACAAAGCTCCAATAGAACAAATTTATGCAGACAAAGATGGAAACATAATCTTTGAAAAAAGTGAAAACGTACAACTAATTCAAGCCAAAGAAAGCATGTTAACAGATATCAGAGGTGCCGAAACGAATATTTATCCAATTGTAAAAATAGGTACCCAATACTGGATGCAGGAGAATCTGAAGACTACTAAGTATAATGATGCGGCTTCCATTACCAATAATACAAACAATACAAAAAATACAACAGCGGGTTATTATCTACCATATTCCAACTATTTCTATAACCAGGCAGCTATTACTACAGGTAAGATGGCTCCTCAAGGATGGAAACTACCAGATAATACAGAATGGGAGAAATTAAAAAACTATATTAAAGATGAAGCTGCGGTATTGAAGACAGATACATGGACATCCTATAATAGTATATCTCAAGCTAATAACAAAACCGGATTTAACGGGAGCCCAATTGGTATTTATTCTAAATCCAGTAAAGGTATGTATAGTAGTTATACTTACTCTAAAGAAATTGTAGGCTATTGGAGTATAAAAAAGGAGAACCAAGCACCTGATGATACAAGTTTTTCTCTCAACTATAAGCTAAATAAAACAAGTGGACTCAAAAACTCCGATTACTGTGCCTATTCCATACGTTGCCTAAAAGAGTAACACATATGAATATCTATATCCAGACAATAATTCGTACAGGCATCATTGCATTAAGTGCTTTGATAGCCTGTTCGTGTGTCAACAGCATCGGAGAAGAAGAAAAAGAAAATACTTCCATTACTCCCGGCGATGTTCCTATAAAAATATCAGCAAAAACACTCCATACTCAAATTTACCAAAAAGAGTGTAATGAAGCTATTGGAATATATGTCCTGGTATCGCCTGCGACTTTGAGTGAGGAACGTTATGTATCAAACAAACGTTTCAATTGTACAACCTCAGGATTTGTTCCTGATAAAGAAATATATTATCCGGCAGAAAAGATAAAATGCAATTTCATTAGTTATTACCCCTATCAGGAAACTGGCATTACAGAAGGGGAAAATACGATAGATCTAACTGTATGTACAGATCAGAGTTCAACTGTTGGCTATAACAATTCTGATTTTATGACCGCACAAGTTAGCAATGTCACTTCGGGTAAAAAAAATGTAGAATTGCCTCATATACACCAACTATGCCAACTGACTGTCAGAATCAAGCCAACAGAAGGATATGATATAAATGTACTAAAAAAAAGTAACCCCTCAGTTCGCATTAACGACGTTTTCACACAGGCCAAATATAACATAGAGACAAAAGAATTTTCATTGCTCAGCAATATTCAGAATATTCTTCCAAACGGCGAATGGGAAATCGACAATGAGGCGCTAATTGGGAAAAGGAGTATACTAATTCCACAAACAATAGCAGCAGGAACAGAGATACTCACGCTATCTGTAGATTCTAAGCATTATGAATGTCAGCTAACTGAGAATTATGAGTTAGGAAACAGTACTTCCTGTGAGCTCACAATACTCTACAATCCGCAACAAGGAATAAGTGGAATAATACCAGATATTAATGACTGGAAAGAAGGAAACAAAAGTGAGATCACTCCCGTTGAAAAGGTAGAAAAGACATGTATCTCAATTAGCGATTTTGATTTCGAACAGAGTTCTGTATACAACATCACCTTTGATGGAAAAATAGTAGCAGAGGTTTGCAAAGAATATTTATCTGCTTCCGAAATACATGCACAAGCGATTGTTATCTATCCTGTAAAAGATGGAAAAAGTGACTGGACAGAAGGAACCGTACTTCAGATAATCAGTGATGATAAGGCAATACATGGTGGTAAAGTGATGTGGCAAGGTGATACAAACACATTAAGTTACACTCCCGGCAACCAGAATCCAATCTCTTCCTTCTATATCACTTCCGATTTATCAATTGCATTTGCACCTCCCATCAATCCAGTGTTACTATCTTTTAAAAAGAAGATATTGTCCGACGTCAGAGGAAGTGAAATAATCACGTATCCCATTGTAAAAATCGGAACTCAATATTGGACCAGAAAAAATCTCCGGACAACATTATACAATGACGGAAAGAAAATTACCTTAAAAACAACTTCCAATTATTCTAAAAGCTCTGCCGGATATTTCAAAGAATCCACATTTATTTTCTATAATAAAGCAGCTGTTATCACCGGAAAGTTAGCTCCAAAAGGATGGAAAATAGCCGATAATGAAGCCTGGCAGCTATTAAAAACATACATCGAAGGAGACGGGGCTGTTCTGAAAGGAAATGATTTATGGGAAAAGTCCGAGTCCGTACCTTCCAATGCAACAGGATTCAATGCTATTGCCACCGGCATCTTTACTAAAGTAAAAGAGAACGATTCCAGTATCTATCAATTTGCCGGAAAATATACTGCTTATTGGAATATGGGAGCCACCCAGAAAGCAGTAGCAGAAAACGGTATTCTTCTGAGGTATGACACGCATGAAATTAAAGGAGCAGCCTACTCAGATTATTGCGGATATTCAGTGAGATGTGTAATTGAGTAGGTAAGTTCATTCTGAAAAAAGACTCTAAAACCTGTTTCATTTATGATAAATTCTTTTGTTTATAGATGCAGAAAGATGTTTTTTGAATTATCTTTGTAGACCATTTAGCCCTATTGGAAAGATAAATGGCAGAAAAATAATATATTAACTAAATAAAAAGAAGAAAAATATGGCAATGCATACCTGGTTTGAGTGCAAAATCCGTTACGAAAAACTAATGGAAAACGGAATGAACAAAAAAGTAACCGAACCTTATTTGGTAGATGCACTCAGCTTTACAGAAGCAGAAGCACGCATTATTGAGGAGATGACTCCATTCATCACAGGAGAATTCACCGTTTCAGATATCAAACGCGCCAATTACAGTGAACTATTTCCCAGTGAAGAGGAATCGGCAGACCGCTGGTTCAAATGCAAACTCATCTTTGTCACTCTGGACGAAAAAAGTGGTGCTGAGAAAAAAACATCCACACAAGTATTAGTGCAGGCATCTGATTTGCGTGATGCTGTGAAAAAACTGGATGAAGGAATGAAAGGTACAATGGCTGATTACCAAATTGGTTCTGTAGCCGAGACTGCCATTATGGACGTATATCCATACAGTGCAGGACCTAATGACAAACCGGAAGTTTAATTGAGTGTTGAATTATGATTTATGAATTTCATAAATAGTACTTCAAATTTAATTCATACTATGACAGCGTTTTATTGAAACACAAATGATCGTAGATTTTTGCAGATTTAGAAGGCTTGCCGTATTTGAGAGACGATATTCTTTGCGTGAATTTACGATAATCTGTGTTTCAATGATACGATCATTTAATTAGGATACAGTACTTACAATGAAATTTTTCATAAATCATGATTCAAAAAACATAATTTATAAATCAACAATATGAGTGTTGCGGAGAATCTAAGAGAAGTACTGACCGAACTTCCTCCAAGGGTCCGGCTGGTTGCTGTTTCGAAATACCATCCCAATGAAGCGATAAAAGAAGCATATAATGCGGGACAGCGTATTTTCGGAGAAAGCAAGGTGCAAGAGATGACTGCCAAACACGAGAGTTTGCCCAAGGATATTGAATGGCATTTCATCGGACACTTGCAAACGAACAAAATTAAATATATGGCTCCTTATGTAGCCATGATTCATGGAATCGATTCATACAAACTACTTGTAGAAGTAAATAAACAAGCTGCCAAAGTTGAGCGTACTATTAAGTGTCTGTTGCAATTGCATATAGCACAAGAAGAGACAAAATTTGGTTTCAGCGCTGAAGAATGCAGGGAGATGTTGTCTGCCGGAACATGGAAAGAACTGAAAAACGTACAGATATGCGGACTTATGGGTATGGCCAGCAACACTGATGATGTTGAACAAATAGACCGGGAATTCTGTTCTTTAAATAGCCTTTTCAAAGAATTGAAAGCTACTTATTTCTCTCATTCAGACACTTTTTGTGAACTATCTATGGGTATGTCACATGATTATCCTCAGGCTATTGCCGAAGAAAGTACGCTTGTACGGATAGGAAGCAAGATTTTTGGAGAAAGAGACTATAACATTTAAAATTATCTACTATGACCGATTTAAAAACTACTTTTGCCGGGCTTCAACTTAAGAATCCCATTATCATTAGCAGTTCGGGACTAACCAATAGTGCCGGAAAAAACAAGAAGTTGGCCGAAGCAGGAGCCGGAGCCATCGTATTGAAATCGCTTTTTGAGGAGCAGATACTTATTGAAGCTGATCAGCTTAAAGATCCCACATATTCTGAGGGTAATGATTATCTGGCTGATTATATCAGAGAACATAAACTGGCCGAATATCTGGAACTGATCAAAGAAAGCAAGAAAGTATGTGATATTCCAATCATCGCAAGTATCAACTGTTATACAGATACAGAATGGATTGATTTTGCAAAGCAGATGGAAGAAGCCGGTGCGGATGCATTGGAAATTAATATCCTCGCAGTGCAATCGGACATTCAATATAAATATGGCTCGTTTGAACAACGCCATATTGATATTCTGAGTCATATTAAAAAAGTCGTTAAGATTCCTGTAATCATGAAACTGGGTGATAACCTGACCAATCCTGTGGCGCTCATTGACCAACTTTATGCTAACGGCGCAGCAGCAGTTGTATTGTTCAACCGTTTTTACCAGCCGGATATTGATATTGAAAAGATGGAACATATCTCCGGAAATGTATTCAGTAGTGCTTCCGACTTATCCAAAACACTTCGTTGGGTAGGAATTGCTTCTTCAATGGTTGATAAGATCGATTACGCAGCATCCGGAGGGGTACACAAACCTGCAGCTGTAGTAAAGGCGATTCTGGCAGGAGCATCAGCTGTAGAAGTATGTAGTACAATCTACCAAAATACCAACATGTATATTGGAGAAATGACCCGTTTCCTGGCCACATGGATGGAACAGAAAGGGTTTAAAAGTATTGCACAGTTTAAGGGAAAATTAAATGCAAAAGATGTGCAAGGCATCAATATGTGGGAACGTACTCAATTCTTGAAATACTTCTCCAACAAATAGAGAATAAAAAAAATAGCTGCGTTATTTTTGTAACACAGCTATTTTTTTATCCTTTATTTTTGCCTATTAGTTCTTCTTATCCAACGCTTCAAAACAAGAGTTCTTACTTACAAATTCGGGAACAATATCCTTCATTGCTGCTACAATCTTCATCTGATCGTACGTATAACTCATTTCAATTAAATTCTGGATACGCTCTTTTACTTCATCATAATCATACTCGCGGACGGTAGCAATCATAATCTTATCGTGATAGGTAGGTTTTGTCAACTCCTTCACGTTCAAAAGTTCCTCATATAACTTTTCTCCATGCCGTAATCCGGTAAACTCTATTTTTACATCTGTACGCCCCGAAAGACTAATCATACGCTTAGCCAAATCAACAATCTTGACCGGTTTGCCCATGTCGAAGATATAAATCTCCCCGCCATTTCCCATACTTCCGGCTTCAAGTACCAGTCTACAAGCTTCAGGGATAGTCATAAAATAACGAATAATTTCAGGGTGAGTCACAGTTACAGGACCTCCACGCTGAATCTGATCACGAAAACGAGGAATTACAGAGCCATTAGAGCCTAATACATTTCCAAAACGAGTAGTGATAAATTGTACAGTCCCCTCTCCTTTTTCCTGTAATTTCTTAGCTAAAGACTGCACATAAATCTCACAAATACGTTTGGAACATCCCATCACATTCGTTGGATTTACAGCCTTATCAGTAGAGATCATCACAAACTTCTCTGCACCGTATTTTACAGCAAAATCAGCTAAAATACGTGTACCAGCTACATTTACCTGAATAGACTCGGACACATTATCCTCCATCATTGGCACATGTTTGTAGGCAGCTGCATGGAATATATATTGAGGTTTATATTCACGGAAAATAGCTTCAATGCGAGTGGGATTAGAAATATCAGCAACAATGGTCTCAGCATCAATATCTCTCCATCGATCCTGCAATTCAAGACGAATATCATGCAGTGGTGTCTCTGCCTGATCTACCAGAATAAGTTTATAAGGATTAAAAGAAGCTACCTGCCGCATTATCTCACTACCGATAGAACCGGCTGCACCGGTAATCATCACCCTTTTCCCTTCAAGATGAGAAGCAATCTTATGAATATCCACTTCAATCGGTTCACGTTGCAAAAGGTCTTCAATCTGAATTTCCTTCAACTGAGTACGGTTCAAAGGTTGTCCGCCCCACTCACTCAAAGGAGGTGCAGTAAGTAGTTTTATATTATGAGCCAATAAACGATCTGCTATATCCGTTTTCTTCAACTGATCCATCTTAGCCGGAGAAATGATAATGGTGTTCACATCGCGATCCTCCAACCTCTCAATCAGCGTATCATCATTGGGATACACCTTCACTCCCATCATAATCTTATCAATCAATTCCGGTTCGTCGGCAATAAAACCACGCAAACGATAATGATTACGCAAATTCACACGAAGTGACTTGGCTATATTTACACCTACTTCTTTTGCACCATAAATAAATACATTAACTGTCTGGCTACGGTCAAAATTAATAATTTCAAAAAACATTTTAACCACAATGCGTGAACAAGCCATCAGAGCAAAATTTATGACATACGCCATAAACAACACACTAACCGGAGCTATCTTTACATTGAAATATGTATCCAGAAGAACACTCGTAACCATCAACGTCCCATATGATACGGTGAGGGATACGAAAATACGCATAATATCAACAAACGAAGAGAAACGAAGTACATTGGAATACGTACGAAATACCCGGAAAAATACCAGATTAACAATTACCGTCCAGAGAATAGTCTTATCAATAGTAGAAGAGTCTAAAAAAATACTACGAAAATCATAACGAAGCGCATATGACAACATACACGAAGATACAATAATAAAGACATCAATCAACAGAATAGTCCAAATAGGCAACACCTTTGAGGAAAGGTATCGATGAAAAAATCTTGGTTTCATTCTTTTTACAGTTTTTTGTTTTAGGCGTTGCAAAGATACATTATTTTTATCAACCACCGCTTTATTTTACAAAATAATAAAAAATCTTTTGTGTTTCCCTACAAATCAATAGAAACCGAAAATAATAAAAAAAATGTAATAAACGCATTGGATTCATTGAATTCCAATGCGTTTATTACATTCTCAAAAACTTACCAATCAGAAAGGCAAAGGTCCTTCATCTCCTCCACCAAACGGATTGGCACTTTGTGGAGCAAAATCGGGCACAGGCGGCGGAACATTACCGGAGCTACTATTCATACGCGAACCAAGTACAGGCATCGCCCCTGCATCGGGTGCAGGTATTACCATATCGTCATCCGGATTCTGGAAACGGGTATATTCACCTTTAAATCGTAAGAGAACATCACCCACAGCACCATTACGGTGCTTTGCAATAATTATTTCGGCCATACCACGAAGATCATTTCCATGATCATCCTGAAATATTTTGTAATACTCCGGACGGTGAATAAAACATACCATATCGGCATCCTGCTCAATGGCTCCGGATTCACGAAGGTCACTCAACTGAGGACGTTTTCCTTCAATACCCTCACGATTTTCCACACCACGATTCAACTGTGACAGAGCGATAATAGGAATGTTCAACTCTTTGGCAAGTCCCTTAAGCGAACGCGAGATAGTACTAACCTCTTCCTGACGACTACCAAAAGCCATACCACTGGCATTCATCAACTGAAGGTAGTCAATAATAATGATTCTTACACCATGCTCACGTACCAGACGGCGTGCCTTTGTACGAAGCTCAAACACGGATAGAGAAGGCGTATCATCTACATAAAGCGGTGCATCGATCAGGTCTTTCAGTTTATAGTCCAACTGTTGCCACTCATATGCAGCAAGCTGTCCGCTCTTGATCTTTTCACTGGGTATTTCGCACACATTGGAGATTAGACGGTTCACCAACTGTACGTTGCTCATTTCAAGTGAAAACAATGCAACAGGATTACGGAAATTGACAGCTATGTTTTTAGCCATGGAAAGCACAAAAGCCGTTTTACCCATAGCCGGACGTGCAGCAATAATAATAAGGTCGGAATTCTGCCACCCGGAAGTCATCTTATCCAGTTTAGTATAACCACTTTCCAAACCACTTAATCCATCGGCACGGGCAGCGGCTTTCTGAATCAACTGATACGCTTCACTAATCACCGGATTGATCTGCGTATAGTCCTTTTTCATATTTCGTTGTGAGATTTCAAAGAGCTTTCCTTCGGCTTCCTGCATCAAATCGTCCACATCGAGTGTTTCGTCAAACGCTTTACTTTGAATGCCACTGGTAAAAGTAATAAGTTCGCGTGCCAGATACTTTTGCGCAATGATACGGGCGTGATACTCAATATGCGCCGAAGAGGCCACTTTACTGCTCAACTGTGTGATATAGAACGGACCGCCTACTTCTTTCAAATCACCCCGTTTGGCAAGTTGTTCTTTTACCGTAAGAATATCCACCGGCTGCTGGTTGACCGCCAGATCGGTAATAGCAGCATAGATCAACTGATGACGATGTTCGTAGAATGATTCCGGACGAAGTATTTCACTCACCAGAGAATACGCATCTTTCTCGATCATCAAAGCCCCCAGTACAGCCTCTTCCAGTTCCGGTGCCTGAGGCTGAATACGTCCGTAATCAGTTATAGGTTGCGGAGCTTTGGATTTGGTATTACGGGGAGTTCTTTTGGGTTGTTCAGCCATCTTCTTATTTACTATTTTAAATTCAATTCATTACAATCCTTAAACATACTGCCGGTATGCAAAGGGGTGACAAAGATAGAAAATAAAAATGAGACTGATAACAGAATAAGATAGTAAGACTGATAAGAAATGTCTATTTACAACCTAATAGTATAGATTTAACATTTGTATATCTACACTATTAAAGTACGTACTTTATCCATATAAACTATGCATTTTAAGTGTGCGTTAATTACCTATTTAACGCAATGTTAAATAGGTAATTTCATAAGTAAGAGAATCTATTTAGTTGTATTTTCTTCTTTCAAAGTACCAGATAATACCTCCCGTCAGTACAATCATCAGTATCGTGCAGATGATAGATCCCTCAAAGCCAAAAGTACCACCGTTCAAAATGGTATTCTCTGGCAATTGCAGCTGTAACATTGGCTGACAAAGCTCAATCCCGCTTACTTTATACCCCAACACAGGACCTTGCAACCAATTCCAGAACAGATGTAACGAAATCGGAAACCAGAGATTACGGGTATAGAGAAAAGCAGCTCCAAGCAGACAGCCAGCCAACACAAGATTCAGCATGGGAAGAAAAGCTACATTCGGATTGAAAAGATGCATCAGAGAAAATAACACAGACGAAATCAGCAACGAAAGGAATTTGTTAAGCCTCGTCCGCAGCAACCGTCCCAAAACATAACCACGAATCATTATTTCTTCTGTAAGGGCAACAAGAATACAGACACCGAAACTCCCCGCCAGATTGGTAAAACTTAAATGAACTCCCATAATTCTGACCTCTCCCAATGCTAATGAAAGCCCGAATCCAATACCATACAGGAGTACAGCCACCAACAATCCATACAAGAAGTCTTTCCAACGCCCCCGGATACTAAGTCCTAAATCAGAAAACGGGCGAGAATCGCAATACTTAAGAACAAACAAAGCAGGAAGAACACTGGCCAACAAACTGGCTATCTGAATAACTGCGTATTGAGACAGTGTATACGAACCATGTACCCCCGAAAGCCCCAAACCAAGATAAGCAGCCACAGAAAGCACCATGGAAAGAAAGAAATATAATCCTATATAAACAGACAGACTGATAAGTACGTGAACCCCTGTCCTGGGATTTTCCTGGCGGATAACATTTTCTTGTTCCATATATAATAATTTACTTTAGAGTATGCCACAATCATATAACCTTATAGTAAAACTATGCCCACAGCCGCATTATTAATTGTTAAGCCGGAAGCAAAAATAACTATAAAAAACAAAAAGAGCGGCTTGTTCTCTCTTTTTTCTGTATATTTGTCTAAATAAAAGCTCACTCATGAAAATAAAACATTTATTTATAGGTCTGTTCCTGGCTGCAACGACACCGGGAATTATGGCACAATCTATTAAAAAGCAGTATTTTGTATCCAAAGCAGGAACATTGATTTCAATGATGACCGAAGATGAAGCAAACAGTGTTACTCATCTTACACTGACAGGAAAAATCAATGCAGAAGACTTCAGACACCTGCGGGATGAATTTAAAAACTTAGAAGTACTCGATATCTCAAATGCAGAGATCAAAATGTATACAGGAAAAGCCGGAACACATCCCGACAAATTCTATGTATATATGCCCAACTTTATTCCTGCATATGCATTCTGCCAGGTAGTAAACGGACAACCTCAAGGAAAGATGTCATTGAAAAAAGTGGTTCTTTCAGAAAAGATCAAGAACATCGAAGATGCTGCTTTTAAGGGTTGCAGTAATCTTGCTATTTGCCAGATCAGAAAGAAAACGCCGCCCAATCTCCTTCCGGAAGGGTTGGCAGACAGTATTACTGCCATTTTCGTCCCATTAGGTAGCAGCGACGGATACAAAATAAAGGATAACTGGAAATCATTTGCCTTCATCGAAGGAGAACCACAGGAAGCTACTTTGCAAGTGGGTGCAATGAGTAGTCTGGAGAGTGAAATACAAAAGGCAGGCTTACAGCCCAAAGATATCAACTTCCTCACAATTGAAGGTAAATTGGACAACAACGACTTCAAACTAATCAGAGACTACATGCCCAACCTCGTTGCTGTAGATATTGCAAAAACAAATGCAACTTCTATTCCGGATTTTACATTCTCTCAAAAAAAATATTTGCTTCGTATAAAATTGCCCCACGGACTAAAGGTGATCGGCCAACGTGTATTTAGCAATTGCGGCAGATTATGTGGTACGGTAGAGTTACCCGCCAGTGTAACCGCTATTGAATTCGGTGCATTTATGGGATGTGATAATCTACGGCATGTGGTAGCTACAGGAGATAAAATTACAACATTGGGTGATAATCTATTTGGCGACGGGGTAGAAAACAAGTTGATATACAAGTAGGAATCGAGAAAATTAATAAAGAAACATAAGAGTGTACATTTTTGTCATGCAAGAGTGTACACTCTTGTTATATAAAGATGTACACTCTTGCATGACCAAAGTGTACATTCTTATTTTAATTGATTATCAGCACCTTACATCGAAATAATAAAATAAAAAAACGAGCAAATTCTTTTAAAGAATTCCTCGCCTCTGATAAGAAAAGCCATAAGGCTTTTCTTTTGTTTTCCTCTTTTTTCCTGAATTACAATCTTCTTTCTTACCTAAAAAAACTTCAATTACCTATTATTCTATTGTTATCCTTATTAATCTTTTACCTTTTATTTGTACCTATTGAAGCTTTGTTTATACCTTAAATTCTAATACCTTAATTTCTTATTTTTACCTTTTAAACTAATAACAATTTCTCAATTGCACTGCAAAGATACAGCTTTTTTCCGTGTGCGCAAACGGTTTTGCGTTTTATAACACTTTTTAAAGCTATAAATCTTTCACATCACTCAGTTCAACCAGCTTATTTACAATAGCATAGATAGTCAAACCGGCAGCACTGTGTATTTGCAGCTTTTTACTGATATTTCTTCTGTGAGTGATTACAGTATGGATAGAAAGAAACAGTTTTTCGGCTATCTCTTTGTTTGTCATCCCCTTCACTACACATACCACAATTTCTTTCTCCCGCTGACTTAGTGTCTCCTGTCCGTCTTCCTCTATATCAGGCTCAATATTCTCCAAACGGGTTATCTTGTTGGAAAGTGTCTCCAGGTCATCAAAAATAGAGATGGAATCGTCGTATTTACTTAGCAGGTTTGCATCAATAAACGAACTTACCAGTGCCACCACCCGAATTCCTTTTCCAGTCGTTTCTTCACGAAATCGCACTACATCAAAATAGTCACCAAATGTTGGGTTTACTACCAATATATCGGGATACTGCGTACGCAGACAGTCGTGTAATGCTTCAACAGAAAGAAGTTCTACCGGCTGGACTTTCAGATTAGGCAAACGTTTTAATGCCAGTGTCAACCCACTACGGATAATCACAGAATTTTCTGCAACAGCTATGCGAATTGCTTCGTTATTTTTCATTGTCATTCATCCTCCTTTCCAACTTCAGAATAGCAGGAACAAAAATATAATCTTCTACTTTACAATGAGACTCAAGCCCCTCTTCACAAGCATATATATCAAACAATGCAGCATTAAGCAAATTGGTGTTTGCCTTAGCAGGACAGTATTTAATAATAATATTTTTAAGTTCAGTCAACTTCTCTCCTACCTGATCATGGTGTTTGGAGAATGTACTGATTTGATAATTCTTTGGTGCGTTATTCTCAAGCAGCGCATCTACATACTTAAACACCGTTCTCTCCTCATACTCCATGTGTTTGCGTACTTCCCGCATATATTCGTCGAAGAATTTAAGAATAAGAAAAGATACATCGTTCTCTGAACAATCAATAGCTTCCAGTAGTTTGCGCCGTATAGCAGGCAGACAGAACTCCAAAAAATAAATATGAGCCTGCCGCAAGTAGTCAACCAATGCCGGAATAGACAGACCATCTGTTTTACCATCCATACGCGAAAATCCCTCGGCCATAAAATTCACTACCGCAAGAAACGTCGGACAATCGACTCCATTCATCTCGCAAACTTCTTTTACCGTTTTGTCTCCAAAGCCCAAAGACAACCCAAAACGGCTCATAACCTGTAACAGAGAGTAATTATCACTGATAAGATCAATCATCTTATCGGAGGATTTATATTTTTGTAATCTGTCCATTTATACCTATTTTTATATTACGCGTACAAAGGAACGGATATTTTTTCGTGCACGCAATCCCCATTTATAGGTATTTTGGGGATTTAAAAATTAATAATTAAAAATTAAAATGCTTATCTTTGCGACGTTAGTCCGGGAAGAAACCTTGACGGTAAAGTTCATACAAGCCTGTAATAAGGCTCATAATCAGAAAGAATTTATCAAGCTACAACACCGGTCTTTTAATTTTCAATCTTTAATTTTTAATTATAAATCATGGCAAAAGAATTAGAACTGAAATACGGCTGCAATCCTAACCAGAAGCCTGCCCGTATCTTCATGAAAGACGGAGAACTGCCCATCGAAGTATTAAACGGACGTCCCGGATTTATCAATTTACTGGATGCATTCAACAGCTGGCAATTAGTAAAAGAACTGAAAGAAGCTACCGGACTTCCGGCTGCCGCTTCCTTCAAGCATGTCAGCCCGGCAGGTGCTGCCGTAGCGGTAGAAATGAATGAGACGCTAAAGAAGATTTACTTTGCAGACGATCTTCCACTTTCTCCGCTGGCTACTGCTTATGCCCGTGCCCGTGGTGCAGACCGTATGTCATCTTATGGTGATTTCATTGCTCTTTCTGACACGTGTGATGAAGAGACGGCACGTCTTATCAATCGCGAAGTATCCGATGGGGTTATAGCGCCTGATTACACACCCGAAGCACTGGAAATTCTTCGTAACAAACGCAAAGGTACTTACAATGTTATAAAAATAGACCCGGCATACCGCCCTGCTCCTATCGAGCATAAGGATGTTTTCGGTATCACTTTTGAACAAGGACGCAATGAATTGAAAATAGACGAATCTCTGCTCAAAGAGATGCCGACCCGGAATCAGGAGATTCCTGCCGATGCCAAACGCGATCTGCTTATTGCCCTCATTACATTAAAGTATACACAGTCCAACTCCGTATGCTATGCCAAAGACGGACAGGCTATCGGTATTGGTGCCGGACAACAGTCACGTATCCATTGCACCCGCCTTGCCGGAAATAAGGCTGACATCTGGTATCTACGTCAACATCCGAAAGTAATGAACCTCCCCTGGAAAGATAAAATACGCCGTGCCGACCGCGACAATACAATAGACATTTACATCTCTGAAGATTATATGGATGTATTGGCAGACGGCAGTTGGGAACAATTCTTCACCGAAAAGCCGGAAGTACTGACCCGCGAAGAAAAGCGTGAGTGGCTGGATACGCTAACCGGAGTAGCATTGGGTTCAGATGCCTTCTTCCCTTTTGGTGACAATATTGAGCGTGCACACAAAAGTGGTGTAAGTTATATTGCACAACCGGGAGGTTCGGTACGCGACGATCATGTGATTGAAACGTGTGATAAGTATAATATTGCCATGGCATTTACGGGTATCCGTCTGTTTCATCATTAATATAATTAATAAGGTGTAAAAGCATCTATCTGGCTCCAACATACTTATTAATAATCAATAGTAACATCCCCATTTATAATGAGAACCAATGTGTTATTCCATTATAAATGGGGATTTTCTATTTCATCCGGCTACCCTATCTTTGCACCATCATAATAAAACAGAAATTGAAAATGAATAAAATTGGTGTATTTTACGGTTCTACTACAGGAACTACAGAAGACGTGGCCCGTCGCATTGCAGAGAAGTTGAATGTCCCTCAGGGAGATATTCATGATGTTTCAGTATTGACTGATGCTCTGGTAAAAGAATATGATGTATTGGTATTGGGTACTTCAACCTGGGGCGCAGGCGAATTGCAGGACGATTGGTATGATGGCGTTAAAGTTCTGAAGAAAGCAGACCTGTCGCATAAGTTTGTGGCACTATTTGGCTGTGGTGATTCCGATTCATACGCCGACACCTTCTGCGATGGAATCGGTATCTTATATGAAGATCTGAAAGCCAGTGGTTGTACATTTGTTGGTGCAGTAGACACTGCAGGGTATACTTTCGATTCATCCGTAGCAGTAGTGAACGGCAAATTTATGGGGCTCCCTATTGATGAAGTGAACGAAGACAGTCAAACAGACGAACGTATCACTCAATGGGTGGAAATACTCAAAAAAGAAATTAACTAATACTTTTTATTATATATACTTGCATTATGGCTACTGAAAGAACAATCCCCGGAGAGGTAAGAATTTTCCTGAATCACATTTATGAATTTAAGAAAGGAGTACGCAACATGGTACTCTATACCATGAATCGTGAATATGAAGAATTTGCAGTGCGCCGACTGGAGAATCAAAACATCAGTTATATGATTCAAAAAGTAGGGCCAAACAAAATCAACCTGTTCTTTGGTAAACCGGAGTGTATGGAGGCTATCCGCCATATCATCATCCGTCCGCTCAATAAACTGACTCCTGAAGAAGATTTCATCTTAGGAGCTATGTTGGGGTATGATATCTGCCAGCAATGCAAGCGATATTGTGGTAAAAAAGGAGGTATTAAGATTGCCGTTTAGTATAGTTTTTTGTATGTGTTAGCTTATTTGCATGTCTTTTTGGGGAAAGAAGCCGCTTCGTTAGGGAAAGCGGCTTCTTCTTTTATCTTTCAATAATTCCACAGAACATAGTATCATACTTTACATCTATAAATTCAAATTCTACCTGATAAAAACTCTTATTTACAACCCAATATATAAATTAGAAACCTTCTATTTTACCCATATCCGATTTAACATTATTACAAATAAAATAAGAACTACAACACATTGTTTATTTTGCCAATTCAATTAATACCAATTCTCATCATCATTTGCAGTTATTGTTTCAATAAGAGCATTAAGAAAATCATCATTGTATAACTTAGAAAATCGAATGTGTTCTATTTCTTTAATAATACTATCACGACTTTCTATTCTTCGTTTAATCGTATATAAATCATATAAAGATTCTTCATTGGGATTATTTGATAAATAATTTTGAATATCTTTCACTATTTCCAAATACAATTGATTTTGTTTTATCGTATCACCCTGCGAAGCAAATGTCAGAGCTTCAAATGTCTTCAAATACATATTCTTTTTATAACCTACTCCAAAGTCTAAAGAATCAAATGATGCAATATAATCCTTTCCACGTTCGTAATCTTTCAATAGATATATCAAAGAAACCTTAAGTTCAAATACCCTATATTTAATAGGTTTACAATCAATACTATCTAAATATTGTTCTGATTTTCGTAGAAGCAAAGTGTCGTGACTTAAGGAATATTTACACCAACAATCCAATGCCTTTTCATACAATAAATCGCAACGTTTGTTATCTTGCATTGTGCAAGAAGTTATTAATATACATAAAACAATAATATAATTTACCTTGTAAAACATACTTTCAATTTTATTTAGTCCACAAATGTTTAAATGAAATAGGAATAGGAGCCACTGGATGAGCCACAATTGGTGTTTTCCCTCCAGGAGTTGTAATCCACCAATTGCCCTCAACTTTAATTTGCAAAAAATCATTACCTCTATACAAATCTAATTTTGGAATATTTACAGTTGATGTTTTAACAGAAGAACCAGCTTCAAGCAACTGTGGACTATCTGGTGTTTTTAAAGTAGAGGTATATGCTTTATCACCATACTGTACATTCACTAAACCTACATTCTCTATATTTCCATCTAATCCCGAATTTGAACTGACATTTGTAACCTTGATTTCTACTCCATTAAAAATTCTTCCTTCTCTAGTGTAAGAAACGTTCACATCAATTGTAGCATTACTTTTTTCTTTTACATTTATCATATGAGAAACAGCATATCTCCCTACTTCTGCATCTGAAGCAATCGAACCTATTCTGTTAGAACTATATTCAAGAAAAGAAGTAGGCAATCCTAAATGAGAAAGAATATCAGAATCATTCGCTCCAACATATTGATATCCCTTAGGTATTGTAGATTCTGCAGTAATATCATTTCTCCACTCATAATTAGAAGTACCATTTGCAACTATCCAATCCTTTCCATTCGGATCAATATATTTTATCGGATTATTCATACAATACGCATACGGACTTATTGAATAATATTTCTCACACAACGGATCAACAGACATAAATCGTCCTAAAGCCGGATCATGCCAACGGGCCTGAAAGTCATATAAGTTTAATCCCATCAATCTCTCAAGTTCTTTACCTCCAAAACGATATGCCTGCGGATTTTTTCCCCACTTGGAATCTATTACCGGCATACCATAAGGGAAATAGTCATCCATTCCTTTTACAGAACCCGTTGAAAAAGCAGTAGCCCTATTATTTCCTAAATGATCTTTGATATAAAAATAATATTCCCCATCTTTAATATACCCATTATCTATAAGAATCTTATCAAGATATGGTTCACCCTCAGGAGTTGTTTTATATATAATATTTCCAAAATAAAATGTAGCCTCGTCTCTGTCAGTAGAAGCCATTGTTGATACTCCTCCTGCTATTTCGGCAGGATTAAGCGAACGTCTTAATGATACAGAGCTTGAAGCCATTATCTTCTCCCCCGTTGCTAAGTAAACATAAGTAATACTACCGGATGCCAAATTATTATTAACGGTTATTTGTTGCGGTAAGTTAAGACTATTATTTATTATCGTTGCACCTTTATAAGGATCTTTTGTGACTGCACCATTCAGATCATACTCATAAGAAGCAGAGGTTCCAACTCCTGTTAAATTTCTAAAATCATATGAATAATATGTTTCTGAACAGTCTGTAGCATCAACCACTGATTGAACTTGATTCCCAGAATGAGTAATCGTCAATTCATCACAAGAATCGTAACTATCTTCAGCAGTGACACCACTCCTATCTATATATATAATATTCCCATGCTTATCGTACTCAAAAAAGGTGGTAGGTGCCGCTCCATATCCTGCATCCGCATAGCTTGTCATTCTTGAAAGATCATCATACTCCATTGATACTTCCCAATAATATTGAGGCCTTTTTGAATGTCTATATTCATTCATATATATCACATTCCCAATGTTATTATATTCAATACTTTCTCTATATACACTGTTATTTAGGTTTGTTGTCCATGAGCGGATATTGTATGAATAATCCGTTTGCAGACCTTCCTGACCATTTGCTTGTTCCGAAATCAATCGCCCCAATTCATCATATGTATTTCGAGCAATAACAACCTCATTCCTCTCATTCAATTTATGTCGTGTTTCTATTAAGCGTCCTGCATGATCATACTCATAACTATATAGTTCACTGGTTTGATTTATATCAGTCATTAAGTGCTCATGCAATCTTTTTACAGGTTGTCCTTGAAAATTATAAGCTAAATATTCATTGTCAAATGCTTCTCCTGACATTCTACTCTTCCTGGACTGAATAAGGCGTCCACGATCATCATAATATAAAGCAGAATGCTCATCTAAAGCTCCTTCCCAGCCTGCAGGAATTGTATTTACATAAGTACCGGTGAGTAGCCCTTTTGCAGAATAATCATTAACATTATATCGTTTACCATACCCCGGACGATCTTCGTATACGAGTTCTTTATTCCTATCGGTAAGAAAATCATAATTATCATAATAATTATTCATAAAGTATCTTCTATTTTCAGGAATAAAATCGGAGAAAGAATATCCTTTTTCTACGTTATATGTTCCAATGACAAGCTTATCCTTATAATTTTCATTTGATATATCAGTATTCCGACAAGTACCGGTTTGAACTATTCTACCTAACGCATCAGGAATAGAATATATCCATTCATGCTTTTTGCGTGATTCACCATCCTGAGTAAAGATCAATCGATCTGTTCTATCATATACATAATAAATCCAGTCACATCCTGGCAAACGCTTTCTAATGCAACGGTTACGTTCATCATATTTATATAGATAGGCATATTGCTTTACTTCAAGACTATTATCTGCCATAGATTTATTCTCCTTTATTATTTTATCGGCTAATATCGGAGGAATAACATAATTCAAATTACCAAAATCATCATAGACATAATAAGTATCGTGAGCTTCATTATTGTTCATCTGTCGAATAAGAATAGTTTGTTCCAAGCTATTTTTAAATTCATAAGAAAGATTTCCTATTTCATTCTTCTTTTCAGTTACATATAATTCCCCCGCAGCATATAACCCAGACTTTACAAGAGATGCATTTAAGCCACTACCATCTATTTTGAAGTACATACAAGAACGATTACCAGTAGCATCATTTGTCAAATAACTCACCTTATTCGAAGAATTACTACTGTGCCAGTTAGCTCCCGGACCGTATTGTTCCAAAACTCTATTTAAAGGAGATGCTTCATAAATAGTTTTTGAATACGGATTTGAATCATTCCCATAAGAAGTAATTGCCGACGATTTTAGATCTGTTACATTAGTGAAATTGCCATTATTTCCCATTATAATTGCAGGCAACCATGTAGCACATTCTCTCCCATACATATCATACTCTTGCAATGTTACCAGACTGTTATGCGCAGGAGTAATACCAACCTGAACTGTTTGCGTCAGACGTCCTAAGCCATCAAAATATTCTATTACATCTAAATATTTATTTTGATCCGTCTCATCCACCATAGTTCTGGTCTTGATATAGTTTTGATCCTGACTTTGTGATAATACACAAATAGAATATATTAAGTATACTATAGCTAATATGTATTTTTTCATAATCACTTTATGTTATTGATCGTGGTAATTATAATCATAAATCTGAAGAGTCTTTTCTTGATTGCTTTCATCTTTCAGATAGGTTCGTTTTAACCGTCCTAAACTATCATATTCAT
>OIWL01000815.1_pt1 | contig 38534 bp, 39 predicted proteins | sample 1587561 | NCBI WGS metagenome assembly OIWL01 (sample SAMEA3888903, study PRJEB22519) | human gut metagenome | biome: human gut; feature: human-associated habitat; material: faeces | place: Denmark | collected 2010 | reverse complement strand
GGGCGCTGAGGCTAGTCAATAAAGGCTCTTTCAAGCCTCTGCCTTTAGGCAGGGGGTATTGACTTCGCACCCTTCGTTCGCGCACTGCGACGCAATTGTGGTTTAACCGACGTTGATTCACCCTCGCCCGCAGCCCCGATGCGCTCGGACGCGGGCAAGCTCTTGAGACGGGCAAATTCGGCCTTGTCGGCCATGACCCGCTGGCTGATTGCCATCGCAACATAGCCCTTTGCCGTCATGCCGAAGGCTTCGGACATTTCCTTCACCATGTCGAAGATTTCCTGCGACAGAGCCGTTTCGAATCGTCTAGTTGCCATTTGCAATTTTCTGCATTGAACCGAAAAATCGGTGAATTACCGGAAGATATGGCAGTGTAGGCGATCTTTGACTGTCCGGCAATCATTTTTCTCGAATCCGAGGGAAAACCTCAAGACGGACAGGCCAGGGACAGGTCGTCGACCTCCGAGCGGTAGCCTCAAACAAGCCGCAAAATGGAGATAGTCCCTACTCTCGCAGGCGTTTTAACCGATTTCGCATGTCCGAAGGCCCTCAGAACCCCCATTTCGGCCTGTTTTCGGCCCTCAAAGGCCCGGTTGTCCAGAGGCGGGCCCAAAAGCCGAAAATCGACCAAAATCGACGGTTTTTCTCTTCTTTGAGGATCCCTCGGCCTCGCAATACCCCGTAGGACGCTCACAATCGCTTCATATCGCGTTTCTGAGAGATGGATAAGGCGTGGGTAGCGGGAGGAGTTGCGTGTCGCTCAAAACGCGTTCTAGCGCGTCCGCTCTATGGCAAGAAAAGTTATCCACAGGACGATGTGAATAACTTTTGAGAAAGGTTCACCTTAGTCGCGCTTTTACCCCGAGAAAGGTTCACATTAGTCGCGCTTTACCCCCGAGAAAGGTTCACTTAAGTCGCGCCCCCTAACTATATAACAAGTATGTATATAACAAGTATGTATTAACAGGTAAGTACGCGCATGCGCGCGTGACGCGAGCCAAGGCATTGATAAATAAGGGAATTTTCTTCGCGCCCAAAACACGCTTTCCCAAGCAGAAAAGGGGAAATCAGTTAAGACGCTACTGCCACAGGCGAAGATAGTGAATTGAGGGGGCTTCGAAAGCACCCACAAAACGCCCTTCGACCAGCCTGCTGCGACCAGACCGCGAGGGCTACCGAGAAAACCAGCGGCTACCATGCGACCTCATTCAAACCTTGCCCCAGTTTGGCAAAAATTGCCGAAGTGGCGCAAAACTTACAAGTCAAAAATGGGATTTTGGTCGATTCCCAAAAATAACCACAACTGACGAAACTTTGCCCTTCCCTGTGCAGGAGGAAAATACAAGCTTTAGTAGACAAAAACTAAGGCCCGGCACCTGACAAGAACTTTTACATCCGCTGTTACAACTGATTTTGCACCCAAAATGCCTCTAAAAATCGCGGCCGGCGCCCTCAGTTGCGGCGTGACGAAATCGGGTCAAAACGTACCGTATGCCAGTGAGCCTCCGGCCCTCCGAAAAAAGGTTCACCTTAGTCGCGCTTCTCCCTTTCCGAATGCCATGAATCGCCTACTGCCACAGGGAAAGAGCGGTGAATGTCAAGACGAATACCAAAAGGTTCACACAAGTCGCACAATCTCACGGAAAAAGCCCGTAAACGACTGTGAGAGTAGGCGTTAACGGATTCATGCCACTTCAGAACGAGCACGCAACAAACCGAACGCCCTACTCTTGCAGTCGATTTCGTGAATCAACACCACAAAATCCGCAAAGGCTGGAAAGGTTCATATTAGTCGCGCCCGAACTCTCTGTTTTGCCCGATTTGCACAAATTTTGAGCACGATTGAGAAGCTCACCCGCCTTTCCTCTCCGCTTCGTCCTTTCAAATGCCTGCAAACGCTACTGCCACAGGCGAAAACGTGAAAATCATTCGCGAAATCTTCGAATCCTGTTGGTTGGGAGCAATAATTCTATTGATAGAGAAAGCCTATTGCTCATTTCCCTACTCCCACAGGCAACTACAGGCGATACCCACCGTATCGGCGAGCTCCGGATGCGCCGTCGAGAAAGGTTCACCTTAGCCGCGCTTTCGGCCCAAAATCGCCTCAAGTCGCCTCTGCGAGTAGCCTCTTAACTGAATGCGGAATCTTCGGAACCTCAAAACCCGCATCCGGGCGGTGTTGCATCGGCGCACACTGGGGCTGGTCCGGGCAGCCAAAACCATGTTTTTTCCCTGCCGAGGGCTCTCCCTTCGCATCCTTCTGCATTCGAGTCGGTCGTTTTTGCCGAACAGGTGAGAGGGAGGTTTGCACCCGCGCCTACCCTAGGCGGTAATTTCTCCAACACGCTGTTTATCCGATGTCGAGAACCGTTTTCCAACGCAGCGGGCTTTGCCTGACACTGCTCGCACTCTTGTCCATGCCGGTCGAGGCCACGACTGTGACGGACAGCCGGCAGATCACAACCACCGGTCAATCCTCCTTCTACGGCAACAATGCAGAAGGCTGGTATTGGTACCAAGATCCGCAGGAAGAAGAGCCCAAAGAAGAACCCTTGCCTCCGCCTCCCCCGCCACAAGCGCCGGAACCCGAGCCTGAGCCCGTTTTGAAAGCGGAGACGCCGGCTGCGCCGCCCGCACCTTTCACCGCAGCTTGGGTACGCGAAATGCTCCCCAAGTACAAGGACATTGCCTGGGACAACCCGACGCCTGAGAACGTCAAGGCGTACTTTCTTCTCCAACGCTTTGCCATCGACCGCTCTTCGAAGTTCGCGGATGTCGCCAAGACCGTCACGATGGGCAATCCCCTCCTCGATGAGAATTACCGGCGTCCCCTTGCTAGCTTTGCAACGCTCGCTGTTGATCAGAACGCCGCAAAAGAGCGTTCCGCGATCCTCAAAAAGATCTCCGAAAAGGCAGGTCTGTTCTTTTTCTTCAAGGGGGGATGCTCCTACTGTGAAGCACAAGCGCCTCTGATCGGACGCATCATGGACGAAGGCTTCGACGTACTTGCCATATCCATGGATGGAGGCGAGCCGTCAACCTTCAAGTTCCCCCATGTTCGTCAGAATGCGGGCCAGGCCGAATATCTGGGGGTGACCGCCGTGCCGGCCATCTTCCTCGTGACACCGGACGGCACCTTTGAACAGCTTGGCCAAGGTGTAGTTGCCCTGCCGGAACTCCAACAACGCATTCTCATTGCTTCGAAACGACGCGGTTGGATTACTGAAGAAGAGTTCGCCGAACAAAGGCCGCTGATGAATCCGAATCAGCAACGAGACCTCTCCGTCGAATTGCCGCAGTTGTTGAAGGCATCTACAGAAAACCCTGCGCTCCTTTGGGGCTCTCAAGAATCGTCCGACAAAGTTGCCTCTCTCACGAAAGATCAGACGCAATCCGTTGTGGACAAGGACGGCTTCATCGCCCCGGACAAACTCGTGGGGCTTTTCGGAGCAGACGCCGAAACAAGCGGCGTTCTGGATCCGATGCTTCTCATGATGAATCCCATCATCGCAGGCCAGCCGCCTGTCACGACGAATGCCCTGCCGACTCAAACTTCTAATTCGGTCGAACAATAATCATGCGAAAAACTCTCATTGCACAAGCTCTGGCCGTCATCATGTCCGTGACGCCACTGGTAGCCACATCCGGCGCACTTCAGTCTCAAATGGACAGCGTCTTTGATTCCATGATCAACGTTACGCGTCCCGGCGTCTTTGAAGGTCAGCGTCGAGGCGTTGTGAGTGCCGGCTCGGTCTATGTGCGCAACAAGATCGTGGATACCAACGTGGTGACCTTTGTTCCGCCGTCATGGAAGGGCGGATGCGGTGGCATTGACTTCTTCGGCGGGTCTTTTTCCTTCATTGACGCAGATCAGTTCATCCAGCTCATGCGAGCCGTCGCGTCTAACGCTGCCGGCTATGCCTTTCAGCTTGCTCTGGACAACACCTGCACGCAGTGCATGACGTACATCAATGACTTGAAGCGCATCATTCAAGCCTTGAACCAATATGCCGGCAACAGCTGTCAGCTGGCTCAAGGCATTGTCAACGACTTGGCACCAGCGAAGTGGGAAAAGAGTCGTAGTGATGCATCGATCAAAGGAGTGGCTCAAGGTTTATTCCCCGACATTTTCGCTGCCAACAGCGAAAAGGATGGCAAATCAGCCATGAGTACAGCGGCTTCGGATCCCAATATCTCTAAGGAAGTCTTCGGCAACGTTGTGTGGCAGACGCTTCAAAAGCAGAATGTGGCTGCTTGGTTTACCACTTCCTTCTCCAACAAGTATGAAGGCTATGAACTGCTGATGTCCATGACCGGCAGCTACATCATCGACAAGCCGGTGGATAAGGAAGTCGGCAACGGCGTCAAGAGCGATTCAACCCCAATGAAACCTTTGACGCGAATTGTGCATCTGAGGGATTTGATCGACGGCGGGGCCAATGTCGAGGTGTACAAGTGTGATGACTCCGGCAGCGACTCTCAGTGCTTGAAGCCTGGCATTGTCAAAACGAAGGTCGACAGCCTTCGTTTGAAGATTTACAACATGCTTGTTGGCACTGATGGCAAGACCGGCATCATTCAATCGTTTGCTGACGGTAAGACCAAAGTCAATGAACAAAGTCGCGCACTCTTATCTTCAATACCGGTGCCCGCCGGCGTCATGTTGCGCAACTTCGCTCTTCGTAACAAGGGCATGGCCGAAGAGTTTGCCATTGAACTCTCATATGCAATTGCCGCCTCCATGGCCTATGACATGGCCAAAGACATGATGTATTCGGTTCGAGCCGCTGTGTCGACCTCGGATAAGCCGCAAACAAAGGAAGTGACGGACATGATCGACCAAAACATCATGATTCTCACTCAAGAATACGAAGCTTATTGCAAGAATCATCCCAATATGGCGAGTGTGACTCGGTACTACCATGACCTGAACGCGATCATGCACAATCCCGCACTGACCGCAGGTCAATCGCAGTCGACGCCGAAGTAAGGAGCTCCCATGTTCACGATTTATTCGATTGGGGATTCCGCATTCCTGGCTCAAATCCTCAATGCGCTGGCCATGATCTGCGGCACGGGGGACTTCAAGACGCTCGTCGGCGTCGGCGCTCTCCTCGGCTTGTTGGTCATGGGCTTTCAGTGCTTGACGTCCGGCACTCGACAGTTCAATCTGCATCAGGTGCTCATCGGCATGATTTGCTACATGTGCTTCTTCGGCCCCGGCGTCACGGTGCAGGTCGAAGATGCCTATACCGATGAAGTTCGCGTCGTCGACAATGTGCCGCTCGGTGCAGCCGCCGCCGGCACGATTATCTCGAATATTGGCTATGGCGTTACGGCTCTTTTCGAGCAGGGCTATGGCACTGCTGACCGCATGACCGAACATGCCTTCCTGGAACCTCTGAAGGTGCTCACCGGCGTGCGATCCGCTGCCCGCGATGTCAGCATCATCGAAGCTGCCGGCAAAGCCATTGGCAATGCAGACCTTGCTCAAGACATCGACAACTACCTGCGCGAGTGCACGATGGTGAAGATCACCCTCGGACAAGCTACGCCGGACGCCATCTATCGTGGCGGCACCAATGAGTTGTTCTACGATTCTTCTGTTTACGGCACGCATCTGAGTACCGCTGGCGATGTCACTTGTGCCGAAGCAACCGCTTTCATTCGTCAGTCGCTTGGTGCACTTGGACAGCCTGATGCAGCCGCAGCGCTCAACCGACTGCTCAACATCAAGGAAGCTGGTCAAACCGCACAGCATCTCGATAAGGTCGACTCTGCTCTCCAAATGCTCGATGCCGCCGGCAATAACGGTACGCAATATCTCCAGCTTGCCGTGCTACAGCCTCTCTACGACAAGGCCGCAGCGGGATTTTACAAGGACATGGGCGACACGGCTTCTGCCGTCATGGTCAACCAAGCCATTGAGCAGCGCAATCAGCAATGGGCGGCGGAAGGCACCATGTTCGTTTCCACTATGCGTCCCTTGATGGCCTTCTTTGAAGGCTTCATCTACGCCATCACGCCGTTGATGGGCTTCCTTCTGGTGGTGGGCGCTTTCGGCTTGAACATGCTTGGCAAGTATTTCCAAGTCGTCATCTGGATTCAGCTCTGGATGCCGGTCATGTCGATCATCAATCTGTACATCTCCATGGCCGCCCGCAACGAGTTCTCGGCGCTGGTCACGGCTCCCATTTCGTTCTACACCCTCAATTCGGGTAGCCAGGCGCTTCAGACGTGGCTTGGCGTCGGCGGGATGTTGACGGCGGCCACTCCCATGATCGCCCTCTTCCTTGTCACGGGTTCAACTTACGCATTCACTGCCTTGGCAGGGCGTATGGGTGGTGCCGACCATGTGAATGAACGCATTGGATCGCCGGATATGATCAAGCCGGGTGGCTACCTGCAGCAGGCCGATCATTTCAAGTCCGACCAAGTGACGGGTACCAGTGCAGTTGGCTTCACAGAACCCACTTACTCCTTGAGCACCGGAATCAGCAACGCGGTGTCCCAGCTTAACTCCAAGATTTTGAACCAGTCCGACGCGGCTGTTAAGATGGCGGCCTCGAATAATGCATCCGGCATGGTTGATCAAACGACTCGCAGTGTGAATCAATCCGTCGGTCAATCGCTAGAGGCCAGTAATTCGCAGCTCTTCAACTCGATCAAAAGCGAGTTGATTTCTCAAGGTGCAATTTCGGGCACAAACGCCGATGAAACGCGTCAAGCGGTGGGAGCTGTTGCAACTCAGCTCGCCGCCAATGTCGGCGTCAACGGCGGGGCGAATATGAGTCGTTCTCTGAACCAGTCGACTCCGAAAGATGGTCGTCCCCAGACAGAAGATTGGTTCCCGAATGGGCCTTGGAGCGATCAGGGGGCAGGTAAAGCTGCACCGGGGGCAGCAGGCAATGGTGCGCAGCCCAACGGTGCACAGCCCGGTACGACCCCAGCGAGCGGTCAAAATCAGACCCTGTCCAATTTAATGGATAACGTCTTGCGAAACTCCAAGGGCATTGAAGGCGGTATTACAGGGGGAATTACCGGCAATATCTCCGGCTCTGGCAATCGTTCGGTAACGACGCAGAGCGGCGACAATCGCATTCGCAATGTCGCACAATCTGTGTCGGCCAACCTCAGCAAGGGCGACACGGCATCTCTCGTCGATGCGGCTCGCTACGGTGTACAGCACACGGCAGCAAATCAATCGTCTGAATCGACATCGCATACGGATTCGAGCGGCTTGAGCTCTACGCTCACGAGTGTGCGTCAAGCGATGGACAGCTACAGCGATCTCAAAACATTGCAGAACAATGCGTCGAGTACCGAGACTAGAACTTTGGCCGAATGGGTGAATATTATCAATGCCAACCCGCAAACTCGTGCGTTGTTCCAAAGCGTTTCTAGTCAAATTTCTGGTGAAGCTGCAATCAAACGCAATATCATGGAAGCCGAATTTAGGCGGCAAGAAAAACCTGCAGATGTTGCGCACGCAATGGCCAATTTCCAAGTTATTGGTCAATTTGAAAGCTTGGGCGGCGAGGCCATGAAGGCGCAGATTGCGGCACCTTCTTCTGGCGTCAGCGCAAATGAACGACTGGTCGCTCCTGTCCAAAAGGATTTTCTCCAACAGGGACCGGAAACGATTTCTCATGACGGCGTCAAGTCTCAGGTTAAGGGAGTTACGTTCAATTACGCCCAGCACGCGGCGAATATGCAAGCCCCTGCCGATCAGGTTGTAGGCGGCGAAGCTATGGTGAAGAGCGCGCATGAGAACTTCGAGAAGGCTACTGTTAATGAAGCAAATGCTAATCGTGAAGAAATGCGCGCCAAGCTGGTTGAGAATGCCATGCAAAAGCTCTTTGCCCCATCCAACGACTCCTTGGCTCAAGAATTTATGGGGATGTTCAGTAAGAACCTGCCCAAGGGTTCGTATTCCGACCAAATCAAGGATTTGGAACGACAAGGCTTTACTCATCGTCAGGCCAACGCGATGTTGGAACTTCGTCATAGCGAAGATTTGCGCGATGACCACGGCAATCTGACGAGAAATGGCCAAGCACTCCATGATGAAATCCATGCTCAATTGGGCGGGGACAAGGCCGACCTGAAGACGGTCGATGCCGTCTTCAATCAAATGGTCAAGCATCTGGATGCCGCAGCCGACGCCGATGCGCCGTCGAAGGCGGTCTCTGTGTTGGCGTACAACGATGCCATGCAGGGAGTAGGCTCTCTTGCCTATGGAGATTCTCAACCGACTTCGCCGACAGGGGCTTATTTCGATTTTGGTACAGTTCCAGCGAAGTCAGAGCCATCCGCTCAACCTAAACCCAAGCAGGAGAAAGCTGAGCCGGTGAAGACTCCAACCGAAATCGTCGAAGACGTTAAGGCCAAAGACGATCAGCTAAAGAAGAATGATCATTTTGACAACGTTTACAGGCGGTTCACGGATGAACCGGACAAATAATTAAGGATCGTTGAAAGCAAAACGGCGCTCGATTGAGCGCCGTTTTGCTTGGGAATTATGCGAGAAGATTCAAAACCAACAAAATGATGATGGCGATAAATGCGTACTTGAAAAACTTTGCAATGGCCATCCAGGGATCTGGCCCCGGGGCTGTCCGTGCTGGTGCAGGTGTTGGCGGCGGAGGAGGCGGCATATGCAGTTGCGCACGCAATTCGTCTGCCGTCATTGTGCCTTTGAAATGCTTGCGTCCGCATACGGCAGGAGTTCCGTATGCCATGTAGCGCGTAAGCCCACCAGGGCTGAACCAATCAACATGAACGTTGAGCAACGCATTTGCGCCTAGCAATTTGGCTTGGTATTGCAGTTCGCGCCTTGCTTCGAAACTGTTGGCATGCTTGATCACCAGTTCACGCCCACCGTCGCACAGAACAGTGACGTTTTCTGGAATTTCGTCCCCTCGATTGACGATCAAAAATTTCTTGAGAGGGAAAAACTTTGCTTCGCTCATGACCTATACCTCATAGTGATTAAATTGAACCCAAAACGATGTCGAGCGGTTTGTTGATGGTTGACGAAAAAATTCGGCATGCCGAACTTTTCTTGGAAGCAGAGTAGCAGAAATCTGCGGAATTTCAAGCGGTTCTAGCAGTGTGTAAGGGTTTTCATTAATGCCGAACGATACGAAATGATCGCCTCGATTCGAGGCGAATTGAGGAGAGCCCTTTGCAAGAAAAAGGAGATGCGTTCCGGCGAGAACGGCTAGAATTCCAAACTGCGGAGTGAGCGTTGCAAGCTCGCCTGCCTCCACGTTGGATTGGGTCAGAAAGAATTGGCGGCGATGGCCGTCATGGCCGCGTGCAATTGTGCCGCGGCCAATATGCGAAAAGCCCAACCGCGCCAACGGTATGGGCTTTTTGCTCTTTTGGGAGGTAAGGCGATGACCGATAAGAAAGACTCGCCAAACTCCGCAACGATAGTAGCACAACTCGACGCAAGTCGAAAAGGTGTCAAGGCGAAATTTTGCCTTCGATTCCGAGTCGCTTCGGCTGTCTTGACGCTACTCATTTCAGCGGCAGTCAAGCTGTTCGGTTAACCCGTCGCGACTAACGTCGCACAGCTTGAGGAGGGCGTCCCGCCTGGGGCGTCCTCTGCCGCCTTTCCCGAGGGGGCGCGTCCTTTCGGACTCTCTGGCAAAATATCGGTAGCAGGGAAGTTGCGAACCATCCGTTCCGCCCTACAACTCCGGCCAGGCCCACGAAATTCTCGATGTCGAGCTTTCGGCGTCGGAATGGGGTCCTCGCAAGGGGTTCAAAAACGACAAAGCCCAGTGGTTGCAACACTGGGCAGAGACTTGAAAAGGAAAATCGGATGTTGGACGCATTCTTTTCCTTGCTAGGAAGTTTAGCACGGGCGCAAATTGGACTGGCCGAAACACGTCACCTCCCCAGCGCCGAAGCGACTGAGGAGGGGCCTTGCAAAATAGTGCTCAGCTTAGAACGCGCTCATAGGCCAGCCCAACAACAAAATCGCCAAGAGAAACTTGACAACCTTGCCGAGAACTTGCACAATGATGGCGTTGTGATCACAGTTGCACATGATCATCAACTCCTTTGAAGCGGCCCGCTCAGTGAATACCAGCACACTGATTGGGCCGTTTTGCTTTTTCAGGTTAACGAGGGATGTTCCCACGACTGCGGCAAGCAAACGAATCCGCAATTGCAATAGCAAAACCTGAAGCGCGGGCATATTCTCCCATGTTTTGGAAGAGCATGCCCGCTTTGTTTTCGCGTCGTCAGAAGTCGATCCGCATCGTCAGCTCAAGGGTATGATTCTGCCGTCCGGCATCGCCCGCAGAGAGGCTGTAGCTCATGCCGAGGTTGAGATCCTTGTAGGTCGACATGTAGCCCACCTTGAGGTCGCCCACGAACTTCCCGGCCACGTCGTAGTCAAAAGCCCGGCCTGATCAGACTATCAATGGAACATTTTGGGATTATAATCCCAAAAAAGCCGAACATTCTGGGAATATAATCCCAATATTTGCCAAATTGAAGACTTACCGTCGGGATGGTCAGGGATTTGGAGGGGCGTCAAATGCATTTGCTAAGCTCGCAGGCTCCGCCGGCTCTTGGTCAATATTGTCAGGGGAGACAACTGTCACCGGAATGTTCGGATAGGCGCGAGAGAATGCTTTGATTGAGGTGGAGTTGATTTTGTTGCCAGCCTTGCACTCAAAGGCAGCAATGGTGCCGTTCACAATCTCGATAAAGTCCATCTCATGCTGCTTTTTGGTTCGCCAGAAATAGATTTCTCCGCCGTCTCGCCTGAAGGCATGGAGCTTTAAGCGTTCGGTGAAGAACAGGTTTTCCCAAAGAGCGCCCTTGTCTTCGCGTGCAGGCACAGGCGCGAAGTTCTTCAATAGCGCATTGCGAATTCCATTGTCGTAGAAATAGATTTTCTTACTGAGTTTGAGCTCTGCCGTTGGGTTTCTCGTCCACGAAGGAACAACCTTCAAGATGAAACAGGAGGCCAATAAATCGACATAGCGTTCGATAGTCTTATTTTGAATGCCTAGTTCGGAAGCGATGGAACCGTAGCGGATTTCGGAGCCAACGTTAGCTGCAAGGAACGTAACCAACTTCGTGAGATCGGTAGGCTTCCGGACTTCAGCCAGTTTGAACAGGTCCTTGTACAAAATGGAATCCGTGAAGTCGAGAAGATACTCTTTGGCATGGGCCGGATCATTGATTACATCAGGATGGCAACCATAGATCATGCGATCATTGATTTGACGCTTGACTTCGATCCAGCTGCTGTGTTCGGCAAGTTCTTCCAGAGAAAGAGGCCAAAGGTTGTACGAATTGAAGCGGCCGGCTGCAGATTCTTTGAGATGGCCACCAAGGTCCAGGGCGCTGGAACCGGTTACGAAGATGCGCGAATCCGTTGTGTTGTTATCGACTAAGCGCTTGATCACGCGGCCAATGTTCGGTACAAACTGCGCTTCGTCAATGATGACATTTGGGAATTGTTGCGTTAGCGTGAGAAATGTCTTCGGATCTGCAAGGATGCTCAGGTCGTCCTCATCTTCTCCGGTGAGCTTAATGAAACGCTGGTTCTGTACAAGATGATCGAGCATTGTACTTTTACCTACCTGGCGAGGACCGAGAATCAGCTCCGCTCGATTGCGGAGTGTGCCTCTTAAGATGGGGGCTTCGAGCTCGCGGCGAATGTAGGGAAAGTTGAACATGATGAGCTAACCTGCAGGTTTGGAACATTTTGGGATTATATTCCCAAAAAGGCGTGTAATTTTGGGAATATGGTACCAGAATTTACCAAAATTGAACGTCCGGGACCGTTCTGTACTCTCTCGATTCGCCCGAATTTGCCGAAACCGTCGCCTCGTAAATTGATTGCGTTGACAAACTGTTTCACGCCCGGTCCTTGCGACCTTTTCATTGAAACAGCCAAACAACATGTCAACGCCTGAATTACGCGAACCCATCTTTGATCCGAACGCCAAGCCTGTTTCTCAGGGAAGCGCTTCGCCTCCAACGCCGGAGGAGACAAAAAAAACCGAAGGGCTGCTCAGTGCATTGGGCACGACGGCGCTCGTCTCGATCCTGCTTTCCTGGGCGGTGATGGTCGCTTATTTCTCCTACTTTCCGCCCGTCTCAAAGCCAGAGCATCCGAAGATCATGGCGGTGGACATGATGATGGTCGGCGTGACGATAGCTCAAATGACCAACTTTGACGAAGAGAAGACGGGGCCGCTCTTCGAGACGGTGCATCAAAAGCTCGCTCAACTGCGCGACGAAGGCATCATCGTGCTCGATGCCGGCATGGCGGTTGCGCTCCCGCCCGAACTCGTCATCGAGCCGCAGGACTTGATCCCGAACGTTCCCGATGACGTGATCAAGCGCAATCAAGAAGCCATAAAGATGAAGACGCAAACGAAGATGAACATGGTCACAGTGCCCGACATGGAATCGACTGGACCATGATCTGCGAACGTTTGCGCATGCCCTTTGACCTTCACTTCACCATGCCTCCCAAAAACTGGTGGGTGAAGGTTTTCGCCATCAGTGCGCTTCTCTTCCTTGCGGGGTGGTTGTTTTCATTTCGCTTTTCCATCGGCATCAATTCGCAGGTGATGGGCTGCATTCGCGGGACAGTCTTCATTGTCGACCATCAGGACAAGACGCCCGTGGTGGGTGAGGTCTTTGCGTACCGTGCGATGCAGGCCGAGCCCGTGTACGCGAACGGGACGCTGATGGCGAAGTTTCTGGCGGCTGGGCCGGGCGACACGGTTGAAGTGACGCCCGACTTTCGCATTCTCGTCAATGGCCGGCAGTTTGCCCGCGGCCTTCCGCACTTGAAGGCGCTCGACGATGAAGCCGTCAAGCGCTATGTCGGTCGCAGAGTGCTGCAAGCCGACGAGTTTTGGATGTTGGGCACGATGCCTATGTCCTTTGATTCACGTTATTGGGGTCCGATCAACGGCAGTCAGATCGTGGGGCGTGCCCATGTGCTTTTTTGAGGAAGAATAATGTTTCGCAAGCGTCATGTCTGGCTTTGCGCGTGTCTCTCGGCGGTGTTTTCCGGTGTGACGCCGGCAGCGCCCTCCATTGCGGACGAGCCCAAACACAGCATTGCCGATGCGCCCAGAGCGTCGATAGTCGATGGCGAGTCGCATGAAGTGCGCACGCGTCTCGGTAAGTTTGGCCCCATGGCCACCGTCAAGTTACCGCCCTTCAAGGTAATGCCCAGGTTTGAGGGCGTGAGGGGCTACACCGACACGGGCCGCCCCATATCAAGGCGCAAGAAGCTCGTGCTCGATCAGGCAAGGGCGCTCGCCGCTCAGTGGGAGGCCGAGTATCAACAGGCCGTCAAGGAAGGCCGCGCCAAGCCCCGACCGAAGGTCAAGACTCAGGCTGAACGTTGGGCTGAGGAAAACGAGCGCATTCTCGAAGAGGAGCGCAAGTATGGGCGCAAGACCACGCAAAACTTCGTTATTCCGGGCATGACACCTGAGCAGAGCCGGCAGATTCGTGAGGCCAAGACGGGCGGCGTGGTTACTCGCGGCGGCGTGCAGGTGCACACGATCCTTCCGACAGAAGAGGACTTCGCGGCGGGCCGGGCCAAGCGCATTGACCCCACGCCCGAACAACGTGCGGCGATGGAGGAGAGAAGCAGGGCGAACTTGGAAAACGCCTTTTCTCTGCAGTACCGGGACGGCGATTCGCTTTCAAAGGGTGCGACGCACGACATGCAGACCTATTTCCCGGACATTCCGGCTTCTACGAACACGAACGCCGGTGCAGCCAGCAGGCGTTCTTCTCAGTCTCCGAATGTCTCCCCCCATTCGAGGGAAATCCTCAACGCTTTCCCCGATTCGGGTCGAAGCGAGGAGAGCCGTCTCCCATCGAGTCGAAGCGAGGAAAGATTCCTGCAGCCGGTTGGCGTTCCAGTGTCCTCGCTTGGTCACCTGCTCGATCATGCAGCGCAGTGGCTGACAGCCGCAAAGTCGGCCATGGCGGCTCCGGCGGGCTACCACGACAACACAGCGTTGGGCATCGAGGCCAATCCGATGAGCGGAGCCTTTGAGGCCATAGCCCGGCAGCTCGCCGATGACAAAAAGGCGTTGGAGAAGACGCTCAAAGGCGACGATCCTTCTTCTCTTGCCGAAGGCCAATTGCAAGACGAAACAGGTGAAACCGAAGGCAATTGCGACAACTGCCGGCTGACGCCGGAAGACTTCGAACGCGCGGCCAAGGCGGCCCATGCAGCAAAGGCCGTCTCGGATCGCCCCGAAGGGAGGGCGTTGACGCAATCCGAATCACTGGTGATGGAGGACATCGCTGCGGTTTTGAACGATCCGGCTCATCCGGCATCGTTCATCAACATGATGCGAAAAGCCCTTGAGGAAAATCCGGTCGTTGAAGCCCGCATACCGGACGCGAGGGAGCGTCTTGGGATGGAGACGGCAGCGCCCAAGCATCAGAACGTGACCTATGTGTTCGTCTCGTATTCGCTCGGAGACGACGTGCTCAACGACATTCTTTCCCGCAATGCCGGTCGCGATGACGTCACGCTGGTGATGCGCGGGATTCCCAAAGGCGTGTCGCTCGGCGACGGGATCAAGCGCATGCAGATGCTGGCAGCGCAGTACGACCCCATTCCCAACATCGTGCTTGATCCGACACTCTTTTCCCAGTACGAGGTGAAGGCGGTGCCGTCGGTCGTGCGCGTTCAATATGCCCCCGGTCTGCTTGAAAAACTCAATCTCGAAAGCCGGATGCAGGGGAAGGAGGGGCCGGCTCACCCGCCCCTGATAGCCAAGGTGGACGGTCTGCACAACGATCAATGGCTCAACGAAAAGATCGAGCTTGAAAACTGCTCCGAAGAGCATCCGTGCCGGTTCGGAGAACAGGGCCCGGTCTACAGAATCGACGAGCCAGACATGATCGAGGAGATGAAGCGGCGCGTCGCACAAATCGACTGGGAAAAGAAAAAGGCGGAGGCGATGAAGCGCTTCTGGACAAACCAAACCTTTGACGAGCTTCCCTTGGCAGAGAAAAGCATCAGGCGAGTGCTCGATCCGTCGATTCATGTGGTGGCCGACATCAATGACGCCAACGGCAATCCCGTTCGCCGTGCGGGCGAGGTGGTCAACCCTCTTGAGGCCCGCCCTTTCAACAGCGTGCTCGTCATCTTCAATCCTAAGCGCGAGGTTGAAATGGAGGCGGTTCTCGACAAGGTCAAGCTCCTTCGTGCCGAGGGCTTTACGCAGTTCATCTACATGGCGACGGCCTTTGATCGGTCGAAGGCCGGTGAAGACAAAACCCTCGGACCCGGCTGGGGGCATTACGAAGCGGTTTGCGACCGCCTCGACAGTCACGTCTTTCTTCTGACCTCCGAAGTGAAGGATCGCTGGGACATTCGAGCCACGCCCACCTTCGTGACGGCGGACAACACGGCCAAGCGTTTCATCATTGAAGAGATCGCGCCTCGCGATGTTTCCTCAAAGGAGTCGAAGTAAATGCCTTCACGCTCTAAAGTCTTTCCATCCGTGCTGGAGTTCCTGCTCGTCGGCTGGATCAAGCTCATGCTAAACAACTCCCCTCTAAAGAGGGAAGGTTTCGATCTGGCCGAGGCTTTTCTCCTCGGGGGTTGCCCCCGATTTGCTGTCACTTCGACCACGAAATCCTTTCTGACGCAACCCTTGTACGGTGAGGGACGGAATCCCGCGCCGTCGGAACCTCCTGAGCTCACGCTCAGTGATCCCTTCTCGGGCTTTAATGACTACGACACCGGCGTCAAGCCAGGCTGTTACTCCGGCTATAACGGCCTCTCGGATCCGTTTCGGGTCGTAGGTTTGAACACGATCCCATCCGTCGCCCATGACGGCGTTCTGAAGGTTGCAGCCAAAGCTGAAACTCTTCCTAAGCCATCGGCGTTCTTCGTCTCCGGTAATGATCGGAAGGGTGATGATGAAGGATTTCGTGCTCATGGAAGAACCTTAGCACAGGGTTGCGAAATGAGCGTCCCCTGCACTGAGCCGCTTTCGACTATGGATGAGTGCCGCATTCCTCCATCCGAATGCATTCGGAGGCTTCCTGCGGCCTTATCTGTGACTTTCCTCGTCTGGATGCTGCACGGCATGGCCATATCGTGTTTCGCGATGGCGCTCTGCCTTTCGATCCTGATCGGTCAGGCAAAGGCGGGCGAAGTCGGCTGCATCAACGCAAAGGTGATGAGCGGCAAGCTTATCACGGACCTTTGCTGGGATTGCGTCTTTCCCATTCGCGTTGCCGGCGTGCCGATCTCGGGATCCCTTAATGCGAGTCGAGTGCCGGACGGTGCAGCCAAAAACCTCGCATGCGTTTGTTGGGACAACAAGGGCGTACCCCGTCCCGGCATTCCCACGGCCTTCTGGCAACCCAATCGTCTGGTGGAATTTCAGCGCGTGTCGGGCTGCTCCTCTGTTCTCAACGGCATTCGCTTTCCATTCAACCGCCTCAATCAAGGTACGCAGAACAAGGGGCAATCAAAGCCTGCCATTGACGCTACTTACCGCCATTATCACTACTACGCCTTTCCCGTCATGATCATGCTCGACATGTTCGTGCCGGGACATTGCAATCCGGGTGCCTTCCACGACTTGGACGTGATGTATCTTTCCGAGGTCGACCCGACCTGGAGCAGCGACGAGCTCGCGTTCTTCACAAACCCCGAAGCTGCACTTTTGGGCACGCCTTTTGCTGTTGCCGCCTGCATTCCCGATGCGATTGCGGCCAACATCAAGGAGCCGATGAAGGAGCTCTACTGGTGTGCGGGCTCCTGGGGAACGATTTATCCGTTCTCGGGTCACGTGCTTGGACGCGACGGGATTCTCAAGACCACGTCCGCCATGTCGGTGCGCACGCTCGCCGCTCTCCACCGCAGAGGGCTTGAATGGGGGACGATTGGACGAGATGCGCAGTGTGGCGGCCAGATCGCCGTGACGCTCCCGAAGAACCAGTACCGCTTCTCACTCTTTTATCCATCTCCAGAAACGACGGACAACCATGCGCTCGGTGAAAGCGAGCTTTTGTGGGGCATGGCCAGAACCATACCTTCCGTCGGGGAGGATCCCGTCTACGTCATTTGGCGCTGGCTCGACTGTTGCAACACATAACAGCCGCAGGTAGCGGCCTTGATGGCCGACTTCCGCATTCACTTATCCTCAATCCCAAGAATATGCATCAAGCAGAAATCACAACACCAGCTCGCGCCAACGGCTTCACCGTTCTGCGCGCGATGCGCAAGACAGTCTGCTCGCTCGTCTCGGCTTCCATCATGGTGATGCCGACCTGGGCGTTCGGGACGGAAACTAACATGTCCGCCATTGGACATGAGGCTCAACACTTTGCCAATGACATCGCGGGCAAGTTCAAGGAGAATCCCAACACCTTCGCCAACGGGACGGTCACCATGACCATGCCCGACGGTACGCAACAGACCATCAAGCAGACGGATCTGCAGGGCTCCACCGGAAAGGAGGGAAGCAGCATCTCCTCTTCGATGACGATGGAGGACATCGAGGCGCTGAAAGGGATCTACAACAGCGGCGACCAAATGGGCAAACGCGGAGACGCGGCCAAGGAGTCTCTGTTCAAGGATGCCCAGTCGGTTGAAAGCGGAAACGGCGGTTCGCTTGAGGGCTACGTCTATTCCGTTTTGAACGAGACGTATCTCAATCGCCCCGACGTTGACATGAGCAACGATCCGATGTTTGACAAAACCTACGAAATCATCGGGGACATTGAAAACATCGTTTCGGGTCTGGCCGACTGCACTGCAGAGACCATCATAAGAGACAAGACCGACGTCAAGCACATTGCCGACTACAAGGAATGTACGCAGGTGCTCGATCATTCCGGCACTTGTACGCTCAACCATTACTACACCGCCGGGATCATTCAACATCACGAAGGGCCGTACAACCTTGACAGCTGTGGCACGGGTTGCGCACTTCTTTGGATTGGACGCGTTGGAGACAACTATTGGAGCGGACGCTGCTCCGTCTATGAGCAGAATACGGTCTACCGAATGGTGAATCCGTCCTCCGTCAAGCAGGCGATTCTGGAGTACGCCAAGTGGGACGACTATATGCAGGTCTGGATCGGGCCTCCCGGCAAGGAGACCAAAGTTTGGTCAGGCCCCAATGAAAACTTCCCGCCCGAAACCGGCGGTGCCTGCGAGCTTTCGACGTCATGGAGCCGCAATCCCAATGTGGACGTCACTCATTGGTTCAAGAACGTTGAACACAATTCCTTGGTGAACTTCAAGATTCGCGCTTCGGTTACCGGGGGCGGCGAGGGCTTTGGCCGAATTCGCATCTTCTATGAGCCGTCGAAAACGGTTTATGAGGAGTCTTGGGCACCGCAAGAATGCTTTGAAACGCTCAATGCCGTCAACGACGGCTTTGCCGAAGGCACCGTCAAATGCACCGACATGCCTCAGCTCGATGCCAACGGATGCATGACGGACAACGGCATCATCGTCTGTCCGCACGACATGTCGAAGCCTCCGCATCCAAGCATCAATCCGTTGTGCAGAAAAATGACCGTCACAACGAATTGGGACTTCTACAAAGGCCAGATGGACTGCTGGATCGACGCCAACGGCAACAGGCAATGCCCTGAGAATGTGGGCGGCAAGCTCGATACCTGCAAGCAGTACGAAGAAAATCCCGAGTGTCAGTTCATTCGCTCCCAATGCACGGAAGGAGCATCGGGCGCATCAGGAACGTGCTACGTCAATGACGTGGTCTACGACTGCGGCAAGGACGTGCCTGTCACGGACAAATGGGCCGATACCCAGTACAAGTGTCCGGGTGACATCGCCTGCATGGGCAACGACTGCATCGACACGCAGACCAGCGTCAGCACGGACTTTGCCAAGGTGACGGCGCTCCTCAATGCCATGCAGTACATGACGCAAGACATGACGTGCGAAGGTATGACGGAGGATGGAGACTACACCCATGAAGAAAACGTCGTCTGCACCGTTTTTGGCGGGGAAGCTGGCGAATGCAAGCGAGCGGTAGGCGGCGTATCAGACTGTTGCGAACCGCAACCTGGCATAGGCATTGGAACCTACATTTCGATGATCAAGGGCATGGCGGATCTTGACAGCAGTCTGGTTGACTTGAGCAAGGCCAAGGATGCACCGGGCATGATGAAGGATCTGGCGGGGCAATACGTTGAGTTCACGCAACCCGTCAAGGATTTGATCACGCAGCCGCAGTGGTTCAAGGATACGTTCGGCACCTTCATTGACAACATTTCGGGTGCCGTCAAGGCTGTCAAGGAAGCGGCGTCGAAATTTGTCGATGACTTGATCAACAAGATCACCGAAAAATGTTCTGAGATGCTTGCAGACATCTTCCGTGAAGCAGGTATGGAGGGCGCGGCTGAATCTGTTGCGGGTGGCGCGGCCACGGAAGCGAGCAAAGAACTGATGGCTGGAGCAGCGCAGGTCTTCACCGTTGTTTCGGCGATCTATACGGCCTATGTTGTCGCAACGATGATCATTCAAATGGTGTATGCCTGCGAGCCAGAGGAATACGAGATGATTTCCAATCGGGAGCTCGGGAACTGTCACTTCGTCGGCTCGTATTGCAAGTCGAAGGTGCTCGGTGCCTGCATCGAAAAACGGCAGGTCTACTGTTGCTATCAGTCGCCGCTATCCCGCATCATGAACGAACAGATTCGCCTCCAAGGCGACATTCTCGGCATCGAGTTCGACGGCTTCGGCACGGCCAAGGAGCCAAAGTGCAACGGGATTCCGCTCGACAAGATTGACAAAGTCGATTGGGATCGAGTCGACCTGTCTGAATGGATCGCGACACTCGATCAGACCGGCAACTTGCCCAACAACGAGAACATTTCGCTAGAAGCGTTGACGGGCAAGGGTTCCAAGCTTGATTTGGACGGCACGCGTCTCAACACCATCGAGCGTACCCTCGAACGTCTTGGCGATGCGCCGGTAGACGAAATTCGCTCTGAGTTTGGACAGGCCATGGAGGTCGAGCGCGGCAACAAACCGCAATAAGCGCAAGCGAAAGGGGACTTGAGTTTGAAGCTCAAGTCCCCTTTTGCAAGTGTCATCAGACGTGTTGGTTAATTGGCTTTTTTCGGTTTGATGAAAAAGTAGGCGTTCTTGCCGTTGCTGATATAGGGGGCAGTCCAATATCCGTCTTGCTTCATAGGCGCAAGATAGAACAAGGTGTTGGGCGGAAGATCCTTGGATATATGTTGCAGGATCGGTTGAATGTCCTTCTCCAGATTGATTCCGGATTTGGCGTGATAGGGGAACTTAATTCGAGGGATGTCCCAACCGCGTTCAAATCCAAAACCGAGGTAGCTCGGGACTTCCACGGGCTCATCAGCGCCGTCGTCGGGGTCGAATTTCACGTTGAATGCGCAACCATCCAGAATCGACTTTGTTTGTCGGCAACCGACAGACTCCTTCTCGACTCGTAGTTGAAGGTACCTGTTGCCAAAAGTCGAAAGTTCAACTGTCTTGTAGACAGAATAGCCGTTGGCCTTGAGCGCGTTCGCCAATTTTTCTCCCATGGCGGCGAGGGCGGCCTTGTATGCATCTTCATGCGTCGCGAATTGCTCGGCAGGAAAGTACATGTTGGCCTGCGAATCTTCTTCCTCTTCGCGGTTAAGGATATTTGTTGCAAGCGAAAGCCCCAGTTCAACGCCGAAGCTTCCAATGTCCATGGCACCTGTCGCCGCGTTGAGACCATGGGCGGCTGCTGAGAATGTCACGTCGGAAACGAGCGTGTTTTTGCTCGGGTCGAACCCTTCCGGCGCGGGGCTGTCCTTGAGTGACAGTCCCATGAAGTAGCCGAGACGATTAGCTTCGCTTGCATCGTCGAGCCATTTGGGCAGGCCGCTTTCGTTCTTGTAGGACGCACAACCTGCAAGCATGGAGGTGGCGATGGCTAGACAATTGGTCAAAACAAATTTGCGGGAAAACATGACGCTGGCTCCTTAACTTACTTGGGTTCGATGAAAAAATGGACGTTCTTGCCGTCGCTCACGTAGGGAAGAGTCCACTTCTCGTCGATTTGCATGGGGGCGACGTAGAGCCAGGCATTGGGAGGGAGGTTGCCGGCAAAACTCGCAAGAATTGCAGGCATGGATGCCGAAAGCTTTGCTGTTTGCGGGGCGTTGGCCTTGATTCGGATGTGGTCAATTTGCCATGCCAAGTCTTCTGGATTGGGCACAAGCCAAGATGCCGATGGCTTGGCCTCCTTCGGGAACTTCCTCTCCTGCGCGGTAATCGAGATGTAGCATTGTTCTTTGATGTTTTCGGACTTCACGCAACCCAAAGCTGGGTTGACGACATCTATTGACCGGAAACGAATTCCGCGTTGGTTGTAGATTTCTCCGCCCACTATCTCGTACCCTGCCGCTTGAACGCTGGCTTTCAGATGGTCGTGAATGCTCTTGACAGCCGCAATTGCAGCATCGCTGGCGTTTGAATAGTCGGCACCGGGCAAGAACATCATCACTTGAGAATATTTGGCTTCCGGCGGTACGGAGAAAATGGCCTTGCTAAGCGAAAGGCCAAACTCGACGCCGAAGCTTCCGATATCTCGCGCACCGGTCAAAGCGTTCAAGCCATGAGCCGTTGCAGAAACGGCGACATCCGTGGCAAGCTGGCTGCTTTTCTCAGGGTCAAATCCTTCAGGCGCCCGTTGATCTTCGACTTGCAATCCCATGAAATATGCAAAGCGGCTGGCTTCACTCGCATCGTCGAGACGTTTGGGCACGCCGTTTGGGTGCCGGGTGGATGCGCAACCGACTAGAGCCGCACATGCCAAAGTGGTTAAGGAAAGGGCGAAGAGATTCTTTAATGACATAGACATGAGGATTTGTGTAGAAGTTTTGGAATTGACGTTGGAAGGTACCTTAACACTTTTTCCACCGGAACTCATCGAAAAAAAGTTCGGCATGCCGAATTTTTTGCCCCTTTGTTGAGATGCCTCAAAGAAGCCAATTTGCTCGCATCGAGGCGAATTGAGGGCGTCGTTTGAGAGGGAAATTTTGGATTGGACGCCGTCGAAACGAAGGCGTTGAGAGGTCGCAAAAGGGGAGGAGGAGGGCAGTTCGCGAATAGGAAAAAGGCCCGAACTCAACGAGATCGAGCCAGAGTGATGAGCACAACAGAGGACTTATGCGTCGGCTTGACCGATGTCCTTTCCGTCGGCTTGAAGGCTTGCGCCTTCGGGCGTAGTTTCCTGGAAGGAGAGCGCTTCGACATGTTCGTCGTCATGCTCGGGGGCAATGGCGTCCTGCTCATCCTTCGGCTGGGCTTCAGACGCATTGGATGCGGCTGCGCGAGCCTGATTTTCTGACTGCAGGCGACGAAGTTCCTGAAGGGTGCGGTCGCGAAGGCTGCGAATGCTGCCGGTGAAGCTGCGCACCTGTCGATCCCACTTCTCAATCATCTGAGAGCGTCCTGAGGCGCGGATGATGCCGTTGATCCAAAGCGCTTCGACGCGGCAAAGAAGCTCGTCGAAACGGGAGAAGAGCTGAAGGAAGCGTGCGGAGAAATTGGTGCGCAGCGGGACATCGTAAATGCGCGTCTTGTCGCTCAAGGCGCGGCGATTGGCAACCGGCACGCGGCGTTCGTCAAAAAGACGGTCGCATTCCGTGCAGGCAGCTTCGATTTCGGATTCGATCTTCTCAAAGCGCTTGTCGAGTTCGCCTTCGAGGCGTTCTGCTAGCTTGAGCATGCCGCGATCTGCGATGGAGACTGTCAGGAACGTCAGGTAGTTGTCGGTGCGACCGTAGACACGTTCAAAAACCACCTGAGCTCGGTTTGTTTGAAGGGCGAATTTCTGTTGAATGAAAGAGCGGGCATAATCGCTCGGCCTGCGTCGCTGGGTCGATACGCGGGGAACAGCGTCGGCCTGAGCTTCTTCATTGACTTCGTCCATGACGGCAGCAAGCGGAGTAAAGGTTTCGCCGTTTGCGTTGGTCGCGGGGGTTAAGGCGTCTTCTGAAAGCCCTAACGTTCTAAGAGTGTCATCGGACATGAGCTTTTTCCTTGCTGAGGGTTTACTGCATTAATTGAAGGAATGCGAATCCTCAAGGTAGCCCCGGCAGGGAAGAAAAGGCATTTTGGGTAGGCAAAAAGTACCGAACGGCGCCCTGCGAACAAGCATCGGGCCGCGTAGCATCCAGAGTGCGGTTCCACGTTCGGGTTGAGTTTTTGCATGCTTGCACTTCGTGTGAACCGCCCAAGTTTCCGCATCTTCGGATGCCTTGCCAGCCAACTACAGCAAGTCAAACATGAGTTGGCGCTTATCTTCAGAGCGTAAAACAGAGGACTTTCCAGCTCGGAAAGAGAAACAACGAGCCCGCTTATGAACTTGACGGTAGCAATCCTCGCGATTCCCCTCAGTTCATTTATCTGTAACCCGAGAATGGGCGCAACGTCCATTCCGGGCGCATGTGCGCCTTTTCTCATCAAGAAAAGGTGCAAGCATGCAAAACGCGTCCACTTCCTCCACCAGCGCTTACCAGCGCATTTCCATCGCCTCGCAATTCGTCATCTACGACGAAGACCGTGAATTTCAAATGCCGCCCGAAAGGACTGCATTGGCATTCACTGACGAGACGAATCCGGCCATTCCCGCCAAGCACGATGATTACGTGTTTAGACGTGATGTGCTCCGCGACGTACTCGCATTCCTTCAAAAGCCCAACGGCGATGCTCTCTACTTGTCCGGCCCTACGGGTTCCGGCAAAACGAGTGTCATCACTGAAACGGCGGCGAGACTCAATTGGCCTGTCCAGCAGGTTACCTGCAACGGTCGAATGGAGTTCAGCCACTTGAAGGGGCAGTTCGTCATCGGGTCTGCACGGCCCGGTGAAGCGCCCCAAATGCGCTTTCAATACGGCCCGCTGGCATCAGCCATGCGGTTTGGTCAGATCCTTTTGCTCAACGAAGTTGACTTGATGGATCCGGCAGAACTCGCGGGTCTCAATGACGTGCTCGAAGGCCGTCCCCTTGTCATTGCCGAAAACGGCGGTGAGATCATCAAGCCTCATCCCATGTTCCGGTGCGTCGTCACCGGCAACAGCTTTGGGTCTGGCGACATGTCGGGGATGTACCAGGGCATCCAGCAGCAGAACATTGCTGCGCTTGATCGCTATCGCTTCCTCACCGTTGGGTATTCATCCCCGGCTGTTGAGAAGGCGATTCTTGCGAAGAAAGCCCCCTTGATCACTGAGGAAATCCGAAACGCCATGATCCAGCTCGCCAATGAAGTCCGCAAGGCTTTCATGGGTGAAGATGGTGAAGGCGGAACCCTCGCGCTCACGATGTCCACTCGAACTTTGGTTCGCTGGGCCATGTTGGCGCAGGATTTCAGAAGTGATCCCAGGAAGCTTTCCGGTGCCTTGGATCGAGCACTGCTCTACAGAGCTGAAAAGACAGATCGTGATGCCGTCAACATGATGGCGACGACGATTTTCGGCCCTGCTTGGAGCAAAGCAAATTAACCCCCCGTCAATGGGATGTCGCATCTCATTACGGGAGGGGATGCGACATGACTTCTTTTCCTGTTTTTTCTTTGGAGACTAATCATGTCGCTTAATTATCGTTCGCTCAATCAGATCACGCTCGTTGGCCGCATTGGTCAGGATGCCGCGCTCAAGCAAACGCAGTCCGGTGCTTCGTTCGCCACGTTCTCCGTCGCCACTCAAACGCTTCTCAAGAAGCAGGATGGCACGTGGGATCATCCGACGACCTGGCACTCCTGTGTCATGTGGGGCAAACGTGCGGAAACGCTCGCTTCGCATCTAAAGAAGGGTACGACGGTTATCGTCACGGGCAGCATCAGCTACCGTGAAGGAACTGCCAAGGACGGCTCCAAGCAGCGCTATGTCGACATCAACGTCGACGACGTGCAGCTTCTAGCCGACGCTTCCTCGTCCAAGGCTGAATGCAGTGCTCCGGCACAGCGTCCGGCAGCTCCTCGTCAAGCGCAGACTGCGCCTGCGGAGCTTCAGGATGGGGATTACGACTTCTGATTGTGAGTTGCGGGCTATGACGGAAAGGGGGATTTTCCTCCCTTATCCGTCACCCAGAGCAGTAAAATGAACTTGAGAAAGCTTCTTTTTCTTGCGAGTTGCTTCCTGCTTAAACGCGCAGCCGAATTCATGTTGCTCTTTAGCGTGGGTTTGGCAATCGCGATTTTCATTGGCGATACGGAAGCCTCAAGTGCAATTTGGCTTGTGCTTGCGACATTCGCTTTGACTCCATTGCTGGAGGCCGCTTACGCAATAGTACGAAAGGAGAAAGCCAATGACTGAATCGTTATGGTTTGCAGCCAAGGTCATCGCAGCCGTTTTCGGTCTCGGTGTTTTCGGATTCGTCCTTGCTTTGTGCACTAGGGATTAACTTTAATGTCTGAATCTCTGTGGTTCGCAACCAAAGTCATCTTGTCTGTTTCCGGACTTGGTCTTTTTGGTCTATTTCTTGTTTGGTACGGATCTCGAAAGTAAATCTGCCTCCAAGTTTGATAACTCATGACTTACCAAACCAAATTTCTAGCTGTGGGATCGGGGATTTTTTTCTCTGTGATCATGGTTGGAGTCGGCTTCTGGTTCTTGGGTGACCTGGAACCTGTGGAAAAAACGGCACTGCTCCTTGCGGGAGGTGCCATTGTTCCGTGCTTCCTGATGTCACTCGTGGGCTTGTGGGTATTCTCTAAGCTTCAGAAGCAGAGAAAGCACCGCTAAAGCTCGTTTTTCTTTCAACCCTTACGGGGACACCGCTCCCCAACAAGGGTGATGTGTCCCCTTCTTTCTTTTCTAGGAGACACATCATGTCAAACACCGGCCTCAACCTCATGGCCCGCATGGCCGCCGAATATGGCGTCGACAAGGACAAACTCGCCAAGACGCTGTCCACGACGATTTTCGGGCAAAAGGAAGGGAATCAAATCATCCCTCCGACCCCTGAAGAGATGATGACCCTTCTGGTCATCTGCGATCAGTACAAACTGAACCCCTTTACGCGACAGGTCTATGCCTTCGCAAAGGGGGGAAAGGTTGTGCCAATCGTTTCCATCGACGGCTGGTTGGCGATCATCAATCGTCAGCCGGACTATGACGGTCTGACCATTCGATTCTCTGAAAAAGAGATCGAAATCGGCGGGGTAAAGATCCCTGAATACTGCGAATGCAGTATTCGCCGCAAGGGAATGAGCCAGCCCATCACGATCCCTGAATACGCACGCGAGTGCTATCAGAAGACGATGGTCTGGGGAAGTTACCCACGCCGGATGTTGCGCCACAAGGCCATCATCCAGTGCGCCCGCGTGGCATTCGGGCTCTCCGGCATTTATGATGAAGACGAAGGTCAAAACATCATTGATGCTGAAGAACTCAATGCTGCACCGGCAAAGGCCGCATCGAGGTCTGAAAAGGCTTTGCCTGCCGCGCAACCGAAAAAGTCGCTTGCCGTTTCATCTCGTGATGAAATGAACAAGCTGCTCGACAGTTGCGTCAATATGGCCATTGCGCACAGCAATTGGTCTGTTGCGGACAAATGGGTATCTGAATCCTTCAGTGGAGAGGAACTTGAATATGCAAGACAGTACATCGTTACTGCCAAGCAGAATCAAGCTTCTCAATACACTGAAGTCGCGCCGATTCCCCAGGATGTCGATGACGACATTCCGCCGGCACCGCCTGCGGAAATGCTCGAATCGACGTTCTGACGATTCTGTTCGTTGTGACGAAAGCGACTCTTCGGAGTCGCTTTCGTCAAATCGCTTCGCAGGGAGTATGACTCCCGTGGGGGCTCATGCTCCCTTTTTTCTTTTAAGGAGCATGACTCATGCATATCGTCAATCTTGACCAGCGCACCGACGCTTGGAAAGCCTGGCGCAACCAGGGTATTACGGCAACGGATTCCACCGTCATCTTGGGCGCAAGCCCATACAAGACGCCGTGGCGTCTCTGGGCTGAGAAGGTCGGCAAGATATTGCCGCCGGATCTGTCCGGGAATCCGAACGTCCAGCGCGGCGTTGCGCTCGAAGATGAAGCTCGGCTTCTATTTCAAAACAAGCACTTGACCTGTGTCATGCCGGCTTGCGCTGAAAGCGATGTCGATCCAATCTTCAGAGCATCGTTTGACGGCTTGACGCCGCTGAACGAACCCGTTGAGTTCAAGTGTCCGGGCGAAAAGGTTCTCACGGAAGTTAGAACCGAAGGTCTTAAAGCCAAAACCGTCCAGATGTATTCAGTCCAGGTGCAGCATCAAATGCTCGTATCAGGATCGAATCGTGGATGGCTTGTGTTTTATGACAGCACAACCAAGGAACTCATAGAGTTCGAAATTCAACGTGACGAAACCATCATCAAACGCCTTCTTGCTGAGGGACGTAAGTTTTATGAGTGCGTCACAAAGAAAATCGAACCGCCGAAGGATCCGCTACGTGATGCTTTTCTCCCTGCCGAGGGTGAGGAGCGCATGCGGTGGATTGCGGCAGCTCGCGATTTTGCTCAGGCAGATCGCGAAATTGAAGCCCTTCAGGCTCGCATCAACCAATTGACCGTCTCTAGAGACGAAGCCAAGGAAAAGTTGATCAGCATGATGGGCAACAATGCCTTGGCGGACTTCGCCGGTGTCTCCCTGACCCGTTCGGCGGTAAAGGGACGCGTGGACTACGCCAAACTCCTTGAAAAGGTGGTTGGTCGGGAGCCCACTGCGGAGGAAATCGAATCTGTGCGCAGCAAGCCTACCGAAAGGTGGTACGTCAAGCGTGTGGATCGTGATCTTCCAAAAGATGCCGTCGATGACGACCTTGAAAAGTCGCTCAATGAGTGCGACGTAGGCGAATCGCTGTACTGGTGATTCTCTTTTTCCCTACCGGGATTACCAACATCCCGGATGGGGCGCATTTTCGCTTCCTTCGGGATGTTTTCATTCATTTTTTGGAGAAAAACATGACTGTTAACAACCCGAATTGCGAAATCCTTTGCAATTCAATCATTTTTCCGTCGACTCGACCGGATGAGGTGGAACGATTGTATGCACGTTGTTTCGAACAAGCGTCAGCCTGGGTTCAATTGCAGCGCGGCACAACGAAGATGCGAAAGCTTCTTCCAAAACTGCGCGTAGCGGTCTATTCGAGCGTCATCAGAACGTCTCGCCAGCTTGACGACCTGTGTGCCTTCGTGAACACCTATGCGTTCGAGTTCGAAGAACACGTCGTTGATCGGCAACGTGACAATGGCTACATCGTGCTTTCAGGAAGCGAATCGGATCAAGCGTTCTCGAAGGCATACGATGTCTACGTGAAGGCTTGCATCAGGCTCGCCGATGAGTTGCGCACCAACGCCGCTCACGCCATGGCTACGCATGACGATGGCAGTCAGGAATTTATCGTGCTCAGTCGTTATCTGCAGGAAGCCTTTAGAACGATTTCTCTCAAGCCGATCGTGGGAACCATTGGTTTCAGCAAAGATCAGTATGAGAAGCATCTTCAAAGTGCCCTTTGCAGTTGGCCGACATTCTTAGCGTCCGATGACAACCTGCTCTGGCAGGAAGTTACAAAACGAACTGCCGCTTGGCTTGCCTTCGATCTTCCGAAGTCAATTCGAGAGTTGGTCTGCGGCCTCAAGGAAATCTATTTCCACGGGGCCGACGATGCCGAAACGCTTCGCTTCATGAAAGCGTGGGAGGGCTGGGATTGCCAACGCATGCACGCTTATCAAGATTTCATCCACCAGCTGATGCCGGGGGATCTACTTCGGTTTGCGTTGAATGTTTACGAATCCCGCTTGGCCCGGCCCGATGACTTTCAAAGTGATCGGATCGCAGCCGTCATGGACGTTCTTTGCTCGACGTTCCCTGAATGTGACAAGAAGAAGTTCAAGAGAGTCTATCTGTCTTCGACGGATATATTCATTTCGGATCCTCTTGTCGCAAACACGCCGGATCTCTTCTTCTAGCGCCGACATCCATTTCGAACCGCCTCGTGCGGTTCGAGATGGTACGGCCCTTCTTCGGAATCTGCAGAGCCTTTTCGCCCGGAAGTCCCTGGGCAGGGAAAGGTTGGGCAAATTCTTTCTTGAGAAGGGCTAGAATTGATTGTGACGCCATTGAGGCGTCCCAGGATTTCCGCATCTTCGGATGCCTTGCCAGCCAACTACAGCAAGTCAAACATGAGTTGGCGCTTATCTTCAGAGCGTAAAACAGAGGACTTTCCAGCTCGGAAAGAGAAACAACGAGCCCGCTTATGAACTTGACGGTAGCAATCCTCGCGATTCCCCTCAGTTCATTTATCTGTAACCCGAGAATGGGCGCAACGTCCATTCCGGGCGCATGTGCGCCTTTTCTCATCAAGAAAAGGTGCAAGCATGCAAACGAACCTTCTCTCTACGGCTCCTGAAGCCAATGAAATCCCTTTGACCGAAAAACTTGTGGTCGTCCATCTTGACTTTCGTCAGTGGACCGGCACGACGGTTTTCAAGGAATCGGATTTCCAGATCGGTGACAATGGTCGCCTTCCGCCGAAAGCGATTATTCGCGAACTCGGTTCGAAGAACATCATTGACCCGAAATCCCTTGAGCGTTTCAACACGATCAAGCAGCGCGCCCGTGCTCTCCTGGAGCAGAACGGTGTTCCCTTCATGGGCGGTTGGGGCATTCCCCTTGACCGTGCAGAAGAGATTCTGAAGGAACTCAAAGCCCACGCAGACGAATATGAGTCTGAAAAAGCTGAGTTTCTGAAGAATTACGACAAGAAGGTCGAAGAATGGATTTCTCAAAATCCGGACTTCGAAACTCAACTCAGAAGTGCTGTCAAGACGGCATTCGAAGTGGACTCCCGCATTTATGCGAGATTCACGGCTGTTCGCGTCGCCCCCGTGTGCGACAACGACGGTCTGGAAGCCGAAGTGGGCAGTTTGGGTGATCGACTCCTTAAGTCGATTGCACAGGCCGCAAACAGGCTTCTGATCGAATCTCTGTCCGGCAAGCAGAACGACGGCGTTACCCAGCGCCCGGTTGGCACGCTTCGCAAGATGCGTGAAAAGCTCATTGGTCTTCAGTTCTTGAATGACGGCATTACGCCTCTAGTCAACATGATTGACGAGACGATTCGCCGCATTCCCAAGAGCGGAAAGATCATCGGGCCGGCTTTCTGGTTGATGCAGGGATGCGTAAGCATTCTCTCCGACATCGACAGAATGAAAGCCATTGCCGGTGGAGCTCTGACGCTTGATCAGTGGACGGCGAATCTTTCGCCGGACGCAGTCAAGGATGAAGCGTTCACACTCTGTGCAGAGGTTGCTCCCGTTATGGAAGCACAACCGGTACAGACGCCCGAACCGGCAGTCGCACCGGCTTTGGAAAGCGTTCCTGAGAATCCCGCAGCTCAAATGCTCGAAAATCTCAAGAAGCGATTCGAAGCAGATGCGCAGAGCTCGTTGTTCGGCGAATCCAATGAGTCCGCTACTCAAGAAGCCCCGAAGCAGGAAGAAGATCATCTTGCTTTTAACGCTCCCTTTGGCGTGGTGAATGTTGCTCCTGAACCTGAAGGGTTCGATGCGACGATTGTTCCTCCGGAGCTCTACAACGTTCCGCCGGCACCGCCTGCCATTGAGCAGTCCGACTCTTTGTTCTTCTAACCCAAATCGGGGACTACCCCCGAGGAGAAAAGCCTCGGCCAGATCGAAACCTTCCCTCTTTAGAGGGGAGTTGTTTAGTTGGTCGAGGATCTGCATTTAATCGGTGTCGGCGGCGCCATTGCCTGCCTCTTCGACAAAGCGGATCCGATTCTGTTGGCATGGGCATTGCTCTTCTTCGTCTTGGCTAGTTTTTTGGATTGGTGGAGGTAGCCATGTCTGGCGTCGCCTGTTATGCCATTTTTGGATTGGTCGTTGCTGCCTTCGGTTTTGTCCTGCTGTTCGTTGGGCGGGATGATAAAAAAACCAAATAGGTAATCGCCAAAATCATCTTTCAACCCCCAGGGGAATGTCTTCCCCATGGGGTCGATGTTCCCCTTTTTTTCAAAGGAGAACATCATGTTCCAACTTCAAGAACTCGACCTGATCAAGGCCGCCGTCGACAAGCTTGATCATTGGGAAATCGTCATGCCGTCCGCAACGGACGATGACGAGCTCCAATTCGAGCTGACGCCAAGCGTTTCGTTATACGACGCCAAGATCAGCGTGTCCGTCACCAGCTTCAACGCCTTCGCCAAGGAGGTTGTCGCGCTGGCCGATGGATTCGACCCCGACTACGAGACCAGCCTCTGGATCGGGCCGGATGGTCATGGTGCCAACGGTGCCCCGTATCACATCCGCGACATCCTGGATGACATGGATGCCGTCCAAAGTGCGTACAACGAACTGGCTGACGCCTTCCGTCCGTTTGTGACAGAGTTCTGATTCTTTTCTTTCTTTCAACCCTGCAGGGGCTTCTCCCTTGCGGGGGAAGCCTTGCGATTTTCTTCGTGAGGTAAAATGAAATTAAACGAAGACCAGATCGATGTGTTGTTGAGGCGTACTGCCGATGCAATGCATTTGGTTGGGGTAGGAGGGATCATCGCCAGTGTTTTTGATGACGCTACGATTGGGCTCTCGCTACTCGGTTTCATGTTCTTTACGGCTGGATGCTGCATCGAACTATGGAGGATCAAATGACCCACCTTATCGGGTATGCCCTTTTCGGAATCATTGTCTTTTGCTTCAGTCTGTACCTTCTCCATTTGAGAAAACAGCTTGAAGACAAGAGTGAGACCGAGTGAGAACCGATCCTTTCTGGAAAGAGTGAATCGTCTTTCCATCATCTTTCAACCCTATGGGGAACATCTTCCCCAAGGGGCAGGCGTTCCCCTTTTTATTTCAACTAAGGAGAACACCTTGCTTAAAAATAAAGAAATTGAAACAATCGTCAACACCGTCGACGGGCTCGGTCAATGGAGCAGCGTCTGTGTTGCGTCAAACTATGACGGAAGTGATATGCGGATCTTCTGCTTCGCGCTCAACGATGGTAACGTTTATGACTATGAAGTAAACATCGAAGCGTCCACTTTCCAGTCGTTCGTCAAACAGGTCATTGAAAAGGCCGAGGCTTTCAATCCCGAGGCCGAGCTCTATCGTCATCTCGATGATCACAAGCTCAATTTCGATGAAATCGTTGACGAGATCATGCGAGCTGATGAGGCATTTGGTCGGCTAGCCGACAGGTTCCGCCGCTTGCTTCGTCGTTCTTCGAGTCGATCCCGCCGCTGATTTCGTTTTTTTCACCCCTTGGGGAACTTCTTCCCCAAGGGGCAGGCGTTCCCCCTTTTTATTACAAAGGAGAACGCTATGTTCGACATCAACTGACGCTAACCATCGTCAACGCATCGTCGTGGACTATCAAGATCACCGCGATGACACGGTTGAGGAAACGGCAAAGGCTTTCGGTCTTCGTGTTCTAACCTGCAACCATGCAGTTGCCGACATCTTCGGCGTCGACGTTGAGGCCGATGAAAACGTCCTGCGCTCCGCGCAGCTTGAAGCCATCAACACTGGCGAGCATGTTTTCTTCATCGAATTCGGCTCGCATAGCAGTGATTGGTTCAAGCTCCGCCTTGTACGTCCTGCCTGGAACTTCGACTCCGGATTCTCTGGAATCATCGTCGTGCCGCATGACGCCTGGCTCGAAGCCATGCCTCGAAAAACCTACGCCAGCGCTTTGTCCATCAAAAGCTTTGCGAAGCGTTCAACGAGCGCGTGACCGCGAATCTAAACGGCTGGGTCTATGAGGCCCGCGCTGAAACGGATGATGGCTGTATCTGTTTTCCCGGTTTCTTGGATCAGGAAGGAGCTTTGGCTACGGCCATGGCGGAATTTCCAGACATCAAGTATCGGGAGGAGGACTTCGCCGCCATAACGACTTACCCGCTTCGTGAGAAGCGTCATTAACCGTCAGATATTCTGACAATCGACCCAACGAAGGGACGTGCATGCCCTTCGGGGTCGTGTTTCGTCCTGATGTTGGGTTTTCTTTTTTTAGGAGATAAACCATGACATCAACCAACTTTCTCAAAAGTCTGACCATTACCGCTGCGGCGTTGGGCAGCAAATTCGGGGTTCCAGTTTATGTGGGCGGCCAGACAGCCTGCACTGACGGACGTTCGATTCGGCTTCCCGATGTCGAAGGCATCGAGACGATAGGCAGGAATGAGATCCTGGGCTACCTCGTGCACGAATGCGGCCATATCCGTTTTACGAATATGTCTTCCACAGGGGATACGCCTCTGGAGCGTTCGCTTGTCAATGCGCTCGAAGACGTGCGCATTGAACACGAGATGGCCAACGTCTACGGCGGAGCACGCGCACTTCTATTTGATCTGCACAAGCCCCTCCTGGCCTCGTTATCGGCCAATGTGAAAGAGCAACCGCTTCCTGCGTGCCTAGGGCTCTACCTCTGCAGCGCAGGGGCGGAACTCATGGGCAACTACAGCCTTCCCGATGATACGCAAGCCTTCCGAGATCGTCTTGAGAAGGAGTTCGGCAATGCTCTCGTGAACCAAATTGACGACTGCCTCAAGGCAGTACCATCAATGAAGTGCACGGACGATGCCAAACAGATTGTGAAGCGGATCCTCAAGCTCCTTGAGGATCTGGCTAAACAACCGGATGGGCAATCGGGTAAAAACGAAGACAAGAAGCAGGGTCAGCAGCAAAAGCAGCAGAACTCCAAGGCTTCACAATCTTCGAAATCCGATGCCGGTTCTGATTCTTCCAAGAGTCAAGCCGACAAGTCTTCTTCCAGCAATAAGCCTTCCGAGCAATCGGAAGCAAAAGCCGGCGGAAAGCCCTCCGGTTCCGATGGATCGGACGAAGCGAGAAGTCAAAACGACTCGTCTTCCAAAGATTCTGACGATGCACAATCTGCGTCCCAGTCGCAGTCTGAGTCTCAGTCCCAAGCCGGCTCTTCCTCTTCCCAAGCAGGGAAAAAGAAGAATGGTTCGGATGCTGCCCAAAAGGTACTCCAAGCCACAGAGAAGGACTTGAAGGATCTGAATCGGTTCGACATTTCGTCCTCTGTCAAGAAGCAGATCAATCAGGCCATGCGCAAGCATGCCCCTGCTGATCCCAACACTTCAGAGGCCGTCATGGTTCCTGCGCCGTCGGATCGTTGTCCGAATCTGAGCACCTGTCGCAAAGAAGGGCGAATTGAACAGGCGAAAGCCGATTCAACGTATGCCCGTCGAGCGCTTCAAGGCTTGATTCAGACGCGTACCCGCGCTTCCACCCGAACGGCAACGTCCGGCGCGAAGCTGTCGGTGCCGAACATGGCTCGTCTGGCGACCTGGAATCTGCGCGTTTTTGAAAAACGCACGGAACGAAAGGCCGTCAACACTGCGGTGAACATTCTGCTGGACATGTCTGGCTCCATGAGTCTTGCGCAGGAAACGGCCATCAGGGCAGCACTGGCGCTCACGATGTGTCTCACGACGTTTAAGCACGTGAACCCGGCGTTAAGCGTGTTTGGCGGCACAAAAAGTGTTCACACCGTTTTGCCCCATGGACAGCGTCTTCTTCGCAAAGCGGAGGATACGATTGCCCGTTTAAAGGCATTTGGTGGAACGCCGCTGGCCGAGGCGGTGCTCTCGGGCACCATCGCTCTAAGCCAGACACGCGAAGAGCGCAAGGTAATGATCGTCGTGACTGACGGCATACCTGATGACATCCCGCCGACGATTTCGTTGATCGAAAAGCTCCAGAAAAGTGGAGTGATTGTGATCGGAATCGGAATTGGGAAGTATCAGTGTGTCGATCAGCTCTTCAAGCATTACATCTCGATTGACCAAGTGGAGGAACTTCAGACGAAGTTCTTCCAGGTAGCGCGAGAACTTTTTGTTTAACCCCCAGATCCCAAGCGGGACTTCCTCAAGTCCCGTTTTGGGATGGGGAAGTCCTTTGGGAATTTTTTTCCTAAAGGACTTATCATGATCGTCATGAATTTTGACAAACACACCGTCAAGCAGGCAGCCGCCGGACGCTGGGCCGAAATCTTTTCTGCTCTTGCTCCTCAGCTCAAGCTTGCTCAAGCGCATCCCGGCAAGCATTGCCCCTGTCCCGTACACGGTGGAACCGACGGATTTCGTCTGTTCCCCGGATATGAAGAGAGGGGTAATGGCATTTGCAATACCTGCGGTGCCAAGTCCGATGGCTTTCAGATGCTCATGTGGATACATGAGTGGTCATTCCCGGAAACCATCGAAAAGGTAGGCCGCTATCTTGGACTGCAGCCGGAGGCTTCTCAGATCACGCCGATTTCCACCGAATCGACACGACACGAAGAGGCCCCAACGGATGTGTACGAAGGTGAAGTGATCTTCATTGGCAAGAAGAACCTGCGCCGCTCGAACGGCACGCCGGCTACCGTATTCACCATCAAGGTGAAGGACGAAGCAGGGCGCGTCTCCACGTGCATGGGAACTGACTTGAATCGTGCATCGACCGAAGTCAAGCTCAGGAAAGGGCATGCGGCTCGCATCACCCGTCTGGGCGTGCGTGAAGTCACCCTTCCCAATGGTCAAAAGGTCAATAAAACATTGTGGAACATTGAGCGGCTTGAAAAAGCCGACGTGCCGAAGCATGTTTTATCTGCTCCTGTTGAACCCCAAAAGCATGACAAGCGCCAGACGGCAATTGATCATCTTTGGGATGCGGCTCGTCCGCTTCTGGCACCTGAAGATACTCAGAGCACGCCGGTGGAGCAGTACCTTTTGAACAGAAGCATTGACGTTCTGTCTTTGCCTTCAATGCCGGACACCATTCGGTTTATCCCTTCGGCGTTCTACAGGAACGAAGAAACAGGAAAAACCGAGTCCTATCCGGCTATGCTGACTGCCGTTCGCGATCTTAGCGGTCGCCTGGTCACGGTGCACCGAACCTTTCTAACCGAAGACGGTTGGAAGGCACCGGTAACGACGCCCAAGCGCCTCATGGCGTTGCCCGAAGGTTCAACCATTTCGGGTGCGGCCATTCAGTTCGGCGAGCCTGAAGACGTTCTCTGTATTGCAGAGGGCGTGGAGACAGCTCTTTCCGTTCTGCTTGGTACCGGGTATCCGTGTTGGGCTGCGATCTCTGCCAACGGAATGACGGAAGTCCTGATCCCTCAAAAGGTCAAGACCGTCCTGATTTTTGCTGACAAGGATCGTACCGAAACGGGTGCGATGGCTGCTGAAAAATTGCGTGCAAGACTAGCTCTTGAAGGCAAGCTCGCAGTCATCATCCAAATCGCAGATGCTATTCCTGAAGGCTCGAAAGGGCTCGATTGGAACGACATTCTGCGTGCGAAGGGTGTTGGAGCCTTTCCAGTACGAAAGGCTTGAACGTCCGCGTTTAGTGCCCGATTAGCGTCATGAGCTCATGACAGCAATCGGATCCCTCTTGGGACACTGTGTCCCTAGGGGCATGGTGTCCCTTTCCTTTTCAAAGGAGGACATCATGTCTTTGATTCCAACTTCCATCAAGGATGCTGTTCGCAGCAAGGCTCGCCAATTTCTCGGAATCGAGGAGGTTGGCAATCAATTCATTCACAGTGGATTGATCATTGGCTTGGGCAACCGAGAAGTTGTCCTGCCCGATGGCCGTACTGCTCGTGCGTTTGGGCTTCAGTTGAAGACCCAGGACGGTGAACAGACGTTCTTTGGCTCGGATCTCTTCCGCGCTGTGACGGAAAATGGAGTGACCATAGGCGATATGGTTGAAGTTGAGCGTTTGGGCACGCATCAGGTCGCTCGACCTGATGGGCGTCTTGTAACTCAGACCATTTGGGATGTGCGAAAGCCAACCCCTATTGTCGAGGTTCAAGAATCGCAATGCGAGCAGGTTGATTATGCCGCCCTTGGGTGCGCATATTGGGAAGGAGGTCAAAGCATCTTCAACCCAACGACCTGCACGCCGACGCCTGCAGAAGAATGGCTGCGCAACCTCAAGTTGCTGCCGAACTTCATCAAGGTGATCGACAGCAATTGCATTCGCTTCACCGAACGCGTTCCTGATGAAGCAACAGGAAAACCTCAACCGGCTGCACTCTTCCCGGTGCGAAGCATCGAAGGCGAACTGGTGACTACCTATTTTGTTCAATTGGACAAATGGGGCGTCATCCAACATGCCGACGTGTTCGACATTCGAGATGAGAAGGCTCTGAAAGGATCTTCAATTCGCTTTGGCGAATTCGATCCTGATGACGGGACGCTCTGTATTGCTGAATCCGTGGTTGACGCTTTAGCCATCCATGCTGCAACGGGGTGGCCGTGTTGGACTTCGTACTCGCTCGAAGGTATGGCGGATATAGCCGTACCGGAAGAGATCACGACGGTGTTTGTTTTCGAAAACAAGCATCGAAGTGAGAAGAGTCAACGTGGTCAGACATTAACCCGTCGTCTCAAGACCGAAGGCAAGTATTCTGCCGTGGTTCACATCAATCGACCGATTCCTTCAGGAGAGACAACACTCGCCTGGAGTCATCTGTTTCAATCTTTTGGTGCTGATGCTTTTCCTCTTAGAAAAGCGTAAGTACCAAGCATCGGCCTAGCCGAAGACCTTCTCGGTCTAAAGCAAAGCCGCCCGCGTAGGGAGACTCACTCCCTGCACGGGGATGAGTCTCCCTTTTTTTTATCTCTATAGGAGACTCATCATGCAAACGACTATCCTCAACGACATCCGCGCATTTTCTGCCGCTGTCAAAAAGTGCTTCCTTCAACTCAAGAGCCATCACGCCGACGTGATCGCTCGCAAGAACAAGGCAGAACTTCAAGCTTGGAGCAATCAGCTTCACGACGCCCACGTCTCGCTCCGTCAGTCCTTCATGCGACTTCCTTCGGAATTGAGCATGGACGACCCCGACGTGGTCGAAATCGTGAAGGCAATGACCTCCATTGCCAAGATGGCCAACGAATGCCGAGAAGCCTCTGCGCTTGCTTGACTCTTTTCAACGGAAACCATGTTCCGGGAAGAGGGCATGGTTTCACTCCCTTTGAGGAAGCCATGATTCAATCAATCAAGCACAAGGGGCTCAAGGCATTCGCCAGCCACGGTACGACAACGGGCATCAACCCGTCTCATGCCAAGAAGCTGCGCAAACTCTTGAGAACGCTTCAGCAGGCTCGACACCTGGGCGAGCTCTCGAATGGGCTAGGGCTTCACCGCTTTCACTCATTTCGAAATGCAGCGCCCAACTCCGTGTGGGTCATTCGCGTTTCTCCGCAATGGCGGTTGCTGTTCCAATGGGACGGCAACGCACGGAAGGTGATCAACCTTGACTATGTCAACTACCATTGACATCGTCTTTGTCAACGCAAAAAGCCTCGGTCAGCAATCCTTATAGGGTTGCTCCGAGGCTTTTTGCTTATCTGGCGGGCGAGAGGCTATTATTCGGAGGACGATCAACTTTTCCCTGCAGCTGTGCCGTCAATAACCCCTGCCTAAAGGCAGAGGCTTGAAAGAGCCTTTATTGACTAGCCTCAGCGCCC
>OIWL01000808.1_pt1 | contig 38724 bp, 37 predicted proteins | sample 1587561 | NCBI WGS metagenome assembly OIWL01 (sample SAMEA3888903, study PRJEB22519) | human gut metagenome | biome: human gut; feature: human-associated habitat; material: faeces | place: Denmark | collected 2010 | reverse complement strand
GAAGATGAAGTCTTAAATCAACAATGGATCAGTACTTTTAAGCTTGATTCATTAAAATCATTTTTAAGTAACGCATAATAAGTTCACATAGGATGTATAAATGACAGTATACAATTACGGAAATCCTGACGCAGATATAGTTCTGATACAGCCTGTAGACAGTCACGTTATTCCTCTTCTGGAAAAAGAAGTAGAAGAAATAAAGAAACTTACTGAAAAAGATTTTTATTTCGTAGCTTATCAGGTTGAAAACTGGAATAAGGATCTGTCTCCCTGGTGTGCTCAGGCTGTTTTTGGCGTTGAAGATTTTGGTGGTGGAGCAGATGAGACACTTAAATACATTTTAAAATTATGCAGCAATGGTAATAAGAAATATATCATCGGCGGCTATTCCCTGGCGGCATTGTTTGCCATATGGGCTTCATATGAGAGTGATACATTTGCAGGGGTAGCGGCGGCTTCACCGTCTGTATGGTTTGAAGGATTTACAGACTATATTAAAGAACGCAAAATAAATGCCAGTGCAGTATATTTAAGCCTTGGTGACAAGGAAGAAAAGACGAAAAATCCTGTTATGGCTACTGTAGGTGACTGTATCCGGGAGGCTCATGCGTGGCTGCAACAGTGTGGGATCCGCAGTACGCTGGAATGGAATCCGGGGAATCATTTCCGGGATCCGGGGCTGCGGACGGCGAAGGCATTTGCCTGGGTAATGAAAAATTCATAAATTTTGCTTATTGGATCGGAGGAGAGGGATATGGTAATGGAAGCTCTGGTATACATATTGACATTATTGTTTGGAGTATCTACCGTTATCATTATAAAAAATAAGAGATATAAGGTTGTACCTTTTATATGTCTGGACATCATCCTGACATTTGCTGGTTTTGCCATCACATCATTTGTTATTTTGTTTGTAGGGAATGAAGCTCTCGAAGCGCTGCTGATTATGAGCGTGTTTGGATTGTTTCTGTTTTTACTGGGTGTGAATGATATCTATGCTGTATTTTGCTGCAATCAGAAGATAGAAGCTATCTATTGCGGATATAACAGCTACCCCGGACGCTATGGTATTACCAGCTATGCACCGGTGTTTGGATACGTCTGTAACGGCACGGCTTATCATGAGCAGACCACATTGACGGTACCCTATCGCCTGCTGCGGAGGATGACAGAAGGGAACACTTATCCCATCTATATTCATTCAAAACATCCGGGAGTATGTGTTTTGAAGAGAAGAATCAGGTTCACGACAGTGATTGAATTTGGTTTTGCAATTATGTTTTTGGTAGTAGCAATTTTGTGGCAGCAATCCTGAAAATGGTACATAGGAACCCTCGGAACATGTGGACAATGCCGAATACCGGAGAAACCGGCAAATCAGTAGAAACTCTGAGGTTTGCGGAAATGTTAAGTTCCTTTGCGCAATTTCCCGGAGATGTTGATAGTACTGCATAGCTATTGCATGCTATACTTCATGCGAAAGGAGAGGTGACGGATGCAGTTAGGAAACAATATTCAGACCTTAAGAAAAAAGAAGGGGCTTTCGCAGGAGAAGCTGGCAGAAAAAATCAATGTTACAAGGCAGACGATATCAAACTGGGAATTAGGAGAGACTGCGCCGAACCCGGAGCAATTAATTCTCTTATCAAAGCAATTCGACATAAGCATTGATGAATTGGTGGGAAATGATGCGATGTCATCCGGGAGTTCGAGGGAGAATAAAAGTATAAAGGATATCTATATCGGATTGATCGTTTTGTGCGGCATCGTAGCATGCGTATGGGCATTTTCGGCAAACAGATTTCGCTATGTGGAAATACTGGGAATCACCATTGCCGGGGCAGTGGTGGGAGCATGCCTTGGCAGAGTGATCCATGGAATTTTGATGTATTTGCGAAAGGATAAAAAGTAGGAGGAAGTTCAGCTTTTTTCATAATATTTGTACACCATAGACATATTTTCTGCTTTGATGGTAAAGATTGCAAAATTGAGAGTTAGTGAATATTGGCAAAACCGACGAACTCCCGGAGCATGCGATACACATGTCTTGATGTAAGGTCTCCGGATGTGAATTTTCTACGAAAAGTGATGAGTAGTTCTCGTCATGACGGGGCCGCCTACAGTCGACATCCATGTCGACAATCGGCTGACGCGGACATCGTGTCCGCTTTCCCCCTGCCTTTCAGCACTTTTCTAGAAAATATCAACATCCTCCGACAAACATCTTCGACATGGCACCGCATACGCCGGGAGTTCTGCGTTTTGGAAAGTTAAAAAAAACAGTAGCCCCGGCTGGGTATAAGAATAAGCAGTGCCGCGTTTCTTATACCCTGCCAAGGGCTACGGGGATATTTCGCTAAATTTCAATTTAAATAGAAAAGAGGGACTGGGATGAGTGATGCAATACCTGTGAACAGAATAAAAGGTGTGGGAGAGAAGACGGCGGCTCTGTTTGGTAGGATCAATGTTTTTACCGTGGAGGATCTGATCGGACATTATCCCAGGGATTACGAGACTTACGATGCTCCGGTATCCATCCGGGAGGTGTCTGCCGGCAGTGTGCAGGCCATCTATGGGCAGATTACGGCCATTCCCAATGTGAAGAAGGTCCGGAATCTGTCGATCCTGAACGCTGTGCTGACGGATGACAACGGAGATTCCATTCAGCTAACTTTTTTCAATATGCCATTTTTAAAAAAGGTGTTAAAACCCGGCGGATTCTATCTGTTCCGTGGTCTGGTACAGCAGAGGGGCACTCATAAGATCATGGAGCAGCCCAGAATGTTTACCTGGGAGGAATATCAGAAAAAATCAGGTCGGCTTCTGCCCAGATATGCCCTGACCAAAGGACTGACCAACCAGATGGTGCAGAAGTCCGTAGCCCAGGCACTGGAATATTATCCCCCGGAAAAAGAATATCTGCCGCAGTCCGTATTGCAAAAAATACCCATGCTTTCCCACAGGGAAGCTGTCAATTCACTGCACTTCCCGGAAAACCGGGAGGAACTGCTGGCAGCAAGGAACCGTATCGTATTCGAAGAATTCTTTTCTTTTTTACTGGTTCTTCGGAAAAATAAAGATCTGGCGGCGAAGACGGAGAATCATTTTCCCATGTATGAGACCGCGGATACCGTAAGATTTCTGGAGCAACTGCCGTTCCCGCTGACAAAAGCCCAAAAAAAAGTCTGGGGTGAGCTCAGGGAGGATATGGGAAGTCCTTATGCCATGAACCGTCTGATTCAGGGAGATGTCGGCTCCGGTAAGACAATCCTGGCAGTGCTGGCACTTCTCATGTGTGCGGCTAATGGTTATCAGGGAGCAATGATGGCCCCTACTGAAGTACTGGCAGTCCAACATTTTGAGACCATTTCAGGCTATATAGAAAAATATGGAATTGCTTTCCGTCCGGTGCTTCTGACAGGCTCTATGACGGCGAAGGAGAAACGGGAGGCTTATGCAAAAATTGCTTCCGGAGAGGCTAACCTGATCATCGGAACCCATGCGCTGATCCAGGAAAAAGTGGAATATTCTTCCCTTGCGCTGGTAGTAACGGATGAACAGCACCGCTTTGGTGTAAGGCAGAGGGAGACATTAGCCGCCAAAGGGAGTGAGCCTCATGTGTTAGTTATGAGTGCTACGCCGATTCCCAGGACATTGGCCATTATTCTATATGGGGATCTGAAGGTCTCTGTCATTGATGAACTTCCTGCGAATCGTCTGCCGATCAAAAACTGTGTTGTAGGGACTTCCTATCGACCTAAGGCTTATGAATTTATCGCAAAAGAGGTGGCTGCCGGCAGACAGGCTTATGTCATCTGTCCTATGGTGGAAGAAGGGGAATCGGAAGACCTGGAGAATGTAGTGGATTATACAGAGAAGCTCCGGGCAGTTCTGCCTCCTTCCGTACAGGTGGCTTATCTTCATGGGAAAATGCGTCCGGCAGATAAGAACCGTATTATGGAAGAGTTCGCTGCTAAGGAGATCGATGTCTTAGTCTCCACCACGGTAATTGAAGTAGGCATCAATGTTCCCAATGCCACAGTGATGATGGTGGAGAATGCGGAGCGTTTCGGTCTGGCACAGCTGCATCAGCTGCGTGGGCGTGTGGGGCGTGGGGAATTCCAAAGCTATTGCATTTTTATCAGCACTTCCGAAGCCAAAGAGACCATGGAACGATTACAGATCCTGAACCATTCCAACGACGGTTTCCATATTGCTTCCGAGGATCTGAAACTGCGAGGTCCGGGAGATATCTTCGGCATCCGGCAGAGCGGTGAATTTGCATTTGTACTGGGTGATATATATACAGATGCAAATATTTTAAAAGAGGCTTCAGATGCCGTGGAACAGTTGCTTGTATCCGATCCGGAGCTGACAGATGACGACAGCCGAGCATTGGTGAACTATTTCAAAGAACATACCGCAGTAAATGTTGTTGACTTTCGGACCATCTGACAGTAAAATTATTTTTATGTTCAAAGTTTTATACTTAGGATCAGATAATTTATGTTAATTTATGCAAAGGGAAGGTTTAGATACCAGAATGTCAAAAATCGCAATTGTAACCGACAGTAACAGCGGAATTACACAGGCAGAAGGAGCCCGTCGCGGAATCCATGTTCTGCCCATGCCTTTTATGATCGATGAAGTCACATACTATGAAGATATTGACCTGACACAGGAGCAGTTCTATGAAAAGCTGAAATCCGGTGCCAATATTGCCACCAGCCAGCCGTCTCCTGACAGTGTCACCAGCCTGTGGGACAAGCTTTTACAGGAATATGACGAGATCGTACACATTCCTATGAGCAGCGGTCTGTCCGGTTCCTGTCAGAGTGCCATGGCCTTTGCGGCAGATTATGATGGCAGAGTTCAGGTCGTGAACAACCAGCGGATCTCCGTAACCCAGCGTCAGTCTGCGTTGGATGCCCTGCAGCTTGCAGCAGCCGGTAAAGACGCGGCCCAGATCAAAGAATTCCTGGAAAATGATAAATTCAACAGCAGTATCTATATTATGCTGGACACCTTGTATTATCTGAAAAAAGGCGGACGGATCACTCCGGCGGCCGCAGCCATCGGTACAATGCTTCGCCTGAAGCCGGTGCTGACCATTCAGGGTGAAAAGCTGGATGCCTTTGCAAAGGCCAGAACCACCTCGCAGGGCAAAACCATGATGATCAATGCTATTAAGAAGGACATCAACGAGCGTTTCGGCGGCATGACGGAGGACAAGCACATCTGGCTGCAGATTGCTTATACCCACGACAGAGCCGCAGCAGAGCAGTTTCGCACCGAGGTAGAGGCGGAATTCCCCGGCTACGATATTCATATCGATCCACTGTCCTTAAGTGTTGCCTGCCACATCGGCCCCGGTTCCCTTGCACTGGCATGCTGTAAAAAAATCAATGTGTAATTTTCAATGATTCTGTTACTCCCGGAAAGTAGTATTCCGGGAGTTTTCATTATCTTATCTGTTTCCCCCATCCCTTGTATTTTTTACTTTTCCAAACACAAAATCTATGGTATACTTAAGACAATAATGTGTTGATAAGGAGTTCCATTTCATGGCAAAAGACAATAATTATGATGCGTCAAGTATTACCGTTCTGGAAGGTCTGGAAGCGGTAAGAAAAAGACCCGGAATGTATATCGGCAGCGTCTCCACCAAGGGACTGAATCATCTGATCTACGAGATCGTTGATAACTCTGTGGACGAGCATCTGGCCGGATATTGTGATACGATAAAGGTGACACTGGAAGCCGACGGCTCCGCAACCGTGGAAGATAACGGACGTGGTATTCCCGTGGGAATGCACGAAAAAGGAATCAGTGCGGAACGTCTGGTATTCACGACCCTGCATGCCGGCGGTAAATTTGACAACTCCGCTTATAAGACCAGCGGTGGTCTGCACGGTGTAGGTTCCTCTGTAGTAAATGCACTTTCTACAAGGTTGACTGTCAGAGTCAAGAGCGGTGGCTGCATCTATGAGGATCATTACGAGAGAGGTATCCCCGTCATGGATCTGGTGGACGGTCTGCTTCCCGTAGTGGGCAAGACCAGAGAGACCGGTACGACCATCAATTTCCTGCCGGATGATACCATCTTCGACAAGACCCGTTTCAAGGAAGATGATGTTAAGAGCCGTCTCCATGAGACCGCTTACCTGAACCCGAAGCTTACGATCATTTTTGAAGATAAAAGAAAAGAAGAGCCGGAGAAGGTCACTTATCATGAGCCGGAAGGTATCATTGGCTTTATAAAGGATATGAACCATTCCAAGGAGACCGTACATGATGTCATTTTCTTTTCCGGCGAGAGCGAAGGAATCTCTGTGGAAGTGGCCTTCCAGTATGTGAATGAATTTCATGAGAATGTACTGGGCTTCTGTAATAACATTTACAACTCTGAAGGCGGTACCCACCTTACCGGCTTTAAGACCCAGTTCACCAATGTGATCAATACCTATGCCAGAGAGCTGAACATTTTAAAGGAAAAGGATGCGAACTTTACCGGTGCCGATGTCCGGAACGGAATGACGGCAGTGGTATCCATCAAGCACCCGGATCCCCGTTTCGAAGGCCAGACCAAGACGAAACTGGACAACCAGGATGCCGCCAAGGCCGTGGCCAAGGTGACCGGCGAAGAGATCGTCCGGTTCTTCGACCGCAATCTGGAGACTTTGAAGAGCATTATCGGCTGTGCGGAAAAGGCAGCCAAGATCCGTAAGACAGAGGAAAAAGCCAAGACCAATATGCTGACCAGGCAGAAGTTCTCCTTTGATTCCAACGGAAAACTTGCAAACTGCGAGTCCAGAGATCCCTCCAAGTGTGAGATCTTCATCGTAGAGGGTGACTCTGCGGGCGGCAGTGCCAAGACTGCCAGAAACCGTATGTATCAGGCCATCCTTCCGATCCGCGGTAAGATCCTGAACGTAGAGAAAGCCAGCATTGACAAAGTACTGGCCAACGCCGAAATCAAGACCATGATCAACGCTTTCGGCTGCGGATTTTCCGAGGGCTACGGCAACGATTTCGATATTAGTAAGCTGCGCTATGACAAGATCATTATCATGGCGGATGCCGATGTGGATGGCGCACATATTTCCACGTTGCTGCTGACCTTATTCTATCGTTTCATGCCGGATCTGATCTTCGAAGGCCACGTATACATAGCAATGCCTCCCTTATATAAGGCCATGCCCTCCAAGGGAGAAGAAAAATATCTGTATGATGATAAGGCACTGGAAAAATACCGCAAGACCCACAAGAGTCCCTTTACCTTACAGCGATACAAAGGTCTGGGTGAGATGGATGCCGAACAGCTGTGGGAGACCACACTGGATCCGGAACGCAGATTGTTGAAATTAGTAGAGATCGAGGATGCCCGCATGGCTTCCGAGATGACCGAGCTTCTCATGGGAACAGATGTACCGCCCAGAAAAGCCTTTATTTATGATCACGCTACAGATGCGGAATTAGACATCTAGTATCGTAAGATCCTGAAATGTAATGTCAGAAAGGCGAGGACCAGAAATGGACGACAGCAGAATCATAAAAACAGAATACTCCGAGGAGATGCAGAAATCGTTCATCGACTATGCCATGAGCGTTATTATCGCCAGAGCTTTGCCGGATGTCAGAGACGGTCTGAAACCGGTACAGCGCAGAACTCTCTACGATATGCACGAACTGGGGATCCGTTACGACCGCCCCTACCGTAAAAGTGCCCGTATCGTAGGTGATACCATGGGTAAATATCACCCCCACGGCGACAGTTCCATCTATGAGGCACTGGTAGTCATGAGCCAGGATTTCAAAAAGGGCATGCCCCTGATCGACGGCCATGGTAACTTCGGCAACATTGAAGGAGATGGTGCCGCAGCCATGCGTTATACCGAGGCAAGACTTCAGAAGGTGACGCAGGAGGCTTTTTTGGCAGATCTGGACAAGGATGTGGTAGACTTTGTTCCGAACTTCGATGAGACGGAAAAAGAGCCGTCCGTACTGCCGGTAAAGATTCCGAACCTGTTGGTTAATGGTTCCGAAGGTATCGCCGTAGGCATGGCCACCAGCATTCCCCCTCATAATCTCGGGGAAGTCATTGACGCCGTAAAGGCTTATATGCTCAATAATGAGATCACAACAAAAGAACTGATGCGTTACCTGAAGGGGCCGGATTTTCCCACCGGCGGCATCGTTATCAATAAGGATGAACTGGAAGACATCTATGAGACCGGAACCGGCAAGATCAAGCTGCGGGGCAAAGTGGAATTCCAGAAGGGAAAAGCTGGAAAGACCAATGTAGTGATCACCGAGATCCCCTATACCATGATCGGTGCCAATATTGCGAAGTTTTTATCCGACGTGGCCGCTCTTTCCGAGACGAAGAAGACACAGGATATTGTGGATATTTCCAACCAATCTTCCAAGGAAGGCATCCGTATCGTCATCGAACTTCGTAAGGATGCCGATCCCGAGAACTTTGTAAATATGCTCTATAAAAAGACTCGTCTGGAGGATACCTTCGGTGTCAATATGCTGGCTATCGCAAACGGCAGACCAGAGACTATGGGCTTAAAGCAGATCATCAAGGCCAATGTAGACTTCCAGTTTGAAGTGGCTACCAGAAAATATACCAATCTATTGGCCAAGGAGCAGGAACGCAAGGAGATTCAGGAAGGTCTGATCAAGGCCTGCAATGTGATCGATCTGGTCATTGAAATTTTACGCGGATCCAAGGATCGTGCCATGGCAAAAGCCTGTCTCGTAGAGGGTAAGGTCGATGGCATCAAGTTCAAGTCCAAGGAATCCAGGATCATGGCAGCCCAGCTGATGTTCACCGAAAAACAGGCCAATGCCATCTTAGAGATGCGTCTGTATAAGTTGATCGGTCTGGAACTGGAAGCACTGATCAACGAACACGAAGAGACCATGGCAAACATCTATCGCTATGAGGATATTCTGGACCGCAGAGATTCCATGGCCCAGGTCATCATGAATGAACTGGACGGATTCAAGAAGGAATACAGCCATCCCCGCAAAACTGTCATCGAGAACGGACAGGAAGCGGTCTACAAGGAAAAAGAACTGGAAGAGATGGATGTCGTCTTCCTGATGGATCGTTTTGGCTACGCCAAAACCGTGGATGTTTCTACTTACGAGCGGAATAAAGAAGCCGCAGATGCAGAAAATAAATACATCTTTACCTGTAAAAATACCGGAAGGCTCTGCCTGTTTACCACCACCGGACAGATGCACACTATCAAGGTGCTGGACCTGCCTTACGGCAAGTTCCGTGACAAAGGCACGCCCATTGACAACGTGAGTAACTTCAGCCAGAAGACCGAAGAGATCGTCTATATCACCAGTCAGAAGGAACTGAATCTGTGTCAGGTGATCTTTGCCACTGCACAGTCCATGTTGAAGGTGGTAGATGGCGGAGAGTTCGATGTGACCAAGCGCACCGTTGCAGCCACGAAGCTGGCGGAGGGCGACAGCGTTGTCAGCGTTACGGCTCTTACGGATCAGCGGAATATCGTATTACAGACAAAGGCCGGTTTTTTTCTACGCTTTGCCGTAGATGAGATTCCTGAGAAGAAAAAAGGAGCCATCGGCGTCCGCGGCATGAAACTGGGCGACGGTGATCAGGTGGAAAATGTATATTATACGAAGAATGCCGTAGAGACCACCATTGAATATAAGGGCAAGGAACTTGTCCTGAACAATCTGAAGCTTGGAAAGCGTGACAGCAAGGGCACCAAGGTCAGAGTATAACAAAGTCAGCTTAGAAAACGGAGAAAAATATATGAGAGTGATAGCAGGAACCGCAAGAAGTCTGCCGTTAAAGACACCAGAGGGAATGGATACCAGACCCACTACCGACCGGATCAAGGAAACCCTTTTTAATATGTTGCAGACCTATATTCCCGATTGTGTATTTGTAGATATTTTCAGTGGCAGTGGCGGCATCGGCATCGAAGCCTTAAGCCGCGGTGCCAGAAAAGCCTATTTTATTGAAAATGCGCCGAAAGCCCTGGCATGTATCGAGGACAATCTGGCATTTACGAAAATGAAAGACCGTGCTATAGTATTAAAACAGGATGCCTGCGCAGGACTGACGGGCATCTATGAAAAGCACGTGGATGTGATCTTCATGGATCCACCCTACGATCAGGAGCAGGAGCGCAGAGTCTTAGAGCAGCTGCGCTATGCCAAATATGTCTCCGAAGAGACTCTGATCCTGGTAGAAGCCTCTCTGCATACCGATTTCTCCTATGCGGAAGACTTAGGGTTTGAAGTGATCCGTGAGAAAAAATACAAAACCAACAAGCATGTGTTCCTTCGCAGGAAGTAACACTGAAAGGCATGATTTTTATGAAAAGAGCTGTTTACACCGGAAGTTTTGATCCCGTCACCAACGGACATATGGATATCATAAGGCGGGCATCCGAAATATTTGATGTTCTGATCGTCAGCATTTTGAACAATAAAGAAAAGACACCGTTGTTTTCTGTAGAGGAACGTGTTAAGATACTAGAAGAAGCCACAAAAGATCTGCCTAATGTGCAGATTGACAGTTTCAGTGGGCTTTTAGTGGATTATGCCAGGGAAAAAGATCTGCATGTTATCGTAAGGGGCTTACGCGCCATTACGGATTTTGAATATGAACTGCAGATGGCACAGACCAACCGGATGTTGTCCCATGGCAAAATTGATACGGTATTTTTGACCACCAGTCTGGAATATGCCTACCTCAGTTCTTCCGCCATCAAGCAGATTGCAAGTTTTGATGGAGATATCACCCCTTGTGTTCCGGATTTTGTGGCGAAACTGATCTACGACAAATATCGCGAGAAAAAGCTTTCAGAGCATAGTGATGTGTAAATAAGGAGAGTTTCATGAGCAGCAGAATCGAACAGTTAATTGATGAAATAGAAGAATACATCGAGGGTTGCAAGCCGAAGTTCATGTCCAGTACCGAAATCATCGTGAATAAGGATGAGATTGATGAGTTACTGCGGGAACTGCGTATGAAGACCCCGGATGAGATCAAGCGCTACCAGAAGATCATCAGCAACAAGGAAGCCATCCTAAACGATGCCAAAGCCAAGGCAGAAGCATTGATCAACGAGGCTACCGTGCATACCAACGAGCTGATCAACGAGCATGAGATCATGCAGCAGGCTTACGCCCAGGCCAACGAGGTCGTTACCATGGCCAGTAAGCAGGCCCAGGAGATTCTGGACAATGCCACTATTGAGGCCAACAATGTCAAATCCGCTGCCATGCAGTACATGGATGATATGCTGGCACATCTGGAGAATATTATTTCTTCCTCCACACAGCAGGCCAGCGCCAATTACGATGCTCTGATCGGCAATCTGAACCAGTATCGTGACATTATCCAGTCCAACCGCAGTGAGCTGCACCCCGTAGATGAGGATCTTGATGACGTAGATACTGCTGCGGATGCCGAAGACAATCTGGACGTTATGTAAAGCATGTCCAAACAACGAGTACGAAAAACCAGTTTTCTGCTGAAAGCTGGTTTTTTAAAAATAAAGGAATACGATAAATGAAAGTATGGAAAAAGCAAAAAGGGCTGTTAGTCAGGACAATGATCTGTGCGGTCAGTCTTGCGGCAGCCTGTTTTTATGGAAATTTCCTGCCTGCACAGGCGGCTCCCAGAGCGCAGGAGACCGGAGAAAGGGTCGTCATTGTCATTGATCCCGGACACGGCGGTGATAACGAGGGAACGCTGGAAGGCCCTGCACAGGAGAAAAAAATGACCATGGTGACCGCGCTGGCCATGTACGAGGAACTGACAAAATACGATAATGTGGATGTCTATCTGACTCATACGGATGATGTGACCATGTCTCTGGCAGACCGGGCACAATTTGCTGCAGACCGGAATGCGGATTTCCTGTTCAGTATTCATTACAACGCTTCCATGGATCATGATCTGTTCGGATCCGAAGTCTGGATCTCTTCCGTACAGCCTTACAACGCTTACGGTTATCAGTTCGGCTGGGAACAGATGCAGCAGATGCAGGACATGGGACTGTTTCTACGGGGAGTCAAGACGAAACTGAAAGATAACGGTGATGACTATTACGGAATTATAAGAGAAAGTACCTCCAGATCCATTCCCTCCGCCATCATCGAGCATTGTCATGTGGATGAGAGCAGAGACACTCCTTACTGCCAGACAGAAGAGGACTGGAAGAAATTCGGCAGGGAGGATGCTTTGTCTGTTGCAAAATATTTCGGATTATCCAGTGCAAGTCTTGGTGTGGACTACAGTGGAGAGGCAGACGCTCTTCCGGAAGTCTCGCTGCAATCCATTCTGCCTGCCACTGTGCGGGACAAGACCGAACCGGATATCTGCCAGCTGACTTTGCAGAATGCAGACTATGAGACCGGAGAAGTCTCTCTGGAAGTGACGGCAGCCGACTATGACTGCCCCATGATGTATTACGATTACAGTACCGATGGAGGCAGGACTTATTCCGAACTGCTTCCCTGGCCGGGACTGGATATTATGGCCGGGACCTATCCCGATACCTTCACATTTTCCGTGACCTTCACAAAGGGGGAACAGCCGGTGATCACCGTCCGCGGTTACAATCAGGCGGATCTGTTCACAGAGAGTGATCCTGTCAACTTTGCACAGCCTTTTATTGATCAGGAAAAAGCTGCCGAAGAGGCATTACAGGAAAGTCTTGCGGCACAGGAGGCAGCGGAAGCTTCCCGGGCTGCAGAGGAACAGATCACAGAAGCTGGCAGTTCCGTGATCACCATGGCCGATGCCGCCGGAAATACTCCGGTGCCTTCCGAAAAAAGTCCGGAAGTGAATTTCGGTGTTTTTCTGGTGATCTGTGGGATTCTGGTAGTGCTGTTGTTGCTGGTCTTTTTGTTATACCAGATCCAACAGGGCAGACACAGAAAACGAAGACGGAAAAATCAAAGCAGAAAAGTATCCGGAGACAACAGAAACCATCCCAGATAATAAGCTGCAGTAAGCACTGTCAGTACCATTTTATGAAGGATGTAGGACTTGAGAGAAAGCCCGGTATTGCGGATACAGCTTCCGGTCTGGGCGATACAGCTTAAGCCGCCAAAGGGCAAAAGCAATAACGTATACAAAGGGAATCTGTCTCCCAGCAGCTTCAGGCCCCCACTGATCTCCAAAAGCGGTGCATACCGGAAACTGTCGGGAAGTAAAAGCCTTGGCAGAAGGTTCAGCAGATTGAAAAAGATCATGTAGCCTCCCAACTGTAAGATGCTTCTTCCGGCAGCGGTAATAGCATCATCCAGGGCATCCGTCAGGGACATGGCAGGAAGGGGAGCCGGACCGGTCGGTTCCAAAAGCTTCGCTGCGTTGTCTCTTCCGAAAGCTTGGTCTGTTTTCTCTGGAATCCGATTTCTGTATACGCTATAACGCAGGGAAATACCATATAGCAATGGAATGCCATACATACCAAATACATAGGGGAGCACCAGCTTCCTATGCAGTAGCGGCAGTACAAATCCCAGGAAATAGACTGGTCCCAGATTGTTGCAGAAGGCCAGCAGATATTGTCCTTCCTCCGAAGAAAGTTCCTGTCGGTTCCGTAAATCCGCAATCGTCCGGGCACCCATGGGAAATCCGCACAAAAAGCCCACCAGGATCACATAGATTCCCGGTCCGGGCAGGCGAAAGATTCTTCCGAACAAAGGTCTTACTGGGCGGATCAGGCTGTCCGTCATGCCCATACGGATCAAAGTGCCGGACAGGATCATAAACGGCAGAAGCACCGGTACCATTTTTTCATACCAAAGATTCAGACCCAAGGCAGCATAGGCAAGGCTCAGGGAAGAATGAGTCAGAATACAGCCGGTCATTAGAACAAAGAAACAGATTCCGAATATTTTTTTCATGGCTGTCTGCCTTGAAAGGTTTGTATACTATATGCCGATGAAGAAAAATTAAGTCTAAGAAAGGGATCAAAGCCCATGCGGTTGGATAAATTTTTATGCGATAACAATATTGGCACTCGAAGTCAGGTGAAAGAGTACATCAAAAAAGGTCAGGTGACAGTAAACGACCAGATAATCAAAAAGCCGGAGACAAAAGTCAATGAAGAGACCGATACGGTGGTCTGTCAGGGACAGCCGATCCATTATAGGAAATATGTCTATTATATGTTAAATAAGCCGGAGGGGGTTGTCTCTGCCACCAACGATAATACAGCCCCAACCGTGGTAAGTCTCCTTACTGTCCCGGAACAAAAGGATCTGTTCCCGGTAGGGCGGCTGGACAAGGATACCACGGGATTGCTGCTCCTGACCAATGACGGTGCTCTGGCCCATGATCTGTTGTCACCGAAAAAACATGTGGATAAGACCTATCTGGTAAAGCCGGAAAAGCCGCTTTCCGCAGAAGATATCCACCGGTTGGAAAACGGGCTTGACATCGGTGATGAGAAACCGACAGCCCCGTCCAAAGCCAGACTCACAGAAAACGGTGATCTGTTATTGACCATTCATGAAGGCCGGTTTCATCAGGTAAAACGGATGTTGCAGGCGGTTGATAATCAGGTACTTACACTGGAGCGGGTAAGCTTCGGCCCCCTGTCCCTGGATCTTTCCCTGCAAAGAGGGGAATACCGGGCATTGACGGAAGAAGAGATCGAAGTCTTGTCTGGCTCTGGAAAGAAATCATAAATAAAGGAGTTATTTTTCATGCAATTCAAAAGAATGTTTACCACTGATGCCTATAGAGGAACCCGCGGGTATCTCCGCACACAGAAAATTTATGAGATTTTAAGAACAGTGCTTTATTTTGCCATCTCTCTGTCTTTGTTTATCGCCGGATGGGTCAGCACCGGAAGCCGTGAGAATCTCCTGACCATCGTGGCGGTACTGGGATGTCTTCCGGCCTGCAAGAGTCTGGTAGAAATGTTCATGTTCCTGCGCTACCGGGGCTGTGACGAGCAGGTAGCTGCAAAAATCGCGGCACATACAGAAGGCCTTACCACTCTCTACGATATGGTATTTACTTCCTATGAGAAGAATTATGTTATCTATCATCTGACAGTCTGCGGTAATACGGTCTGTGGCTACACCACGGATCCGAAATTTGCGGAACAGGCTTTTTACAAGCACATTCAGGACATTCTGAAAAAAGACAATTACAGAGAAGTCTCTGTGAAAATATTTAACGATCTGGACAAGTATCTGGCAAGATGTGATCAGTTAAAGGAGCTTTCCTCACAGCCGGAACTGTCTGCCGGGATCTGCCAGACCTTAAAGAGCGTATCTCTATAACTTACTTCTCAAAAGGAGGGTGTCCTATGCAGTTGCTTACCATTGGCAAAAATCAGGCGGGACAACGTCTGGACAAATTTTTAAAAAAAGCGTTACCTAATGCAGGCACAGGATTTTTATATAAGATGCTTCGCAAGAAAAATATTACGTTGAACGGGAAAAGGGCTGAAGGTAAAGAAATCCTTGCCCAGGGAGACGAGGTAAAATGTTTTTTCTCTGAGGAAACTTATGCCTCTCTGTCCGGTGCCGGGGCAGCGGAAGATACTTCCGATTACCGTAAGGCTTACCGTTCCTTAAAGGATATCAGCGTTCTTTATGAGGATGAAAATATCCTGTTGCTGAATAAACCTGCCGGAGTTCTGACCCAGAAAGCCAAACCGGAAGATCTTTCCCTGAACGAATGGCTGATTGGCCACCTGCTGGCTGCCGGTGCCATAAAAGAAACCGATCTTGCCACCTTCCATCCATCTGTCTGCAACCGCCTCGACCGCAATACCAGCGGTATCGTATTGTGCGGAAAGACGCTGGCCGGTTCCCAGGCACTCAGCCGGATCATCAAGGATCGTTCCGTAAAGAAATATTATCAGACCGTCTGTAAGGGCAAGATTTTACAGGAAAGCACCCTGGAAGGCTATCTGTACAAGGACGAACGCACCAATACGGTACAGGTATTTCCAGATATGGCGGAGGCTCCGGAAGATGCTTCCTTTATAAAAACAATCTACACTCCCAGTGCGGTGGCTGGGGAATATACCCTGCTGACCGTAGAACTGGTCACCGGCAAAACCCACCAGATCCGCGCCCATCTGGCCAGCACCGGACATCCGTTACTTGGTGACACCAAGTACGGAGACAGCAAATTAAATCGCAGGATGCAATCGGAATACTCTCTGCACCACCAGCTTCTGCATGCCGGAAGAGTGTGTTTCCCGGAAGAAGCGGAAGGACCTCTTGCAAAGGTGAGCGGTCAGACTTTTGACGCACCGCTTCCCCATAAATTTGCAGAGATCTTACAGGCTCTGAATCTGACACCGGATTCCGCCTGCTAGAAAGGAAAACTAAGAACAATGGCAACATGGAATACCAGAGGGCTTCGTGGATCTACTCTGGAGGATATGGTCAACCGCACCAATGAAAAATATGCCGAGGCCGGTCTGGCCCTGATTCAGAAGATCCCCACCCCCATTACCCCGGTCAAAATGGATAAGGAGAGCCGCCAGATCACCCTGGCCTTTTTCGAACAGAAGAGTACCGTAGACTATATCGGTGTCGTACAGGGCATTCCGGTCTGCTTTGATGCCAAGGAATGTGCAGTGGACACCTTTTCCCTGCAAAATATCCATCCCCATCAGGTGGAGTTCATGCATCAGTTCGAGAAACAGGGGGGTATCGCCTTTTTCCTGATATTTTACAGCCATAAGGATCTGTTATATTACCTTCCCTATGAAATGCTCCGCTTTTTCTGGGACAGGGCACAGGAGGGCGGCCGGAAAAGCTTCCGTTTCGAGGAACTGAACCCGGAATATATTATCCCGAAGCATCAGGGAATCCTGGTTCCCTATCTGGATATTCTGAAAAAGGATCTGGAAGACCGGGAGGAATAATAAATAATAATTTCTTGACAGCGGAGAGGTCTCCTAGTATACTACAAATAGTTTCACATGCTACTATGATAATATGGTAGCACGTTAATATATTAAAGTATATGAATTGAGGAACGCTTATGAACAACAGACTTTTACATACGCCAGAGGGCGTCCGGGACATTTACGGCAAAGAATATGCAAAGAAGCTGGCTATAGAACAGAAACTGCAGCAGGCGATCCATTGTTTCGGTTACGAAGATATCCAGACCCCTTCCATTGAGTTTTTCGATGTTTTCTCCAAGGAGATCGGAACCACTCCCAGTAAGGAGCTGTATAAGTTCTTTGATAAAGAGGGTAATACGCTGGTGCTGCGGCCAGACTTTACGCCGTCCATCGCCCGCTGCGCAGCGAAGTATTTTATGGAGGAAAAGGTGCCGCTTCGTTTCAGTTACAACGGCAATACGTTTACAAACACTTCCAATCTGCAGGGTAAATTAAAAGAGGTGACCCAGATGGGTGCAGAACTCATCGGAGATCCTTCCGTAGAGGCGGATGCCGAAGTAATCAGTATGGTGATCGAAGCTCTGAAAAGCGCAGGACTGACCAGATTCCAGGTGACTATCGGTGAGGTGGATTATTTCCGCGGCCTCTGTGAGGAAGCCGGTCTGGATGAGGATACGGAAAAGGAACTTCGTTCCTGTATCTCCGGCAAGAACTTTTTCGCTGCCCAGGAATTACTGGAGCAGAAGCAGATCCCCGAGCCTTATCACAGCATTCTGTTAAAGTTGGCGGATATGTTCGAAAATATAGAGTCTCTGGAGGCTGCCAAAGCACTGGTTAAAAATGAAAGATCCTTACAGGCGATTGCAAGACTGGAAAAGTTAAAAGAGCGCTTAGAGCAGTACGGTGTGGCGGAATACATTTCCTTTGATCTCGGAATGCTCAGCAAATATCAGTATTATACCGGCGTTGTCTTCAAGGCTTACACCTACGGTATCGGTGATGCCGTGGTAAAGGGTGGCCGTTACGACAATCTGCTTCGGAAATTCGGCAAGAATGCCGCAGCTATCGGTTTCGTCATCGTCATTGACGACCTGTTGGAAGCATTATCCCGCCAGAAAGTGAATATCGATATTCCCGCTTCCGGCAAAACCGTGTATTACCGGGCAGGAGACGAGGCAGATTATCTTGCGAAGCTTTCCGAAGTCATAACCCTGAGGAAAGAAGGGATTCCCACCGTGCTTTCCCCCGAGATCACAGAGAACGAGGAGGCAGATCAGTAATGAGTGAAGAAAGATATCTTACGTTTGCTCTGGGAAAGGGCAGACTTGCCAAAAAGACACTGGAGCTTTTCGAACAGATCGGCATTACCTGTGAAGAAATGAAGGATAAAGATACCAGAAAGCTGATCTTCGTCAATGAAGAATACAAATTACGCTTTTTCCTGGCAAAGGGTCCCGACGTTCCCACCTATGTAGAGTATGGTGCTGCTGATATCGGCGTGGTCGGCAAGGACACCATTCTGGAAGAAAACCGGAATGTCTACGAAGTGCTGGACCTTGGCTTCGGCAAATGCCGGATGTGTGTCTGCGGTCCTGCTTCCGCCAGAGAGTTGTTGAAACACCATGAGCGGATCCGGGTAGCCAGCAAATACCCCAATATCGCCCGAGAGTATTTCTATAATAAAAAGCATCAGACCGTAGATATCATCAAATTAAACGGTTCTGTAGAATTAGGGCCGCTGGTAGAGCTGTCTGACGTCATCGTGGATATTGTTGAGACCGGTTCCACCTTAAGGGAAAACGGGCTGGAGGTTCTGGAAGAGGTATGTCCTCTGTCCGCCCGTATGATCGTCAATCCGGTGAGTATGCAGATGGAAGCCGACCGTATCCGCAAGCTGGTGGGTGCGATCCGGGAGCAGTTAAAAATACAGGCCTGACCGAGACGATAAGCATCGTCATAAAAAGTATTTAAAGGAGAGTACCGTCATGAGAATCGTAGCATTGGATAAAGAATCAAAGCAGAGTATTTTGAACGACCTTTTAAAGAGAAGTCCGAACAATTATTCCCAGTATGAGAGTACTGTAAACCAGATCATCGAAAAAGTCCGTGCCGAGGGTGACAAGGCATTGTTCGATTATACCTTACAGTTTGATAAGTTCGCTTTAAGCGCAGAGAATATCCGTGTCACAAAGGAAGAGATCGCCGAAGCCTATGCACAGATGGATGAGAATCTGATCGATGTGATCAGACAGTCTGCGGAAAACATCCGCGCTTTTCACCAGAAGCAGCTTCGTAACAGCTGGTTCGATGCCAAGCCCGACGGTACGATCTTAGGCATGAAGATCACCGCCATCGAAAGAGCCGGTGTCTATGTCCCCGGCGGTAAAGCCGCTTACCCTTCCAGCGTACTGATGAATGTGATCCCCGCCAAGGTAGCCGGTGTGGATGAGATCATTATGACCACCCCTCCCGGAAAAGACGGTATGGTCAATCCCGGAACTCTGGTAGCCGCTGATATTGCAGGCGTGGATACCATCTATAAGGTCGGCGGTGCCCAGGCTATCGCAGCCATGGCTTTCGGAACCCAGTCGGTACCTAAGGTCGACAAGATCACCGGTCCCGGTAACATTTTCGTAGCTCTTGCCAAAAAAGCTGTTTATGGCTATGTCAGCATTGATTCCATTGCGGGCCCCAGCGAGATCCTGGTACTGGCAGATGAGACCGCTACCCCCAGATACGTTGCAGCAGATCTGCTGTCTCAGGCAGAGCATGACGAACTGGCAAGTGCCATTCTGATTACCACTTCGAAGGAACTGGCGGAGAAAGTCTCCGAGGAAGTGGACGGCTTCGTAAAAGTACTGGAGCGTGCTCCCATTATCCAGAAGTCTCTGGATAATTACGGCTACATTCTGTTAGCCGACAACATGGAAGATGCTATTGATGCCGCCAACGCCATTGCTTCCGAGCATCTGGAGATCATTACAAAGAATCCTTTTGATACCATGACCCGTATCCGCAATGCCGGTGCGATTTTCCTGGGAGAGTATGCTTCCGAACCCTTGGGTGATTATTTTGCAGGTCCGAACCACATTCTGCCCACCAACGGTACCGCACGGTTCTTCTCCCCGGTAAACGTGGACGACTTCATCAAGAAGACCAGTATTATCTCTTATTCCAGGCAGGCACTGGAAAAGGTGCACAGCCAGATCGAGACCTTCGCCAAGAGTGAAGGCTTGACCGCACATGCAAACAGTATTAAAGTTAGATTTGAAGATTAATCATTTCCTCTGGGAAGGGAGTCATCGGATATTATGGAACGAATTGCAACTGTGACCCGTACAACGAAAGAGACCGATATTGCCATCACCTTAAATCTGGACGGCACCGGAAAAGCGGATCTGTCTACCGGCATCGGATTTTTTGACCATATGCTGGACGGCTTTGCGAGGCACGGCTTTTTTGACCTGGAATGCAAGGTGAAGGGCGATCTGCAGGTGGACGGTCACCACACGGTGGAGGATACCGGCATTGTCTTCGGTGAAGCTATCAAAAAAGCGGTAGGAGACAAGAAGGGCATCAATCGTTACGGCTATTTTATTCTGCCTATGGATGAGGTACTTGCTTTGTGCGCCGTTGACTTAAGCGGCCGGCCTTATCTTAATTTTGAATGTGAATTTACTGTACCGAAGGTAGGTGAACTGGATACGGAGCTGGTAAAGGAATTTTTCTATGCCGTATCCTACAGTGCCGGAATGAACTTACATATCAAAATGTTGTCTCCGGGCAATAATCACCATATGATCGAAGCCATGTTCAAGGCATTTGCCAAGGCGCTGGATCAGGCCGTTTCCTATAATCCGAAGGTAACGGATGTTTTAAGTACCAAAGGAAGTCTGTAAAAAATACGTGCCTGCGGCATAGGCTTTGCAGGTATAGAAAGACGTGAGGATTACTATGATCATCAAGAAATTTGTTCCCTGTATTTATTTATATCATGAGCATGCGGTGCGGAATCTTACGGATACCACCATCGTGGATACGGATCCCGTCCGTCTGGCAGATTATTACTGTGAGCACAATGCGGATGAGCTGATCGTTTTCGATATGTCCGAAGGTGACGCAGAGCATGATGCCGCACTGGATATCATCAAGGAGATCTGTACCAGGGCGGAAGTGGATGTCATCGGTGCCGGCAATGTCAAGCGTATGGAGGACATTAAGAAATTACTTTATGCCGGATGTAAAAAAGCAGTTCTCGACTATGAGAAAGAGAGTAATATTGAGATTACCGAAGAGGTCTCTCTGAAATTCGGTAAGGACAAGATTCTGATCTCTTACAACGACCCGTCCGTTCTGAAATTACATAAGGAGAAGATTGAGAAATATATCTCTGCCATGATCCTGATGAACCCTCATCAGATCCGGGAGACTCAGGCCATTCTTTCCCTTCCGTTTTTCGTGCAGATCAATCAGGTGGCATTGAATAAATTGCTGGAGATTTTTGCTTATGAGAATGTCTGTGGTGTCACCGGCAATACGATAAATGACAATGTGAAAGAGATCGTAGCCCTGAAGGATCTGTGCCGGGAGAACGATATTCCCATTGAATCCTTCCAGGTTGCCTACAAGTGGGAAGATTTCAAAAAGAACAGTGACGGCATGGTACCCGTTATCGTACAGGATTACCGGACACAGGAAGTTCTGATGATGGCTTATATGAATGAGGAAGCCTATGAGCAGACCCTGAAGCTGGGCAAGATGACCTACTACAGCAGAAGCCGTCAGGAATTATGGCTGAAAGGTCTGACCAGCGGTCATTACCAGTATGTGAAGAAACTGGTGGCGGACTGTGATATGGATACAATCCTTGCGAAGGTATCTCAAGTGGGCGCTGCCTGCCATACCGGAAGCAGAAGCTGCTTCTTCAACGAGATCACGAAAAAGGATTATGAGGAAAGCAACAATCCCTTACAGGTATTCGAGGAAGTCTTCGATGTGATCAAGGACCGCAAGGTCCACCCCAAGGAGGGTTCCTATACCAATTACCTGTTCGACAAGGGCATTGACAAGATTCTCAAGAAACTGGGCGAGGAGGCAACTGAGATTGTGATCGCCGCCAAAAATCCTAACCCCAACGAGGTCAAATACGAGATCAGCGATTTCCTTTATCACATGATGGTGCTGATGGCGGAAAAGGATGTCACTTGGGAAGAGATCACTACAGAGCTTGCGAACCGTTAACTGCAGTTTCCACCCAGGTCTCCAGATAGGTGCCGTAATCTACATCGGTGACATAATGCAGCACCTGATCCATGGAGATCCCGGCAAAGCATTTGCCTTTTTGATCCAGCAATATGATCGTCAATAATAATACTCCGGCCAGAGCAAGGCGGATTTTGAACGTACCGGTATCGGAAGATGCGGCAGGTTCCGAATCGTTTTGCTCTGGCCGTATTTCTGCCTGTCTGCGCATCTGCTGTAAGAGTTCTTCCTTATGTCTGTGATCATGTTTTTCCATGCTCTTTTACATTCCTTTCTGGTATCTGCAATCTTCGCAGTTCATATTTATGTGCCTTTTGGTACTGGCAGAACTTAATTTTATAAGGTATAATGATAACTATTCAGAGCCATGTAGGCATTTCGTAAATATTCGTCGAATACTTGTATTCGTAAGAATATTTTGGAATGCTTATAGGGCGAGTAAACTTCATGAGCAAAAAGGTAACAATTATGGCTGAACAAAACGGAAAAGAATTAGCATCCAGAATACAAAACAATATTCAAAAAGTCCTGGTCGGAAAAGAGGAAGTGACAGAACTTCTTCTGACGGCCTTAATCGCTGACGGACATGTACTATTAGAGGATGTCCCCGGCACCGGCAAAACGAAGCTGGCCAAGGCACTGGCAAAATCTTTAAATGCCCAGTTTTCCCGGGTGCAGTTTACCCCGGATCTTTTGCCCGGTGACATTACCGGCATCAATGTCTATGACAGACAGAAGAATGAATTCACCCTGCGAAAGGGGCCAGTATTTACCAATATTTTACTGGCAGACGAATTGAACCGTGCCACCCCCAGAACCCAGGCAGGACTGTTGGAATGTATGGAAGAGCGTCAGGTAACCATCGAGGGTGTCTCTTATACACCGGGCGAACCCTTCTTTGTCATTGCCACAGAGAATCCCATCGAAAGTGCCGGCGTATTTCCTCTGCCGGAAGCGCAGTTAGACCGTTTCCTTATAAAACTGTCCATGAACCTTCCCACCAAAGAAGAGGAACTGAGGATTCTGGAATTGTACATGGAGGAAGATCCCCTGAAAAGCCTGACTGCCGTGGTCTCTCTGGAGGAACTTCTGGCTGCCCGGGCAGAGGCTGCGAAGATTTTTGTTCATCCCTGCATCCGGGAATATATGGTACAGATTGCAGAAGCCACCAGACGGGCAGACGGTATTCTGGCAGGCGTCAGTCCCAGAGGAACCCTTGGGCTTTTACGCTGTGTCAAGGCCTATGCTTATCTGCAGGGACGTTCCTATGTGATCCCGGATGACGTTCGTACCCTGGCTGTTCCGGTGCTGGCCCACAGACTGGTATGCAGCTTCGGTTCCGATACCGGCTCCGCAGCAGGCAGAATGGAAAACATCCTTTCCACCGTTCCTGTTCCCACAGAAAGGTTTGAGCCATGATACAACTGCTGGGAATCATTGTCTTTGCCCTGCTTCTGTATCTGGGGCAGAAATATGTATACGCCAAAATATGGCAGCGGGATCTGAAGGTTTCCCTTTCTTTCCGGGAGGATGGCATCTGGGAAGGACAGGAGAGCGAGCTGTCGGAGATCATTGAGAATCGCAAACGGCTGCCCCTTACCATGTTGAAGGTCAAATTCCAGACTGACAGACATCTGGTGTTTGCCGATACCAAAGGCTCCCGGACCACGGATCGCTATTACCGCAATGATATTTTCCAGATCGGACGTCTGGAGAAGGTCACCAGAGCGCTGCACTTTACCGGCGGAAGAAGAGGTTATTACACCATACAGGAGGCGGATCTTGTCGCGTCCGATCTGTTCCTGACAGCACAGTATACGGCTACGACACCCATCGAACACTGCAGTCTCTATGTGTACCCGAAGCCCTTTTCCCATCCGGATTTTAAACGGTCTTTAAAACAGTTAAACGGAGAAGTTCTGACAAAACGACATCTTTTGGAAGACCCCTTCGAATACCGGGGCATTCGGGATTACCAACCACAGGATGACTTAAAAAGCATCAACTGGAAAGCCACGGCCCGTACCGGGGATCTGAAGGTAAACCAGAAAAATTATACCTCCCAGAAATCCGTTCGGATTTTTGTGAACTTAGAGGACACCGGTATTCTGAAAAAAGAGGACTGCGTGGAAGCCTGCCTGCAGATTGCCACGGCACTGTTATTGCTGTTTCTGGAACAGGGAATGCAGGTTGCCCTGTATTGCAACGGTATTGACACAATCAGTGGAGACCCCTGTATTCTGGAAGCCGGCGGCGGAGTCAGACAGCGGAATGTCTGTCTGCAGACGCTTGCAAGAATCGATACGGCTAAACCGGTACAGTCTTTTTCCGAGCTGTTTGCCGCCCGTATGTCCGATGCATCCAATGCGCTCTATACCTGCTTTGTATCACCCAATGCCTATGAAGACTTTACAGCATTACTTCTGCAATATCAGGAAAAACACCCGGATATGAAATGGTTTTATCCTTATTCCGAAAGTACACCTCCTGATCCCGGGGAAGCGTTAAAGTCTTTGATCACTTTTATCTCCCTACGGGAAGAAAGCGTCTGAATGTGAAAGAAATTTTGACTGATCTAATGAATCAATTATGTTTTTATCCCCTGGCGCTGACTGCGTCCACGTTGTTGGCCGCGCTGGCTCCGGCGAGCCGTCCGTCCTTGGCTTTGTGGATGCTCGGGGCGCTGCCGGTGTTTTTTCTGTATTATGCCAGAAAACGCTGTAAGCATCTGTCGGTATTGCTCCTTCTGCACGGACTGGTACTGGCATGTTTTTATATCATTCCGGCAGCCAACGGCGTAAACCGTGGTATCCGGCTGTTGGTAGGTGCAAGCTTTATGATCTATTCCCTCTGGCTGCGTTTTCGGACGGAGGACTTTGCTTCCGATCCGCTGCCTCTGCCATTAGCCGCCGGAATTGCCTTTTTGTGTCTTTTTCTGCAGCATTATCAGGGAAACAACGTCTGGGATCTCTATTATCGTATGAGTCTGATCCTGGTGTTTTTATTGTATGCTGTCATTTTGTTTTTGCAGTCCTATGAGGATTTCCTTACGGTAAACAGGCTGAGTACCGGCAAGATCCCGTTTCAGGAGATCTTTCGTTCCGGTCTCCACAGCACCGCAGCCTTTGTGCTGTTGTCGGGGCTTCTGCTCCTGGCAGTGTCACAGTTTGCCTGGTTAAAGCCCTTTTTGCGGTTACTGCGAAACGGTCTGGTTGCGATTCTTCGTTTCCTGTTCGGACTGCTCCCCATGGATTCCGGGACAGAAGCGGTAGTGGTGGAACAGCAGGCAGGCGGTGGCGATATGCCTCCCATGGAAGCGGAAGATCCTTTTATTTTATGGGTCATTCTGGAATATGTGGCCATGATCGCACTTCTGATCGTCTGCGTATTTCTGCTGTACCGTGGAATTCGAAAGCTGATCACATTTCTCAGGGACAGAATGCAGTTTTCCCTCCCCGGCACTGTTTCTGAACAGCCGGAGAGCATGGACAAGCGGGAACACCTGGACGCTGCCCCGGAAAATACTGCCGCAAAGCAGAAGCAGAAATGGTTTTCTTTTGCTTTCTTAGATGCCGGCCAGAAGATAAGGCGGATGTATCAGAAAAAAATAAATGCCAGCGGGCTTGCAAAGATGAGCCTGCCATTTTATACTGCAAGAGATGCCGAAAAATCGCTGGATGTGGAAGGAATGGCTGAAATCTATGAAAAAGCCCGTTATTCCGATGTCCCCTGCACAGACGGAGATGTCCGGCAGATGAAAAATTATATGTAAAAATCAATAACCTGAGGTAAATATGAACGAAAAGTTAGCGTTAAATGATGATATTCTGATGAAGATCGAAAAACCGGCCCGCTACATCGGCAACGAAGTCAATGCCGTAGTGAAGGACAGGGACAGCATTGATGTCCGTTTCTGTATGTGCTTCCCGGATGTCTACGAGATCGGTATGTCCCACCTGGGAATCCAGATCCTGTATGGCATGCTCAATTCCTGGGATGATGTCTGGTGTGAGCGTGTGTATTCTCCCTGGGTGGATCTGGATGAAATTATGCGTAAGGAGAACATTCCGCTGTTTGCCCTGGAGAGTCAGGATCCGATAAAAGACTTCGACTTTTTGGGAATCACCATTCAGTACGAAATGTGTTATACGAATATTCTGCAGGTTCTGGATCTGGCGGGGATCCCGTTGCTTGCCACCGAACGTGGAGAGGACTGTCCCATCGTTATCGGCGGCGGTCCCTGCACCTATAATCCTGAGCCCATTGCCGATTTCTTTGATATTTTCTATATCGGAGAAGGCGAGACCCAGTACCGGCCGCTGATCGATCTCTATAAGAAATGCCGGACGGAGAAGACAGGCAGAGAAGAATTCTTACGCCGGGTGGCAAAGCTGCCGGGAATGTATGTGCCCCGGTTCTATGAGACCACTTACCATGAAAATGGCACCATTGCTTCCTTTCGACCTACGGAAGAGGGAATTCCCGCAAGGATCCGCAAAGAGCTGGTAACGGATATGACCGACAGCTTTTATCCTATGAAGCCGGTAGTTCCTTATATCAAAGTCACACAGGACAGAGTCGTTCTGGAGATTCAGAGAGGCTGTATCCGCGGCTGTCGTTTCTGTCAGGCAGGACAGCTGTATCGTCCCGTCAGAGAAAGGGATGTGGAAGTTCTGAAAAAGTACGCCATGGAAATGTTGAAAAACACCGGTCATGAGGAGATTTCCTTAAGTTCCTTAAGTTCCAGCGATTACAGCAAGCTGCCGGAGCTGATTGACTTCCTGATTGAAGAGTGTGATAAGAGACATATCAATATCTCCCTGCCGTCTTTACGTATCGATGCCTTTTCTCTGGATGTCATGAGCAAAGTACAGGATGTGAAGAAATCCAGTCTGACCTTTGCGCCGGAAGCCGGCAGCCAGAGACTGCGGGATGTCATCAATAAAGGACTCACTGAAGAAGTGATCTTACAGGGTTCCGCCCTTGCCTTCGAAGGCGGCTGGACCAGAGTCAAACTGTACTTCATGCTGGGACATCCCACGGAAACCGAAGAGGATATCCGGGGAATCGCTGAGCTTTCCAACAAAATTGCGGCCACTTTCTTCGATACGGTGCCGAAGGAGAAACGTGTCAACGGCAGAGTGCAGATTGTTACCAGTACCTCTTTCTTCGTGCCGAAGCCCTTTACGCCATTCCAGTGGGCGCCCCAGTGTACCAAGGAAGAGTTCGTGGAAAAGGCATATCTGACCAGAAAGGCCATTTCCGAGCAGCTGAACCAGAAGAGCATCAAGTACAACTGGCACGAAGCGGATGTCAGCGTTCTGGAGGGTGTTCTGGCCAGAGGTGACAGAAAATTGTCCCAGTTGCTTTTATATGTCTATAACAAGGGCTGCTTCTACGATGCCTGGAGTGAGTATTTCCACAACGATGTCTGGATGGAAGCTTTTGAAGCCTGTGGTCTGGATCCGGATTTCTATTCCCACAGAGAACGGCCTCTGGACGAGATCCTGCCCTGGGATTTCCTGGACTGCGGTGTATCCAGAGCCTTTCTGGAGAGAGAATGGCAGAAAGCGAAAAACGAGACGATCTCACCGAACTGCAAACAGGCATGTCAGGGCTGCGGTGCCGCCAGATTCGGCTGCGGTATCTGTGTGGAGCCCAGAGGATGATTGCCACAACAGACATCGGAAGTATAGATTACGGAGTTAAGAAGAAACATTATGAAATTAAGAATCAAGTTTAGAAAATATGGTCCCATTCGTTTTATCGGACATCTGGATGTGATGCGCTTTTTCCAGAAAGCCAACCGCAGAGCGGAGCTGGATGTTGCTTATACCGGGGGCTTCAGCCCGCATCAGATCATGTCCTTTGCCGCACCTTTGGGTGTGGGACTGACCAGCAACGGAGAATATATGGACCTGGAAGTGCATTCCCTGACCTCCTGTGAGGATGTAAAGCAGCGGTTGAATGCCGCTTCCGTACCGGGAATCGAGATCACTTCGGTGAAAATTCTGCCGGACAAGGCCGGCAATGCCATGGCCAGCGTTGCTGCCGCCGGATATACGGTAGCTTTCCGGGAGGGCAGAGGGCCTCATTTTGATCTGGGCTCCGCGGTGGATCGTTTTCTTGCAAAAGATGAGATCCTCATTACCAAAGAGACAAAAAAGGGAAGCCGGGAGATCAATTTAAAAGAAGGTATCTATGAGATGAAGGTGGTGGAGTCCGAAAAGCTTTATCTGCTGGTGGATGCCTCCAGTGCCGGAAATATCAAACCCATTCAGGTCATTGAAGCATTATTTTCCGAAAATGGTGAGACCCTGCAGGAAAATGCCCTTCTGGTCAACAGAGAAGAGACCTATCTGAGAAACGAAACAGACGCCCTTCTCCCCCTGGATGCCATAGGTTTCGACAGTGAGGAAGCTTACAGGGCAGCTTCCGGTGACACGGAATGAGCCGCAGTCTCACCGGCGGACGACCGGCCAGAGAAAAAGAAGTAAATCAGATCCGTAAATCCACGGATTGCACGGAGGGAAAACTGATCTTCACCTGTCTGCGGGAACGCAGGGCAGCTCTGCTTGTCAATGCCCGGGGCGTGGCTGCTATACGCGTACTGCGGTCAGATGCCAGTAAGATCGGTGGCATCTATCTGGGGAAAATACAGAATGTGGCAAAAAATATTGATGCCTGCTTCGTGGAGATCCTGCCCGGAGAATTGTGCTTTCTCCCCCTGCGGGAAGCAGGTGCGGCGTATCTGACCAATCGTAAGGCAGACGGTACCTTGAAAGCTGGAGACGAGCTGGTAGTCATGGTCACCAGAGATGCCCAGAAGACAAAGCGTGCCTCCGCCACTGCGGATCCTGCCCGGATGAAGCAGCTGCTTTGTAAAAACGGGAGCACCCCTGAGAACGCTTCTGAAGCCCTTCAGAGCCTTTTGGAGCAGGTAGACCATAAAGTGTACTTCACCTGCCTTTTGAAGCCTTCTGAGGCCGTTTACGAGGTTCTGGAGCAGATGGCGGATCCTTCGGAATATTCTGAGATCCTTACCGATGATCCTCAGATCTATCGTCAGCTGTCGGAAGGAGATCACCCTTTGTTAAAACAAAAGTCCATTCGGTTCTACGATGATCCAACGATCTCTTTACGCCTGCTGTATTCTCTGGAGCGCGGCATGGAGGAAGCACTGGATACGAGAGTCTGGTTAAAATGCGGAGGGTATCTCGTCATCGAGCCTACGGAGGCCATGACGGTGATCGATGTCAATTCCGGTAAAAACGAAGCGAAAAAAGCAGGAGAGGACACCTATTATCAGGTAAATCTGGAGGCTGCCGAAGAAGTAGCAAGACAGCTGCGCCTGCGGAATCTGTCCGGTATCATCATTGTGGACTTCATCAATATGGCGGAAAAGGAACGGCAGAAGGAGTTACTGGAGACATTAAAGAATCTGACCGCAGGGGATCCCCAGCATCCCCGCATCGTGGATATGACGCCTTTAGGATTGGTGGAGATCACCCGCAAAAAATCTCATCCCACGCTGGCAGAACAATTCAAGAGATAATAAAATTAAACGCTTCCACCCATACCGACGGACCTGGAATCCCCATTATTGCCGCCAGTACCAAAACACTGCCGGAGGATATTGCAGCAGCCAGAAATGCAGGAATCAACGAGTATCTTTCCAAACCGCTGCATCCAAAAGCATTGTACCGCATCATGAAAAACTATTTATAGACTCTGTCATTCACCAGTCAACCGTTTTGTTGGCTGGTTTTTTGTTATATTTCACAATTCTCGGAAACTCTTTTTGGCAAAAACGTTTCTTGAATTTTTTTTTCAAAAATGCTACCCTGTTTTTATAGGAAACCACAATTTACTTTTCAGTTTCCATACTGTAATTACAATCTTACCGAACGGAGGAATAGAAGCGATGGATACCACAGAAGGTCTGCAAAAAAATATTCTCGACGCCACCCTGCGTGTCTTCGATCAAAAAGGGTTGAAATTCACAATGGATGATCTGGCGAAGGAACTCTCGATCAGCAAGAAAACCATCTATACCGTGTACGATGATAAAGAAGCACTGTTTCTTGCCATGGTAGATTATATCTTTGACTCCATCAAGGAAAGCGAGCAGATGATCCTGACCGATCCTTCCCTCAGTGTAGTGGAAAAACTGCACCGCATCCTGGGAGTGCTGCCGGAAGGTTATCAGAATATCGATCTTCGAAAATTATATTCCCTCCGGGACAAATACCCGAAGATCTACCAGAAGGTAGAACTCAGACTTTCCACAGGCTGGGAGCCTACAATCCAGCTGATCGAGATGGGCATGGCTGAGGGCAGCATCCGCCCGGTTCCCATCTGTCTGGTGAAAATGATGTTAGAAGCTTCCATTGAGCAGTTCTTCCAGAGAGATATTCTCTCTCGAAATCAGCTGACTTATGCAGATGCCCTGAAGGAAGTTGTGGAAATCCTCATGTATGGCATCGTACAGAGATCAGAATGAGGCAATGGAATAATCCAGAATTAATCCATAATATCCCAAAGAAAGAGGAACGAACCATGAATCAGAAGATCTATTTAAGCGAAGACTGGCTTTTTAACGAGAACTTTCAGGAGGGGATGACTGCAACAGAATACCCGGAAGAGACCCTGCAGCCCGTCCGAATCCCTCATACCTGTAAGGAGACCCCGTTTCACTATTTTGACGAATCTCTCTACCAGATGGTCAGCGGCTACAGACGCCATCTGCATATTCCGACCGAATGGCAGGGCAAGCGGATCCTGCTCACCTTCGAAGGGGCCGGTCATGACAGTACCGTCTATCTCAACGGCAGTAAGGTGGGAGAGCACCATTGCGGCTACACCGCCTTTACTGTAGATCTGTCGGCATATGCGAACTACGGACAGGACAATGTGCTGTGTGTCCGGTTGGACAGCAGAGAAGACTTAAATGTGCCTCCCTTCGGTTACGTGATCGATTATATGACCTACGGCGGCATCTACCGGGATGTGTATCTCGAAGTAAAAGATCAGATTGCCCTTGAGGATATTTTCGTACACACGCTGATCACACCGGATGAGGCTCAGGTAACTTCTGAAATCACTTTTTATGAAGTTGCAAAAGACCTTAATGTCAGACAATATTATATGTTAAAGAGCGATGCTGTAATGTCGGGTGTGGTATCAGATGTAACATCAGATAATGACTGGCAGTTTCTCTGCGAACAGAATGTCCCCACAGGCACTACGGCTGAGACCCCGTTTCGTATTCAGGGAACGATTCCACATCCTTTTTTGTGGGATACCGAACACCCTCATCTTTATCTGTTAAAGACCCAGCTCTGGCAGGGAGAACAGCTTCTGGACGAAGCAGAGGTTACCTTCGGTATCAGGGATGCAGTTTTTAAAAAAGACGGCTTTTACCTCAATGGCAAAAAACTGCGGATCCGGGGTCTGAACCGCCATCAGAGTTATCCTTATGTAGGCTATGCCATGCCGGAGAGCATGCAAAAACTGGATGCGGATCTGTTAAAAAAAGAGCTGGGGCTGAATGCCGTGCGGACTTCCCACTATCCCCAGAGTCATTATTTTCTGGAGCGGTGCGACGAACTGGGACTTCTGGTCTTCACAGAGTTTCCCGGCTGGCAGCATATTGGAGATGACACTTGGAAAGCACAGGCGGTGGTCAATGCAGAGGACATGATCCGTCAGTACCGCAATCATCCTTCGATTATTTTGTGGGGTGTACGGATCAATGAATCCCCGGATGATGATCCGTTTTACGAAAAGACCAATGCCGTGGCACATAAGCTGGATCCCACGAGACCTACCGGCGGTGTCCGGGCTATTAAGAAAAGCCATCTGTTGGAGGACGTCTATACTTATAACGATTTTCTGCACGACGGTGAGATGCCCGGCTGTGATCCTAAGAAAAAGGTCACCTCAGACATGGAGAAGCCTTATCTGATCAGCGAATACAACGGACATATGTATCCCACCAAGGCATTCGATAACGAAGAACGTCGAAGTGAGCATGCCATCCGCCATGCCAATGTACTGGATGCTGTGGCAGGTCAGTCCGATATCGCCGGAAGCTTCGGCTGGTGCATGTTTGACTACAATACTCACAAAGACTTCGGAAGCGGTGACCGAATCTGTTATCATGGTGTCATGGATATGTTCCGGAATCCGAAGCTGGCAGCGAGTATCTATGCCTGTGAGCAGGAGCAGACTCCTGTGCTGGAAATCACTTCCTCCATGGATATCGGAGAGCATCCCGGCTGTAACCGTGGCAACATTTATATTCTATCCAATGCAGACAGCGTGAAAATGTACAAAAATGACCGGTTTATCAAGGAATATCTGCCGGGGATGTCACCTTATAAGCACTTAAAGCACGGTCCCATCCTGATCGATGATTTTATCGGAGATTCTTTTGCACAGAACGAAAGATTCCGTCCGAAACATGCAAAGGAGATCACGGATGCCATGAATCTCGTAGCGCGAGGAAGCCTGAACCACATTCCGAAGAGATTATATCTTACGGCTTTAAAACTGCTTCTGATCTATCATATCGATTTTGCAGAAGTGACCAGGCTGTATACGAAGTACATCGGTGACTGGGGCGGTACAGCTACCGTATACCGTTTTGACGCTATCAAAGACGGTAAAGTCGTAAAATCCGTCACCAAAGAACCGGTTCGTGAAATCCGGCTGGAAGCAGAAGCAGATCATACCATTCTGACGGAACAGCACAGCTATGATGTGGCACTGGTGCGGATCCGTGCAGTGGATGACCATGGAAATGTCCTTCCCTTTTATCAGGAGCCGGTTCGTCTGATCACGGAGGGTGACATCTCCATCATCGGACCTGAAACCATTGCCCTACAGGGAGGCATGGGTGGAACTTATGTTAAGAGTCTGGGAAGATCCGGTCAGGGAGCTTTGCTGTTGCAGTCACTGACGGCAGGGGAAGTACGGATACCTTTTCAGATTAAGATTTAATGAGCCTCAAGGAAAAACAAGTGGCTACAAAGCAGACATTTGTTTTTCTGGGCTCATTAGCGAACGAATATCCTGCGAAGCAGGATGTAGAGTGCGATAGCACGAATTCGTGAGCTTATGATATAACGATTTAATGGTTTCATTTGAGAGAAAGATTTCAAAGGATTTCAAAAGATTGCATAAGAAAGGATCAGGATTAATCATGAGTTTAAGCGGAAAAGAAAAATTTTCTTATGGACTGGGTGCGGTAGGCAAAGATATGGTATACATGCTGTCTGCCAGCTATATTTTGTATTATTATCAGGATATTTTAGGCGTGAACGCCGTAGCCATGGGTATCATTCTGCTGGTTGCAAGAGTGTTCGATGCGTTTAACGATCCCTTCATGGGCGTCATCGTAGCCAAGACCAGGACCAGATGGGGGAAGTTCCGCCCCTGGCTGATGATCGGCACAGTAACCAATGCTGTTGTTCTGTATCTGATGTTCTCGGCACCGCCTGCACTGAATGGCAATGGACTGGTAGCATATGCGGCAGTCACCTATGTTCTCTGGGGCGTGACCTATACCATGATGGATATTCCCTTCTGGTCCATGATACCGGCATTTACTCACAGCGGAAAAGAGCGTGAAGGATTGTCTACGCTGGGACGTTCCTGCGCCGGTGTAGGCTCTGCCATTATCACCGTGATCACCATGCTCTGCGTCAATGCCCTGGGCGGAGGAGAAGAGCGGGTCGGATTTTCCCGGTTCACCCTGATCATTGCCGTGCTGTTCGTGATATTTATTACCGTTACCTGCATTAATATCAAGGAAAAATCTACGGTAGATGTGGACGCACCTTCCATCGGTCAGATGTTCAAGGCGTTAATTCAGAACGATCAGGCTATGGCAGTAGTAATTACCATTGTACTGATCAACTGCGCGGTCTATACCACCTCCAACCTGGTAATTTATTTCTTCAAATACGATTTTGGCGGAGATACCTGGTACAATTCCTATACACTGTTCAATACCTTCGGCGGGGCGGTACAGATTCTCTCCATGATGCTTTTGTTCCCGTTACTTCGTAAGTTTATGAGTACCATCCGGATCTTCTATGTCAGCTTCCTAATGGCAATTGCCGGATATGCTGTATTGCTTCTTTTATGTTTTACGAATATGAGTACTGTATTTTTACTGTTTATTCCCGGATTCCTGATCTTTGCCGCCAATGGTATGCTGACCGTACTGACTACTGTATTTTTAGCCAATACCGTAGATTACGGTCAATGGAAAAATCATCGCAGAGACGAGAGTGTCATTTTTTCCATGCAGACCTTCGTGGTAAAACTAGCTTCCGGAATGGCTGCGTTAGTGGCTTCTCTGTGCCTGAACCTCTGCTATTTGAACTTCGATACCAGTGATACCGTATCAACGGCTACCGGGGCTTCCGGAGGCTCTGTGGCCGGGCTTCGCATGACCATGACATTATTCCCTATTCTGTTGTTAGTCATCGGTGTCATATTCTTTCATAAGAAATATAAACTGACCGATGAATGCTTAAAGGAGATTCAGGAGGCATCGATATGATCCAGATCGTAAAAGATACGAGACCATGGTTCTTTTTACAGACGACTCACAGTACTTACGGAATGCGTGTCATGGAGACTGGGCATCTGGAACATCTGTATTACGGGGTGCGGATTACCGTAGATACGCAGGATCCTTCCTCCTGTGCACCCCTTGTCATACAGAGAGCCTTCGCTCCGGGCAACACCTGTACCTACGACAGGGAACATCCGCAGATCTCCATGGAAGATATCTGTTTGGAGGTTAGTACGTTGGGAAAGGGAGATATCCGGGAACCCTTTTTGGAAGTCAGGTTTGCTGACGGAAGTGTCACCTCTGACTTTACTTTTGATTCCTATGAAATTATTACTTTAAAGGAAAAAGAGCAGTGCCTGCAGGATTCCGGACTTCCTCACAGTTATTCGGAAGCAGAAACTGATTCCGCGGAATGCCTTCAGATTGTTTTGCAGGATGTTACGAATCATTTGGAGTTGCAGCTGTTTTATACCGTATTCGAAGAATGTGATGTCATTACCAGAAGCGCACGGTTGATCAATCACAGTGACGCATCTGTCACCTTGGAGCGATGTCTCAGTGCACAGTTAGATCTGACAGAGGATTATTCCGTGATCACTCATTTCAGCGGTGCCTGGGCAAGAGAGATGCACAGAGAACAGATTTCCTTACGTTCCGGCAAATTTATAAATGCGTCTTATACGGGAACCTCTTCGAACCGCTCGAATCCTTTTATGATCCTGGGACATAAGAACACCTGTGAGACTTTTGGCTCCTGTATCGGCTGCAATCTGATCTACAGTGGAAATCATTATGAAGCCCTTGAGAAAGACTCTTATGGGAAACTGCGCTTTGTAAACGGGATCAATCCACAGAGCTTTTCCCGGGAGTTGACTCCGGAAACGCATTTTGATACACCAGAGGCTGTTTTAAGCTATTCTTCGAATGGTTATGGCGGACTCAGCCGACAGTTACATTCCTTTATTAGAGAGCATATTGTGCGGGGAGTGTGGAAGAGAAGACCTCGTCCGGTTCTGTTAAACAGCTGGGAAGCATGTTATTTTAAGATTGATGAGAGGAAACTGTTGCAGCTGGCAAAAGCGGGAGCAGATGTCGGCGTCGAACTGTTCGTCATGGATGACGGGTGGTTTTCCGGGCGGAATGACGATACTTCCTCCCTGGGAGACTGGGAACCGGATCCGAAGAAGCTGCCCGGAGGAATTGCTTCCCTCAGTAAAAAACTCAAAGCCCTGGGGGTGGATTTCGGTCTCTGGGTAGAGCCGGAGATGATCAGTGAAAACAGCCGTCTCTATCAAGAGCATCCCGACTGGGCAATGATGATTCCGGGACATCCCCACTCCGAGGGACGTAATCAACGCCTCTTGGATCTGTGCAATCCCGAAGTACAGCAATATGTAATAGATTCCATGACGAAGGTATTTTCCTCCGGAGACATCCGTTATGTAAAGTGGGATATGAACCGTAATTTCAGTGATATTTATTCCCCTTATCTGCCGGCTGCAAAACAGGGAGAGACGGCACATCGTTATGTACTGGGGCTGTATCACATTATGGATGAGCTGACCACACGTTTCCCTGAAATTTTGTTTGAAGGCTGCAGTTCAGGTGGAAATCGTTTTGATCTGGGAATATTAAGTTATTTCCCGCAGATTTGGGCGAGCGATAATACTGACGCACTGTGCCGTACCGGGATTCAGAACAGTTACAGCTATGGATATCCCTTATCGGTATTTACAGCACATGTGTCATCTTGTCCAAATCATCAGACCTTAAGGATCACGCCCCTTGAGACCCGTTTTCAGGTGGCTTCCTTCGGTGTCTTAGGATATGAATGTAATTTAAAGGATCTGTCCGGAAGTGATCTCAACGCAATCCGGGAGCAGATTGCACTTTATAAAAAATGGCGGGATGTTTTCCAGTTTGGATCCTTTTATCGTGGAGCAGAAAACGAAGCTTCCGACTCGGAAACCTTATCCTGGACCTGCGTGTCCCCGGATGGAAGAAGAGCAGTGGGGCTGTTCTTCCGACGCCTGACAACTCCAAACCAATCCCATGACTGGTATCGCCCGGTGGGGTTACTTCCGGATGTGAAATATCATTTCTACGGCAGGAATATCAAATACAATCTGAAAGACTTCGGAGACCTTGTGAACACCGTTTCTCCGGTTCATATCAAGCAAGGATCTGCATTACAGGAGATTCTTTCGCGATTTGTAAATATGGATGGGGAAAAAGAAGAACTGACTGCTTACGGAGATACCCTGATGCGTGCGGGTATTGCCCTGAAACCCGCTTTCGCCGGAACCGGATATAATTCCGACACCCGACTGTTCCCGGATTTTTCCTCCCGGATTTACTTTATGGAAGCAGCGGAATAAAATAATAATGCTTTTTTATGTACCGACCACTTTCGTTAGACCTGAAAACTAACGAGGGCGGTCGGTATTGTAATAATCAGAGAGAGATGATATTGTATATTATATAGATAGCTTAACAAATCGGAATTTGATAAAGGAGTGATTGTATGAAAAAGATAGTATGTATAGTAATTTTGATTTTAGCAATTACAGGGTTATTGAATGGTATTAGTTATTTGATTTCAGGTATTAGTGCAAGAGGAATAGGTGGTGTAAATTATGGGAGGGTTATCTTTCCACTATTAGTTGGAGCTATTGCTGTTTATTTTTTAAAAAAGGAGAAGAAAAAATAGAAAACTTCCGGTTTTTGAAACTGAGAAATCGGAAGTTGTTAAAGGAGCGTGATTAAGTGAACATAATTGACAAACTCTTGGAAACCCCGTGCTATATAATGGATTTCCTCCCTAAACAAGTACCCATGAATTGTGGTGGACAGTTTTTTGAAGTAGAAACTTATCTACTCAACCACTATGATTGCTGTGGGTTAAGAGATAGATTTGTTGGCGTTATTTTGAAAGTGATGTGTTATTATCCTTTATCTATTCATTGGGGCAAATGGATTGAACAGCCAACCCCCGAACAAGTAATAAAAATCATTGATACTATACTGGAAAGCCATTCTGGTGATGTAAATATATTATTTACAAGTAAAGATGTGCTTCTCCAGTTTGGATGGGATTGCTTAAATATAAGCATTTATAATCCAGATGAAGAAATGTGTATGTTGTTTGAGAAAATTGCAGCTTCAGAAGGATTGTTCTGGCGGAAATCAGAGTAACAACTTCAAGTTTGACGAGGAGGTGCTTTACATGAATAAGAGTATATCAAGGATTATCGGTGTGATAATGCTGATTGTAGCTTTTGTATTTATAATGTTTGCATTGAACCATCCAGAAAAGAGTTTTCCATGGAACAATACAATTACGTGGTTACTGTATGGTGTATATTTTCTTGTGACAGTAGTGCTGCTTATTGCTCCTAAGATAAAGAAGTGAAAAATTCCAGCTTTTAAAAGAAAAAATCAGAAGTTTGGCGAAGGAGTGTGAATGGATGAAAAAGAAAATGATTCTATCAATAGCGTTTCTGATCAGTTTATTACCAATGTTATTTAACCAATATGGTGGATTAAAAGGTGTACAGGAAATTACCGGCTTGATAAATCTGCTCAATCCTATTGGAATGGTGTCTGTCATTTTGTTTGTTTTAGGAGTATGGTTTCCCTTCAAGAAGCGAGGTATTAGTAAAGGTTTAGGCGCATTAGGCACGATTGGGATCGTGGTCTCCGAAATATATAAATTCCTCACCTGGCATACATTGACTGTCACCGGTGAAGTCAGTTTACAGAATAGCATTCGATTAGCATTCCCCGAGTTTTACATAGGATTGACCATTTCTTTGGTAATGGTGATTGCTTATTTTGTGATTGACAAGTAAACTTGGCATAAAGATAACTTCCAGTTGTGCGCCCAGCTAAGGGTGTGTAGTCAAGCCGGTGGGATTCCGGTTTATCCAAGGTTTAGCCAACCAGATAATAGCGAGTCTTGGGATGATG
>OIWL01000782.1_pt1 | contig 39700 bp, 39 predicted proteins | sample 1587561 | NCBI WGS metagenome assembly OIWL01 (sample SAMEA3888903, study PRJEB22519) | human gut metagenome | biome: human gut; feature: human-associated habitat; material: faeces | place: Denmark | collected 2010 | reverse complement strand
ACAGCAAGACAAAGGACGAAAAGCCGCTGGGAGTGGTGGATATGTATGTGAAAGAAAATACAACGGAGCTGGTGGATCCCTTGGAAGTCCAGAAGAAGCTGAGCACTCTGGAAGAAAAGAGAAGTACGTTGCTTCGGGAACTGGATACGCAGATAAAAGTGTCCAACGCAACTACGTTTATTGAGATTATGTAAGAGATATGCCCGCATTACGAAAACCTTAAACCCGGCTTCCCGTAACAGGGTTACGTTACAAAAGTTGGTTAAGTGAAAAGATGCTGATAACATCTCCAATTTAACGGTTTTATATTTTGTCTGAACTATAACAGAGAAATGGTTAATGATCTTGTTTATAAATGGTTTTACATCAATGGAGAATTTTCTGCAGACATAGAAATATGTTGAAATCCGTGAAAAAGGTTGAGTGCTAAGTCGGTTGACAATAGGTGATCCTCACGGCTGTAATGTGGGCTTTTATAATGGTGGAATATAATGAGAAAATGTAGAAAAGAAACTGCAGTGATAGAAGTAATCAATAAAGCCGATACAGGATTTTTGAATTCAGCATCGGCTTTATCGATTATATAGAGACTTTGAAAAATCTATTTGCTATGGTTCATTAGCGTTTTAATGTCTTCTTCTGGTGTGGTGATTGGTGCGATACCATAATTCTCCACAAGAAAGTTCAGAATATTAGGAGAAAGGAATGCCGGAAGAGAAGGACCAAGACGGATATTTTTGATACCCAGATGCAGGAGGGTTAACAGGATGCAGACTGCTTTCTGTTCATACCAGGAGAGTACGAAGGAAAGCGGAAGCTCATTTACAGAACATCCAAATGCATCTGCAAGTGCCACAGCAACCTGGATCGCACCATAAGCATCATTACACTGACCCATATCCATCAGTCGTGGCAGACCACCGATCTCTCCCAGATCGAGATCATTGAAACGGAATTTTCCACATGCCAAGGTGAGGACAATACTGTCAGAAGGTGTCTGCTTCACAAATTCCGTATAATAGTTTCGACCTGGCTTGGCACCGTCACAGCCGGCAACCAGGAAGAAATGGCGGATCGCGCCTGATTTTACGGCTTCTACCACAGTACCTGCATGGGACAGGATAGCTGCATGACCAAAACCGGTTGTCACTTTTTTACCACCGTTGATACCGGAGAACATCTGATCCTCTTTGTAACCACCCAGCTCCAGTGCTTTTTCAATAAGTGGTGTGAAATCTTTCTTCTCGTCAATATGGACAGCTCCCGGGAAGGCAACTACTTCTGTTGTAAATACTCTGTCAGCGTAGCTGCTTTTTGGAGGCATCAGACAGTTGGTAGTGTAGAGGATCGGGGCTGGAAGATGGTCAAATTCTTTCTGCTGATTCTGCCATGCAGTTCCGAAATTGCCTTTTAAGTGAGAGTATTTCTTTAAGAATGGATAGGCATGGGCAGGGAGCATTTCACCATGTGTATAGATATTGATTCCTTTTCCCTCAGTCTGTTCAAGCAAAAGCTGCAAATCTTTCAGATCATGTCCGGTCACGACAATAAAAGGCCCTTTTTCTACCGTAAGTGTAACATCAGTTGGCTCTGGTGTTCCATAGGTTTCTGTATTTGCCTTATCAAGAAGTGCCATGCACTTCAGATTGATCTCTCCTGTTTTGAGTACTGTAGAAAGCAGTGCTTCTGTGTTTTCTTCATAACCGATCTTAGATAATGCTTCGCAGAAGAACTGATTCACTTCGGCATCTTCATAATTCAGAACATTTGCATGATAGGCATAGGCAGCCATTCCGCGGATACCAAAGAGAATAAGAGACTTCAAAGAGCGGATATCTTCGTTGGCATTCCACAGCTGCTGAAGATCATATTCCTTTGTTCTGCAGTCAGGAGCCAGTCTTTCTTTTTCAGCTCTGACTTTTTGTATCATATTTTCGATTGCAGCATTGTCAAAATTTACATTTGTAACTGTAGTAAACAGTCCTTCAATTATGATCTGTCCGGTTCTTTTTGAAATAGTTTCCGTGCTGTCGGCAGCTTTAGCCAGACTGATCAACGCACCTGTCAGTTCGTCCTGTAATTTCGCTGTATCTGCTTTTTTTCCACAGACACCGGCATTTCCGGTGCAGCCGGTACACCCGACAGTCTGTTCACACTGAAAACAAAACATTTTTTTATCCATTATTGTATTCTCCTTTTATTCTGTGATTTTTCCGAAGGATCGTTCTTATTATTTTATCCTCGGCCAGTAGTATTTATCCTTGGTTTCTGTTAGGAGTATAGTATAATAATTACAACGTGTATGTTTGATTTCCAACAGGAGGATTAATTTTGAAAAAATATTTACCCATTTTGAGAATCAGTCCTTTCTTTAAGGGTCTTACTGATAATGAGATATTATCTATACTACACTGCGTAAATGCAGCAACAATCTCCAGAAAAAGGGATTCTTATATTTTCAGAGCCGGAGACTCTACCGAAGTAATGGGACTTGTGGTGTCAGGCTGTGTTCTTGTTATTCAGGAAGACCTTTGGGGACATCGGAATATTTTGTCAAAATGTCATGCAGGAGACTTTTTCGGTGAACCATATGCGGCAAGTCCGGGAGCTGTTCTGAATGTCAGTGTGGTAGCAGATGAGGATTGTGATATTATTTTATTAAATGTTCAAAGGCTTCTGGTTTCCTGCCCAACAGTATGTGAGCATCATCAGAAGCTGATTCGTAACCTGGTCGGTGTCCTGGCAAATAAGATCCTGATCCTCAACGATAAAATCACACATGTGGGCAAACGAACGACAAGGGATAAGCTGTTGTCCTATCTGTCGTCGGTATCTATCAGACAGGCATCGTTATCCTTTGATATTCCTTTTGACCGGCAGCAGCTGGCAGATTATCTTTGCATTGACCGTGCGGCAATGTCTTCGGAGATATCAAAGCTGCAAAAAGAAGGACTTATAAAAACAAACAGAAACCATTTTGAGCTGACTGTCTGTAATGATACGGATTCAGGAATAAAAATGTGATATACATCACGGAAAACGATAAACTTTTTCATTATAATACAAAAGGAATGCGAGACAAGAGTAGTTTATTATCAGAAACTGCAAAAGCTATACCAGCGAGGTTGATACAATGGGACAGATAACACTCAGGGAACTGGAGAAGATGGATTTTTTTAAAGAAATACCAAAGGATATTCTGCAGAACCTGCTTAATGAAAGTAAAGTTGTTTCTTATAAGAAAAAAGAAGTGATTTTTCATTCACGCAGCAGAACCAAAACAGTATATTTTGTGTATTCCGGCGAAGTGATGCTTTATAATCTGACCAAGCATGGAAATCGAAAGGTGATTTTTATCCTGGGAAAAGGACGGCTTTTAAATCAGAGCATTGTAAGCAAAAAGCCGAATGCACTTTTTTGTGAGGCTGCCTGTCCGGTGCAGGTGATAGAAATTGCAGAAAAACAGTTTCTTCAGCTTATGGAACAGAGCCATGCTTTGACAAGAGCTGTTTTGAGAGAGTATGAGAGAAATCTCTGGCGAATGGGGCACCAGCTAAAGAATACGACCGGAAACATGCAGATGGAGCGAAAAATAGCTGCAAAATTATGGAAGCTAGGTCGTGATTTTGGTGTGGATACGGAAGACGGGGTGATGATAGATATTGATCTTACCATTACCCTGATGGCTGATCTGGTTGGTGCACCAAGGGAAAATGTATCTCGTGCCTGTAAGGTTCTTACGGACAGAGGTCTGATCCGTTATGGCAATAAGCGCTTTATTCTGATAGATTTTGATGGTCTTGCAAAATTTTATAAAATGTGATTATGAGAAAGGGGTATCTGATGGGAAAACGAGTCAGCAGTGATGAGATGCAGAATATTTTTAAAATTTTGCAGAAATCCTATGATGTGTATGGACCGAAAATTTACCAGGGGACAGGATGCTTTTCAGATACAGATGTAGTTCGTTATGGTCTGCTGAACAGCTGGGAAGAGATTGTCTGGAATCAGAAGTCGGATTACAGCTTTAAGGAGGTACTGCTTCCGATTTCAGAGACGATTCTTTATTTTACGGAGAATGAGATGAAAACAGCAGACGGAGCAGCAAGACAGCGGTTGATTTTCTTAAAAAGCTGTGATTTTCATGCCCTGAAACGCCTGGACGACATGTATTTGAAAAATGGTGCAGAGGATTATTATTACAGAAGAATGCGGGAAAATACAGTTTTTGCTGTGATGGGGTGTAAGGAATCCGGAAAAAATTGTTTTTGCGTAAGTATGGGAACGAATCGTTGTGAAGAATATGATATGTATATTTTTCAGGATGAAAATGGATGTTACATGGAGCTGAAATGCAGAGAACTGGAAGAATTATTATGGGATTATGGACAGAATGTTCAGGAGAAACCGATTTTTGTGGAAAATAATGAGGTTCATGTAGAGGTTCCGGAAAAACTTTCAAATACAATCCACCAGGATTCCATGTGGCAGGAATATGGCAGTCGATGTATTGGCTGTGGCCGCTGTAATTTTGTCTGTCCTACGTGTACCTGTTTTACTATGCAGGATATTTTTTATAAAGATAATCCAAAGGCCGGAGAGCGTCGCCGTGTATGGGCTTCCTGCCAGGTAGATGGATATTCTGATATTGCCGGAGGACACAGCTTCCGCCAAAGTCAGGGTGAAAGAATGCGCTTTAAGGTATTACATAAAATTTCAGATCATAAGAAAAGATTCGGATATCATATGTGCGTCGGCTGCGGGCGTTGTGAAAATGTCTGTCCGGAGTATATTTCCTATATCGAATGTCTTCAGAAACTGAAAGAAAAGGAGGGAAAGTAAGATGACGAATGAATATATTCCTTTCTTATCTAAGATAAAAGAAATCGTGAAGCATACAGAGACAGAATATACATTCCGTATGACATATGTGGGTGAAGTAAGACCGGGACAGTTTTTTGAAGTTTCTATTCCTAAATATGGTGAGGCACCGATTTCTGTCAGTGGTATAGGAGAAGATTATGTTGATCTGACCATACGCAAGGTTGGCAAGGTGACCGGAGAGATTTTTGAACTGAATGAGGGAAGCTGTTTTTTTATGCGTGGCCCGTATGGAAACGGTTTTGAGAAGGAGAATTATCAGGGAAAAGAACTGATCGTGGTAGCTGGTGGAACAGGAGTATCTCCTGTGAGAGGAGTGATCAGTTACTTCGGTGAGCATCCGGATGAAGTGAAAAAATTACATACGATCCTTGGGTTTAAATCGCCGTCAGATATTTTGTTCCGTGAGGATCTGAAGATCTGGGAACAGCAGATGGAGCTGATCCTGACAGTGGATTCCGCTGATGACGATTCTTATAGGACAGGACTTGTTACAAAATATATTCCGGAACTTGAGCTTGATAATATCCATGAGACTGCAGCTATTGTTGTCGGACCACCGGTTATGATGAAATTTGCAGTAGCAGAGCTTTTAAAGCTGGGAATGAAGGAAGAACAAATCTGGATATCTCAGGAGAGAAAAATGTGCTGTGGACTTGGTAAATGCGGGCATTGTCGAATGAATGATACATATATTTGTCTGGATGGTCCGGTATTCTGTTATTCAGAAGGCAAAAAACTGTTTGATTAGGGGAGAAAATCGTAATGGATATCAATACAAAGAAACTAAAGAAAAATGCCTTCCGTGTATCAAAGGTCCGTGGGCTTACGGCTTCCAGAGTTCGTGTTCCGGGAGGGTGCTGTAATGCAGACGTTATGCAGCAGGTGGTGGATATTGCCAGAAAATATGGAAACGGACAGATCCATGTTACCACTCGTCAGGGATTCGAAATTGAAGGAATCCATATGGAAGATATGGATAAAGTTAATGAGATGCTTCAACCGATCATTGATAATCTTCAGATCAATCAAAATGAGGCAGGTACCGGGTATTCAGCATCAGGAACCAGAAATGTCTGTGCATGTATCGGAAACAGAGTCTGTCCTTTTGGAAATTATAATACAGCAGCTTTTGCGAAGAGAATCGAAAAGGCTATATTTCCTAATGATCTTCATTTTAAAATTGCACTTACAGGTTGTGCCAATGACTGTATCAAAGCAAGAATGCACGATTTTGGAATTATTGGTATGACAGAGCCACAATATGCCCCTGATCGTTGTGTATCCTGTGGCGCCTGTGTAAAAGGCTGTGATAAGCTTTCGGTGGATGCGTTAAAGATGGATAATTACAGAATCGTGCGCAATGAAGAAAAATGCGTAGGCTGTGGAGTATGTGTGACAAAATGTCCTACCAGAGCATGGACCAGAAGTGAAAAAAAATATTATCGTTTGACACTTATGGGACGAACTGGAAAGAAAAATCCACGTCTGGGAGAAGATTTTTTGATCTGGGCAGATGAAGACACTATCGTCAAGGTTATCCTGAACACCTATAAATTTGTAAAAAAATATATTGATCCAAATGCGCCTGGCGGCAAGGAACATGTGGGATATATTATTGACCGTGTAGGGTTTGCAGAATATAAAAGGTGGGCGTTGGATGGTGTAGTACTTCCGCAGGAAACGATAGTGAAAGATAATATTTACTGGAGCGGAATACATTACAGATAATTATAAATAAGATAATTCCAATATAAGGAATTTTGCAAAAGAAGGTTGAACGGAAAAAAATTGCCTGTCTAAAATGATGCTATTGTTATAAGCTTTCTTAAGTGATATACCGAATATACACAGGGAAAGAAACCATGTGAAATTACAGTTTTGTTTTCACATGGTTTCTTTTATATACAGAGGTTAGTTTACACTAACAGAAGAGGGCGGATTGCTTTTGCAACCGTCGATCTTTCTTTACCAGGAATCCACACGATGGTATTATGGTATGTATAAAGAACCTATAAAATCAGTTGTTGAGAAACAGGGAGGATAAAAATGATCATTAGAAAAGCAGAAGAAAAAGATATTCCGAGAATCCTGGAATTGTTAGGGCAGGTGCTGCAGATTCATGCAGATATAAGGCCTGATATTTTTATTCCAGCCACAACAAAATATAAGACAGACGAATTGGCAGAGCTTCTGAAAAACGAAGAAAAGCCAATATATGTTGCAGCAGATGAGGCTGATGTTTGTGTGGGGTATGCATTCTGTCAATTACAGGAGCAGCCTTTTTCAAACAATATGGTGCCGTTTAAGTCTTTTTTTATAGATGATCTGTGTGTCGATCAGGAGGCACGAGGTCAGCATATTGGGGAAAGCCTGTTTGAATATGTAAAAAACGAAGCAAAGCAGCTGGGATGCTATGAAGTAACATTGAATGTATGGGCAGGAAATATTTCAGCAGAAAAATTTTATGAGAAAATGGGAATGCGGACAAAAGAAAGGCAGATGGAATACATATTATAAGGCGGTTCGCCTGTTTAGGGAAAATTTATTTCATAAAGTGCGGCATCTGCACAGCACATGAGCTGTGAACGGCTGGATGCAAATGGAACCATATTAGAGAGAATACTGAAAAAACTCGCGGTTTTGTAAGGTATATGATATACTGTTCTCTATAAGTAAATATCTTATGGGAATTCACTGAGGACCTGAGTAGTGCTGCAAAACCGGTCCTGGACAGATGAGAATTTCCTTCCACTCAATGACAGGATGGAGCTGTATTTTGAGGACTTCGATATGGACGGATTGCCTGCGAAAGATGAGTCAGTCAGGCATTTTGTCAGATATGCCACAGGATTATAAATTCTAAAAACTAAGGAAGAACTGTTGTATGTTAAATAAAAAAGATTTCTTGAAATATGCATCAAAATTAGCATTTCCGATCATGATCCAAAATCTGATCGGAACACTGGTAAATGTTGCTGATACCGTAATGCTGGGATATGTAAGCCAGACTGCCATGTCGGCTTCGTCCCTTGCCAACCAGTATACATTTATTCTTTTCTGTTTATATTACGGCATGGCCACAGGTACCTCGGTTTTGTGTGCTCAGTACTGGGGAAAGGGGGATAAAAAGACAGTAGAAAAGATTCTCGGCCTGGCAGAGAGGATCTCGCTGATCGTTTCTCTTGTATTTTTCGTTATCTCTTTTTCCATGCCGACTACGATTATGAAGATTTTCACAAACAGTCCGGATACTATTGCTGCCGGCAGTGAATATTTGAAGGTAATCTCATTTTCCTTTATGTTTATGGGATTCTCTCAGGTTTTCATGAGTGCCCTTCGAAGTGTCGGAAAAATAATGCTGCCTTCTGTTACATACATTGTATCTCTTTGTGTCAATGTGCTTTGTAATGCCTCCTTTATCTTTGGATTGTTTGGACTTCCAAAGCTTGGCGTTACAGGTGTTGCCCTTGGTACTGTTATTGCCAGAATCGCAGAGGTATTGATTTGTCTCATCTATTCATTAAACAGCTCCGATGTCAGATTCCGGATAAAATATTTCTTTGCAAAATCAGGTATTCTGTTTCGGGACTTTATGAAAATTGCCTCTCCGGCTGTAATAAATGATGTTGTCTGGAGCTTTGCCAGCTCAGCATTTGCAGCGATTCTTGGCCACATTGGTGATGATATGGTTGCCGCAAATGCTGTTGCTGTTATGGTGGTAAACATTGGTGCTATCGCCTGTCGTGGCTTTGCCAACGCTACTACCATCATTATCAGCCAGGAGCTTGGTAAAGACCATAAGGATACAGCAAGAGAATATGGGAAACGTATGCTGAGAATAACAATTATCGTAAGTCTGATCGGATGTGCCGTTATCCTGGCAGTCCGCCCTATGATACTGGATTTCTACCGGGATAAACTGACAGAGAAAGCCATTTATTATCTTGGTATTTTTATAGTTATGACAACCTGGCGTCTTGTGGGAGAGGGTATCAATACCTGTCTTATATGTGGCTGCTTCAGAGGCGGTGGTGATTCCAGGTTCGGAATGATCGTGGATTCCATATTTATGTGGCTTGTTGCAGTTCCTCTTACTTTCCTTGCAGCATATGTTTTAAAACTGCCGCCTGTCTGGGTATATTTTATAATGACCCTGGATGAATTCGAAAAAATGCCTGTGGTGTTCATCCACTATTTCAGAAATAAATGGCTTACGAACATTACCAGAGATTTTGACTGATCATGTGGCTGCAGCTATCAGAAGCTATCAGAACTGTACAGATCATGTGCAGAAAGACTGTGGAACGAATGATCGATCTTCTGGAGAATGAATCTCAAATTGAGAAGAACGTGCGTGTTTCCTGTGAAAACGAGTGTGTTCTCTGTGAAATAGTTCGCAGATGTACTACAGATTATTAAAGGTGAATCAGATAAGTCCCCGGCGGAGCTGCAACAGGCGTACGCAGGGGACTTTGTTTTATTTGGCAACTGGGAGTTTCTCAAAAGCATCAACCGGAAGAAGGTAGCGCATAGTGCAATTTCCTTTGTATTTTGGTGTATTTGGGTATTCTCCCAGAGGTACATATTTGTTTCCGTGTTTGTATCCGGTTTCGATCAGTTGCTGGAGCTTGTCCAGGGTCATAGTGTATACGCAGGTTCTGAGATTATCTTTATCTACGAAGATGATTTCATAATGGGACAGATCGATACCGGAACGGCAGGCGAATTCGATCATCAGGAAACAGAGGTCTTTGTTGAAGAGAAAGCTTGAACAGCCATAGGCCGGGACATGAATGGTACGACGGAATTTTGATTTATCCGGGTTCTCATACGTTATATAGCTGTCTTTTCCGGAAATGGTGTTGGTAAAGAGTGAGTTTGTACGAAGCGTTGCCTGCATCAGTTTATCTTCCGTATAAATTGCACAGTCAGGATGTCCGATCATCCAGGGGTTAGCTGAGTTTCGATCGAGGCGGAAAGGCATTTCTGAGTCGTAGAAATGAAGCTGGCAGGAGGTGCCAATCTTGCCGGAAATTGCATTACAGATTGCCTGTTTGAGTTCTTTATTTGCCTGCTTCGATTCTTCATCCGTTTTATGCTGGTAGTAACTTGTCATAGGCCTGGAAACAGATTCGTTTAACTGAACGGAAACGGCATATTCGCAGATTTTTCCGTTTTTGTTGATGCTGTTACCTTTTCTGATATCAAAGGTAACGGTATCTCCAAGACGGAGAGAATGACAGCCAGGATCACCGGTAGAGAAATTGATGTCACCATGTTCATGTTCCGGGTCTTCACATAATGAAATGTATCCAAAACCATGTTCTTTGTTTAAGTATTTAACTTTTCCTGTATATTTATCCATAATAAAATTCTCCTTTTGGTTTGTATTATTTTGAAGTGTGTAGTGTAATTTTTATTTTGATTCTTTGCAGATCAGTATACCACATCTGCCAGTTCAGAGTCTTTTGTGGAAGTTTCCTTTGGATGGATAGCCGGAGCTTTTAAGACCATGTTGTCAGCCGCCGAAGCGGAGGCCAGTTCGAGATACAGAGGATCTTCTTCCAGCCTGTATTTCGTAACCTGCTGAGGTTTCTGGCCTCTGATGAAGAGCAGAGCCGCATCAATGGGAAGTGTGAGTATATTGTTTGCGGTTTTGCTGGCTTTTGCAGCGATGTAGCGGGCAGTCTCCACATCCTGTCCGCCAAGGTACAGGCAGGAATCACAGTTGTTGATGATGGTCATGGCACGGTCTTTTCCATACATGGAGTCAAGCTGTGAAAGACTCTGAAGGATAAGGCTTACATAGATTTCTCTGGAGCGGATAACAGAGATGACCTTATCAAAATCAGGGATTACTGCATTGGCTGCGAAGTCATCCATGATAAACCGTACCGGCACCTTAAGTCGTCCATCAGGGGAGCAATCTGCGCTGTCACAAAGCTCATGGAGGGCCTGAGAGTAAAGCAGATTCAGCAGTTTATCGTTGGAACGATCAGTATCGCTTACATTGATGAACAGGGCGATTTTTCGACGGCCCAGGGAACGGAAGTCCACCTGATGTGGATTGGAGAACATTTTAAGTGCTCCTTTTGAGGTATAGGAACTGAGCTTTTCTCCTACGAACATGCGGATGCAGGCGTGAGTTTTGTCGGCAGAATCCGTGCCTTTGTAGAGCTTCCATTTCTGCAGGGCATAGCTTTCCGGAAATGCGTCACCCCATTCGGTTATAAGAGTTTTGAATATGGATTTTGCCATAAATTCCTGGATCTCTGCCACTGAGCCAAGGTGCTTTTCGTTCTCAGGGAGTGCTTCCATGACATAGGCGATCAGTGTTGCCATGAACATTCTTGCCGAATAATCCCAGAACGGATCTCTGTCACATTCGATAGGGCAGAGATATTCAGCAAGCATTTCGATGTCCTGTGTATTGTAAGGATAGGACTGGTCTGTGTAACGCTCTATGAAGGAGAGAGGGTTATATCCCATGGGAGACTGATCCATTTTTGCAAAGTTCAGGTTCCAGACTTTATAACCTTCTTTCTTCAGATGTGGAGACAGCCTTCGGGAAAGGGTATTTTTTGTGTCTACAATGACCATGCTTTCGTTGGAATGGAGGATATTGGGTATTACATATCCTCTGGTTTTTCCGGCGCCGCTGACGCCGATTATCAGGTCATTGTTGTTGAGTCCTGTCTGCCAGGTATTGTTGTTTATGTAGCGGCCCTGTGCCAGGATACGGTGATTATCGTTCAGAGTAGTGCTTACCGGTTTCATAAGATTTGTAGTTTTATTAGTCATTGTTCTGATCTCCTTTTTCTTCTGATGATTTTGTTGTGGATTTTGTTTCTGCTGTTTTAATGATCGTGTCGGCCAGGCCGTAATCGACTGCTTCTGAGGCCGTAAACCAGGTATCCTGCGCTGTTTTTTCGTAGATTTCCTCCAGTGTTTTGCCGGTGTGCCGGGCTAGAAGTTCTCCAAGGATCTGTCTGGTTTCCATGAGGGAATCTATTTTTGTATGCAGAAGCGTTGCGCTTCCGGTCAGCCCCTGACCTGCGATCAGAGGATCGTGGATCATTATTTTTGAATGGGGAAAAATCTCTCTGGTGTCACCGGCCGTGAACAGCAATGCTCCGAAGCTGGCAGCAGTTCCCATACACACAGTGCGTATCGGGCAGGGTATGGTCTGCATGATGTCATAGAGAGCCAGTCCGTCAGCGACAGATCCTCCGGGACTGTTTATATAAAGAGTGATTTCTGCTTCTGGATCCTGGGCGGCAAGGTACTGGAGCTGCAGGATCAGGCTGCCGGCAGAGTCTGCGTCTATTTCTCCGAGACAGTAGATTTCCCTTTGAGAGAGAAGGTCGTCCAGTACAGAGATATGGAAGTAGCCGTCGCTGGTTTCTTTGATGATCTGTGGCATATTGTAAGGGTTCATTTTCATAGTGATATTCCTTTCTTTTGTTGAATTTGAGTTGTTACAAGTCTTCACCCGCTGCATATTGCATTTTTGCAACCCCGCAGGGGTTTTATTTGATTTTGTTGAAAGCTTTTTTTATCAGTGCGGCATATACCTGTGCCATAGGATAGATGAAGAGTGCATAAAGGCCCTGTTCAAAATATGCCCGGTCAAAATCTCCACAGGCATAGTATTCCAGGATGGCGGCATCCTGGCCATATCCGCTGTGGGACTGTTCCAGTCTGGTGTAAAGGTTTCTTGTTGGAGTGATTTTTGTCAGAGACATACTTTTCAGGCATTCAAAGTAGTCGCAGAATGTTGTATTGTTCAGAAACAGGCAGAATGAATATCCGAGTTCTGAAGGAATCATGGCAGGAGGAGTATTTGCCATATTGTAACAGTAGAATTTGGCCTTGTATTCCTTGGAGCTTTCTATACGTTGTATCCGTTCCTGAAGAGGAATCCTTTGGTTTTCGCCATAGACGATATGGGTAGAAGGGCAATGATTTACATATCTCCAGGCAGACTTCTGAAGCAGATCCTCTGGTGTATGGATTGAGCCGTGAAACGGATCACCAGGGTCATAAACAGCCATATCGAAGATATCCAGAAATGGCTGATAGACAGCATTCAGAAGTTGCTTCCGAATGATCGCTTCTTCGCCTGTTGTAATACGTGCGGACGGCGACATTCCTGTCTGCTCTGCAACAAACTGAAATGCCATTCCTGTTGAGATTTCCGGAAAATTCCACTTTTGTTTGTGATTGGTAAATTCTTCCATTACAGAGACATATTCTTCCGGATGGCAGAACATGAAATCCGAAAATGGCATCAGGACGATCTTTTCTATGATGTTGCAGATCGCCAGAGGCTCTGTTGTATGAGCATTGCGGATATTCTTTTTTCGTTGTTTGAGTGGAGTTTGTGTCAGAGTTATAGTTGTTATAGTTTTGTTGTTCATAGAAGGTCTCCTTTTTTGTTGTATTTTTGTTGAGATTTAATGTGTTGCGTACCATACCATATGCAGACAGCGCGAAACTGTTTTTTTTACAGGAGATATATATTAATCAACATATAGGAGTTATGGAAAATTATGAAGTACAATAAATAAAATCAATAATCAAGAAAGGAATTTGATATGTATTGATTTTCAGTTCCTGTTGTCTGCATATGGTGTGGTACGCTTTATTCAGTTTTTTATTATCATTGATTCTCCCGACAGAGCAGCTGCGCTGCGATTTAGCTTTTTGTATTTTTCGCTCTGTTGGAATTTTTGTTATAAAAGGGCAATGCAATGCCACAGCAGCAGGGACCGACGTGTCCTACTTCATCACATACTGCGGATACCAATATCTGTACAGACAGTTTTAATCTGTGAGTTAAAGTGAGCGAAAGCGGGCCGAAGTGCCCTTTTTTTGTTAAAAGAGAAAATTTAATGAAAAATCAAACACATGGTTTTATTTTTGTTGTTCAGGATTTTCGCTGTCTGTATATGATAATTTTGCAGGTACATCTCTATTGGATCATTGCATTACCTGTTTTACATTCTGTCTCCCGTCCGAGCAGCCTGGCTGCGTTAACTTTTTTGTTGGGAGTTTTGTTGTAATTCTGTTGTAATGCAATGTGGCCGCAGCCGGTGAGAAAGCGGGCAATGCAACAGGCAGTGAGGGGAAAAGCACCATAGATATACAGAAACTACTGGAAATCATCAACCAGCGTATCGAAGTTCTGTATGACCGTGAGCATACCATCGGACATGCTTATTTCTGCGGCCTTAAGAAAACTGCAACTCTGGATGGATTAAAAAATGTTTTTAAAAAATCTGTACTTCCGCTGCTTCAGGAGTATTTTTTTGATGACTATGAGAAGATCGCAATGGTATTGGGAGATAATCAGAAAAGTAACAGCAATTACAAATTTATAGTAGAAGACAATGGAAAAGGTATACGAACTTTATTTGGCAAAGACCTGGAAGCGGATATGATAGATATGCTTCAGCGTAAAAGATACATGATCAATGAGAAGGCTTTTGACTATGCAGAAAGTTATATCCAGATCTATGAACCATCCCGGAAGAATTGATGGCAGAGCGTGAAACGTTATGAAAAAACGAGTAAAAACTGTAAAAGAATATGACGAGATCTGCAGTGAAAAAGCAGAAGGATATGTTTTTCTTCCGGAGAAAGATATGGATTGTCTGGTAGAATATGTGCAGACTCTGGGAAAAACTCTGAAAAAAGATGAGAAAGCTCCGGCAACGATCCAGTATAAATACAGTTATGAAAAAAAGTGTTCCATCCCGGTTGTCAAAATCCAGAAGTATGTAGGAGAGCTGGAACTGAAAAGCGGACTGCGGCTTCAGATTCTGCCAAAGATTTATTTTGGCGGCAGTGAGGATCGGACGAAACAGATCTATCTGGAGATGCTTAAGAGCACCTACAGGTTAAAGGAAAAAGCGATGAACCAGATTTCTCTTGGAACGGGGGATATGGAACTGTTTGAGGCTTATATCCGGATGTATCTTGATGAGGCGCAGATGCTGGTGAAACGGGGACTTCGTTCTGCATATGAAGAAAAAACGGATAACCTCAGATGCTTTCGCAGAAAGCTCCAGGTGGCGGGGCATATCCGTCGAAATATCGTACATAAAGAGAGATTCTATGTGACGTATGAGGAATTTACAAAGAACCGTCCGGAGAACCGACTGATAAAAGCTACGTTAAAGAAATTGCAGAAAGTTACCACAGACGAGCAGAATAAACAGGATGCCAGAGAACTTCTGCTGTTTTTTGACGGGATACAGGAATCCATGGATTACCCCCAGGATTTTGCACGGATAAGGATTGACCGGAATTCCAGAGAATATGAGGAGATCATGAAGTGGACAGAAGTGATCTTACAGGGAAACAGCTTCCTGAATTTTTCAGATGGGATCAAAGCCAGATCCATATTATTTGCCATGGACGAAGTTTTTGAGAATTATGTGGCATGCCAGATTAAAAAATATTTCAGAGAAAACTGGGAGGTATCTTCCCAGGATGAAAATTATTATCTGTTTGAAAAACCACGGGATTTTCAGCTGAGACCGGATATTGTAATGAAAAAAAGAGAAGGAAACAGAACACTGATCCTTGATACAAAATGGAAAAGCCTTCCTGATATGAAGAACGAAGGATGGAGTGCCTTCAACAAAAAAGCCAGAAATGATATTTATCAGATGGTTACATATGCAAGCCGTTATGAGGCAGAGGAAATCTGGCTTTTCTATCCGAAAGCAAAGTATTCATATCAGTATGAGGGAATCAGGGATCGTTTTGAAACGAAGATTTACGGTCATATACTGGTGATCCATCTGTTTTTTATTGATCTGGAAAATATGGAAGAGTCTATGAAACGTTTATCTCAGGGACTTGAAAACAAAATGGCGGGGGAGGTGAAGAAGTATGAGTGAACAGGCATCCGGAAATTTTATTTCTGTTTCAGAGAGACTGAAACGGTTTAAACCGGACAGTGGAAGAAGAACCGTAAAGCATTATCCTACCGGTATCAAAAAACTGGATCAGATGCTTGGAGGCGGACTTTATGCAGGCCTTACTTTTCTTGGCGCAAGGCCGGGAATGGGAAAGAGTACCTTTGCGTTGCAGATCGCTTCGGAAATTGCAGCTGCTGGTTCGCCGGTACTGTTTTATTCCCTGGAAATGCCATCGGTCCGTATGGAGGCAAAAATATTAAACCGTGCCATTCATATGCGATATCCGAACAGCTCCCTGACCGCAGCCTGGTTCCTCAGAGAAGAAAACAATACAGGGAAACAAAAAGACTGGAAGCTGGTAGAAAAAGTGGGAAAAGAGATCAGCGGCAGTTTTGACAAGATGTACATAAAAGAGCGTAAAAAGCTTTCTGTTTCGGGCCGGGATATCGTTCAGGATGTGGAAATGTTCATGAACGAAAAGAAAGAAAAGCCTGTGGTTTTTGTAGATTACCTGCAGATTCTTTCTTCCTGCACAGGAAACAGGAATGCTACAGAGCGGCAGAAAAATGATGAGAATATTAATGAGCTCAGCGGTCTTTCCAACAAGTATGACCTGGCGGTTTTTGTGATCAGTTCCCTGAACAGAGAGTCTTACCGGGAGGAACAGCGATCTCTGAGAATGGATTCCTTTAAGGAGACAGGAGGAATCGAGTATTCTGCAAGCGTGATTCTGGGACTTCAGCCAAGAAATATCCGACAGCCCAAATTTAATTATGAACAGGAAATGTCGAAAGAGGTCCGGGAGCAGGAGATTGTTTTTCTGAAACAGAGATATGGAATATCCGGAATGAAGGCGAATGTAAGTGTGGATTTCCATGCGGCGAAAGATCTTTACACAGAAAAAGGAGCGTCCGGAAAAAAATCAGCCCAAAATGTTTCACGTGAAACAAAATCGAATAAGAAAAATACGGAGAATGTAAATGTTTTACCGAAAAAGAGCGGGATTGATTCAGAAGCCGCAGTACCGCAGGACGTGAAAGCCAATTCGGATTCACTGAAAAATACAGAAACACAAGTTCCGGAATCAGAACGCCCACAAACTCAAAATACAAATCTGGAATATCCGGATGATCCAAGAGCACGTCTGGAGGAAGAATTTCGAAGTCTTTTATAATATTCCGGGAACTGCAACAGAAGAGAGGAAAGAATAACCATGAAAATACCTGATAATATTTACATGAACATATGCAAAGTATTTCAGGAAATATACAAAAATAAATTTGAACTGAATGAGCTGAATATTGCAGAGGTAGGCAGCCGCGGAAAAAATATGACATGCAGATACCGCATTACCGTTCCGGAAGAAATGGAGAGCGTGATATTTTCCTATTATGATGCGGTTGTTTATGATGCGGTCTACACCCTGTACAGAGCAAACTGTTCCAAATTCACGCTGACAGATTTACTCCGGGTAATGTCCGGAGACGAGAAAGTACGGTTTTACTGTACAAAAGGCAGGATACAGAAAAGAGAGCAGAGACTTCGTGACTCCCTGGAAAAACTTCGGAATACCACCATCGCCATTGATTATAGTGAAGAAGTACAGATGCGGGAATTGAAAGATGACAAAGGGAAACCTCTGGAAGGTTTTGTGGCAGATTATCTGATTCCCGTAGCAGTGGAAAAAAACGGAAAAGCATACTGGTTTCTGGAAGGAAGGGAGCTTCCGGTCTATAAATATGCAGAAGATATCGGGCAGATGATCAGCGTGTCCCGGGAACTGCTTGATCCTGCAGCGCTCCTTAAAACAATGTTTCCGGATCAGGAATTTCAGAACAGTGAAGAAGGAAAAAAACTTCTGGAGAATGTAAAGTTTTCAAGTACAGATGAGATGATACTCCTGAAAAGGCTCCTGATCCAGCGTCTTGAGATCATGAGAAACTCCAGAAATAATGCAGATGGCAGGCGAATTCGCTACTATGCCATGAAAGCAGAAGTGGGAATCCTGCCAATGGCAGATATCCACAGAGAAAATTTTGAGCAGGATGTCCGGTTTGTCAGCGACCGGGGAAAAGTACGGTTCGAGAGCCGGGGTTGGAAGAATAAAGTACATGCGGTAAACAAAAAACTGTGCGCGATCCTGGATATCTACAAAAAATGCGGTTATGTGACAGAATACGAGCTTTTACGAAATGAACCGAGATCTCTGGTAAGAGGACTGGAGATCCTGGGAGAAATCAAAAAGGTAGAACTCAGAAAAAACCGGGAAACGGAAACATCTGCGGAAAAAACTGCAGAAGAGAAATGATTTGTGATATAATCTCCACAGCAAACAAAAGAAAGGAGACGGGAAAGAGCGGAGTGCATAAGGGAAAGCACTCCGGAGAGTAACTGAAAACAGTATAAGAGAAACGAAGGAGAAAAAATGAGCGAAAAAACAAAACCCCAGGTAACTGCGGCAGATGACGATTATTCCATGGAAGCAGTGCCGGAAAGTGCGAGAAAAGGATTCCGCAGCATGTTTTTTGTAATGCTGGGATTTACTTTCTTTTCCGCAAGCATGAGTGTCGGCGCGAAACTTGGAAACGGACTGGATCTGAACGGATTTGCGGCAGCCTGTGTCATTGGCGGCGTGATCCTGTCCGCATACTGCGGAATTCTTGCGTACATTGGTTCTGATACAGGAATGAGCATGGATCTTCTGTGCAGAAGAGCTTTTGGAAAAAAAGGTTCTTATCTTTCATCACTGGTACTTGGCCTCACACAGATCGGATGGTTTGGTGTCGGTGTTGCCATGTTTTCCATTCCAACTGCAGAATTACTGGGAATCAATAAATGGGTTCTGACGATTGTGGCAGGTCTTCTGATGACTATTACCGCAGCCACAGGAATGAAAGCGCTGGAGATCGTAAGTACTATTTCCGTGCCGCTGATCGTGATCCTGGGAGTATATTCCATGGTGACAGCGGCAGCAGACGGCGGTGGTCTGGCAGCAGTATTTAATCAGTCTGTGGGATCAATTACTTTATTTACCGGTGTTGGATACGTAATCGGATCTTTTATTTCCGGTGGTACGGCAACACCGAACTTTATCCGTTTTGCGAAAAATAATAAGGTTGCCGTATGGACAACTGTAATTGCATTTTTCCTTGGAAATACCCTGATGTTCTGTTTCGGAGCTATCGGTGGTGCGTTCACAGGAAAAGATGATATCTTTTATGTTATGATCGCACAGGGACTTGCGATTCCGGCGATCATCGTGCTGGGAGCCAATATCTGGACAACCAACAACAACGCACTGTACACCGGCGGACTTGCAATCTCAAATATCACCAATGTAAGAATGAAGATTGCTACCTGTATTTCCGGTGTGATCGGAACCGCACTTGCGATCTGGTTATACTATAATTTTACAGGATGGCTGAATATCCTCAACTGTGCCCTGCCACCTATCGGCATCACAGTAATTCTGGACTTCTTCCTCCGACGTGACAAATATAAAGAAAAAAATGTACCGCTGCAGACAGCCAACTGGTTTAATCTGGCAGGTGTTGTGGCAGGGGCGGTGGCAGCCAATCTGATCCATGCAGGAATCGCGGCAGTAAACGCCATGGTAGTGGCAGCAGTATTCTATCTGATCGGATTTGCGGCAACAAAACAGAAATAACTTCAAAAAACAGGCGAATGTATATTTTTGCGAACAGCTATTGAAATGATCGTAGATAATGAGCTCTAATTACTATAGAAAATAACTATGATCATAAAAGGCAAAACAGCTGAAAGACTGTGACGCAAAGCTATAGGGCCTGTAAAATGGCAGCCAGTTGCATAGATTTAAATGTAAACATGCACTATAGTACAACGTAAAGATACTATAGGGCATGTTTTTTTATGCTCTGCGTTTATCAGCAGAGCATCAGCTAGGAGCAGAAATGCAGAAAATAAAATACGATAAAATACGAAAATTAGATAAAATCGTATTCCTTGCGCTGGGGCTTATTCTGATGGCTTTGGTTATCCAGATGGCTATTTTGAACTGGATCAACAACAAAAATACGGCGAAAATGTCAGAGGTACTGTTGGACCGGGTAGTCAATGTAATTGAGAAGAACGAAGACAACGAGAAAAATATGATCACGTCGCTGAAAGAGGACTATATTGTCCGTGCCAAGGCAGTTGCCTATATTTATATTATCAATGCGAAACCGGAAGCGGAAACAGATGTAGATGAGCTGAAAAAGATAGCAGATCTTATGTCTGTGGATGAAATCCATATCTTTGATTCTACAGGAAAAATATACAGCGGTACCATACCGAAATATTATGGAAAGAGCTTTGATTCCGGAGAGCAGATCGGATATTTTAAGCCAATGCTGGAAGACAAAACGCTTACTATGTGCCAGGATGTCACACCGAATACTTCCGAGGGAAAAAAGATGATGTATGCCATCACCTGGGATGAAACCGGTACCCGTATGGTTCAGGTTGGGATTGAACCGGTGCGGCTGCTGAATGAAGTAAAGCAGAATGAGATTTCTTCTATCGTAGAGAATATGCCTGAACCGGAGAGGCTACAAGGATGATCTGAACGGAATGTCCCTTGCATCGGAGTTTGTCTATGCTGCTCTGGATGTAAATGGATTGAAAGGGATAAATGATACACTGGGACATAATGCCGGTGACGAGCTGATTCAGGGCGCAGCGGGTATGGATGCACATATTACAAAGCCGGTCAATGAAAGTAAATTAAAAGAATGCATGGTGCGGCTGCTTGCAAGCAGGTAAGATATAAAAAACATAATGTTTCACGTGAAACATATAAAAGAAGTTCGGAGAAATCCGGGCTTCTTTTTTGCTCAGAGAGGTCAGGTAGCGGAGTGGATTATGAATGTGGTATAATAAATTATCAGCAAAACAGAACAGAAGGGAGAAAAATTATGAGCAAAATTGTTAATATTACATCAAGAGAAGATAAGGATCAGAAACTGCAGGTTATTGCCAATTCACTGGAAGAGCTGAAAGACGTTATGGCAGAAGTCATTGATGCATATGAGGAAGATCATGCAGACAGTCGGAAAATGGATACGCTGACAGAAGCGCTGGACGCACTGGAAGATGCTTACGAGGCAGTGAATGATGTGCTGTTGGATGAATTATAAAGAGGGCGGCCTGAATTATGCAGTATAAAGTAATCAGAATCGAAGAGGATATGGATTTTGGATGCGAAGAACGGCAGCCTGGAGAAAGGCTTATGTCGGTGGTGATACTGGAAAGTGAAGATGGACGGGAAATCAGTCTGAAGCATGATGATGAACGTTTGTATGAAAGAGATATCAACGAAGGAGATATCGTTACGCTGGATGAAAATCGTGAGATCTGGAAAGTTCAGGCATGAAAACGTTTGCAAAAAAATGCTGATGGATATTCTTGACAGTTCCGGTAGGAAAAAGTAAAGTATAACGTGGAAATGAATGAAAGGAAATATCTGAGGCATGAAGAAAAAAGCATTTAAAGCAGCCTTTCCGTATACGTTGCCTATCTGTGTGGGCTTTCTTTTTCTGGGAATGTCGTATGGATTTATGATGCGAAGCAAGGGATTTTCCTTTGTATATCCGTTGTGCATGAGCTTTTTTATTTACGCAGGTTCCATGGAATTTGTTACGGCAAATCTGCTTTTGTCAGCGTTTAATCCGGTGTATGCATTCTTTTTGACATTGATGGTAAATGCAAGACATCTGTTTTATGGAATTTCCATGCTGGAGAAATATAAGAATACAGGATGGAAGAAGTTTTATCTTATTTTTGGAATGTGTGATGAGTCATTTACGGTCAACTGTACCGTAGATCCTCCGGAAGATGTGGACAGAGGATGGTTTATGTTCTTTGTCAATGCACTGAATCAGTTTTACTGGGTGGCTGGTGCGACTTCCGGTGCACTTCTGGGGTATGTGATCCATTTCAATACAAAAGGCATTGATTTTGTTATGACTGCGCTGTTTGTAGTTATGTTTATCAATCAGTGGGAAGAGGCAGAAGATCATAAACCTGCACTGGTAGGTGTTGTATGCTCTGTAATCTGCCTGATACTCTTTGGAAGTGATAGTTTTATCCTTCCGGCAATGGCATCCATTATTTTATGCTTCCTGGGAATGAAGAAGTATGGGGAGAAAAGAAAAAAAGAGTGTATACAGGAGGGATAAAGAATGACTATGACAATAACGCAGCAGATTATAACCGTTGCTGTAGTAGTTCTGGGAACTATGACAACGCGATTTCTGCCGTTTATCATATTTCCGGAAGGAAAAGAACCACTGGCTGTGATTACCTATCTGGGAAAAGTATTGCCTTATGCAGTGATTGGATTGCTGGTAGTGTTCTGCTTAAAAGATGTGCCGGAAAGTACTCACTTTGGATTGCCGGAATTGATTGCCATTCTGTTTATTGTGGTGTTACATAAATGGAAGAAGAGCACGCTGCTCAGTATAGGCGGTGGCACGGTGCTTTATATGGTGCTGGTGCAGACAATGTTTGGATAATCCGGAATCCGTAGAAAATTATAACGATGATAAGACATGAGATAATGTATGAAAAATATGTTATTTCATGTCTTTTTTTGTTTTGATGGCAAATTCGAGATAATATCTGCTGGTTTCAGGTGGCTGAAATACCGGTGTTTGAATAAAGAATGATGATGTACGCGATACACGTACAAATGTATTTTCAACTTACTGAAATATACCGGGATTTTTGCTTCTTTTTATTACTTTTTAACCAAATGCGGATTGCGAATATCCGCTTGACCTAAATTAAGGAAGTCCCTTTTGGGTGTGTAAAAAGCAATAATGGTGTATTTTTCGGATTCCGTTTCGGGCACCGTTCCTGGTGCATGTTACGGAAATAACAAAAATGAGTATCTTTTGCACCAATATTGAATAAGTAAACAGGAATATGAAACATGGATTTACATTATAAACACGCTAATTACAAGAGTTTACATATCATATCTAAAATATCATAAAATGTGAATAAATTAACACACATTTTTAAAAATATACTCAAAATATAACCATATTATATTGACAAAGACAAAAAGAAATGATAATATGTGACCAGAACGAAATGAGAACGACAGAAATTTATGCAATGAAAAAATAAAAGATAAACACGAAAGGGGTATCTTGAAAATGGCTGAGATTAAGAAAATGGGTTACTGTGTAAACGGTGAGTGGAAAGAGTCAAAAGCAGAGAAATACATGGATGTTACAGATTCCAGTACAGGTGAGGTAATCGCACAGGTTTCTTGTTGTACACCAGATGAGGTAGAAGAGGCAATTGCTTCCGCACAGGCTGCATTCCCGGAATGGTCCTCACTTTCTCTTGCAAAGAGACAGCAGTATATGTTCAGATGGAGAGACGTTCTTTATGCTCATAAAGAAGAACTTTCCGTACTTTGTGCAAAAGAGCTTGGAAAGAACATCAAAGAAGCAAGAGGAGATGTTCAGAAAGCAATCGAGCCTACAGAAGAGGCATGTGCACTGCCAACAATGATCCAGGGTGATGCTGCAATGCAGGTAACTACAGGATATGACACAGCTACATACCGCAAACCACTTGGAGTAACTGCTGGTATTGTTCCGATGAACTTCCCTGCAATGATCCCATGGGGCTGGATGGTTCCACTTTCTATCGCATGTGGAAATACAGTAGTACTGAAAGCAAGCTCCCAGACACCACTGACAGCTATGAGAATCATGGAGCTCTTCTATACAGAAGGCGGATTCCCGAAAGGTGTTGTAAACCTTGTAACATGCAGCCGTGTAGAGGCTGATATTCTTCTTACAGATGAGAGAGTAAAGGCTGTTACATTCGTAGGAACAACAGGTGTTGGTAAACAGGTATACTCCAAAGCAGCAGCTCATGGCAAACGTGTTCAGGCACAGTGTGAGGCGAAGAACCATGCACTTGTACTTGAGGACTGTAACCTTGAGGCTACTGTTAACGCAATCATCAACTCCACATATGGATGCGCTGGTATGAGATGTATGGCTCTTCCGGTTGTATGTGTACAGGAGAGTATTGCAGACGAATTTGTTGCACTTCTTAAGAAAAAAGCAGAAGCTATGAAACTTGGATGTGCTTATGATGAAGCTACAGATCTCGGCCCTGTTGTAAATGCAGGCCACAAGGAGAAGATCTGCAACTGGATCCAGAAAGGTATCGATGAGGGTGCAGAGCTTGTACTTGACGGACGTAATGTAGTAGTTCCTGGATATGAGAACGGATTCTTCGTAGGACCGACAATTCTTGACCATGTAACACCTGAGATGACAGTTGGAAACCGTGAGATCTTCGGACCGGTAACCTGCATCAAACGAGTAAAAGATTATGAGGAAGGCATCGCAATTATGAATGCCAACCCATTTGCAAATGGTTCCTGTATCTTTACACAGAGTGGATACTACAGCCGTAAATTCGCTATGGAGACAGACGGCGGTATGGTTGGAATCAACGTTGGTATTCCGGTTCCGACAGCATACTTCCCATTCTCCGGAAACAAAGATTCCTTCTTTGGTGATCTGCATGTTCTTGGAAAAGACGGATATCGTTTCTTCACAAGAGCAAAAACAGTTACAACACACTGGTTTGATGAAGCTGCCGGAAAGAGAAAAGTCGGCACATGGGAAGGAAGTACTGAGGCATAAAAACGCTTCGTAAATAAATCTATGACACTGTAAGGCAGACCACGTAAGGTCTGCCTCTCAGATAAAATCCTCTATTGAAAAGAACATATTCAAAAACGGTGCATCTGCTGAACTCCCGGCAGGTGCACTGTTTTTATGTAAAGAAAAACGTGTATCTGTAAATTCCTTTCTGGGGAATTTCGGTACAGATACACGTTTTCTGATGTCAGAATAAGTGGTTATTTTGTTCAGTCAGTGGTCATAACACGAATACCATGCTCCTGGCAGAAAGTGTCGTATTCTTCAGGCAGTGGCTGGTCTGTGACGATAGCATCCAGCTTTTCTATCGGAGAATAGGTCATAAGCGAGATCCGGCCGAATTTGGAATGATCTGCAAGAAGGATCATGCTGTTGGTGTTTTCCGCAATGGCTTTCTTTGTGATGTATTCTTCGGCACTAGCATTGGTGAGTCCGCTCTTCATTGTTACACCTGTGCAGGCCATAAAAGCCATGGAAATGTTGTAAGTCTGCAGATAATCATTGATATCCGGCCCTGTGAAAGACAAGGTCTTGCGGTTCAGTTTTCCGGGAACGGAAATAATGTCCAGGTTCGGATAGGATGCTGCCTTGTTGAAGATAAGCAGGCTGTTGGTAAGGATTGTGCAGTGCTTATCCGCAATAAAATCAACCAGGTTCAGGCAGGTTGTGCCGGTATCGATATAGATAGTGTCGTCTTCTGCCACAAGTTCTGCGGCACGGCGGCAGATTTCTTTCTTTTCTTCCGGAAAACGTCCGCCACGCTCTTCATAAGACAGAAGGGGGAGTGTCTGTGGAGTCTCAAGTGCTGCGACACCGCCATATACTTTCATGATACTGCCACGTTTCAGAAGGATGTCGACATCTCTTCTGATGGTGTTTTTGGATACGTTGAATTTCTCACATAATGTATCGAGAGAAGCGTTCTTATGCTCCAGCACATATTCTTCGATCATGTCCAGTCGCTGTGATTTCATAGAGGTCTACCTTCTTTCTGTTGGTTAAGTCTTGGTTATATTTTATCATAAAAGAAGGCAAAGATAAAGTGCTTTTATACGAACATACCAAAAATTATTTCCCGAAAAACAGTTCCATATCTTCCTCCACACGGTTAATTCCTGCGATACCAAAATTATTAATCAGAATTTTGGTTACATTTGGAGAGAGGAATGCCGGAAGCGTTGGTCCAAGGTGGATATTTTTTACTCCGAGGGAAAGCAGCGCCAGGAGAACAATTACGGCTTTCTGCTCATACCAGGCAATGTTGTAGATGATCGGAAGTTCATTGATATCCTCAAGGCCAAAAACTTCCTGAAGTTTCATGGCGATCACTGCAAGGGAGTAGGAATCGTTGCACTGGCCTGCATCCAGAACACGTGGGATTCCGTTGATGTCTCCAAGGTTCAGTTTGTTGTAACGGTATTTTGCACAGCCTGCGGTGAGGATCACGGTGTCTTTTGAGAGGGCCTGGGCAAAATCGGTGTAGTAGCTTCGGGATTTTGCACGTCCGTCACAGCCGGCCATAACTACGAATTTACGGATGGCGCCGGATTTTACAGCGTCTACAATCTGGTCAGCAAGGGCGATCACCTGATTGTGGGCAAAGCCGCCGACGATTTCGCCATGTTCAATTTCTGTTGGAGCTGCACAGCGTTTTGCGTGGCTGATGATCTGGGAGAAATCTTTTTTGCCGTCAGGCCCTGGTGTGATGTGGGTGCAGCCTGGATAACCGGTAGCACCTGTGGTGTAGATCCGGTCTTTGTAGTTGTCCTTTGGTGGAACGATGCAGTTGGTGGTCATGAGGATGGGACCGTTAAAGCTTTCAAATTCTTCTTTCTGTTTCCACCAGGCGTTTCCGTAGTTGCCTGCAAAGTTCGGATATTTTTTGAATGCCGGATAGTAGTGGGCCGGAAGCATCTCGGAATGGGTGTAAACGTCAATGCCGGAGTCCTTCGTCTGCTCAAGAAGCATTTCCAGATCGTGAAGGTCGTGTCCGGAAACCAGGATTCCGGGATTTTTGCCTGTGCCGATATTTACCTTTGTAATCTCCGGATTGCCGAAAGTTTCAGTATTTGCCTGGTCGAGAAGAGCCATTCCACGGACACCGAATTTTCCGGTTTCCAGAGTGAGAGCTGTTAATTCTTCAGCGGTGAGACTGTCGTCCAGGGTTTTTGCCAGAGTGCTCTGGATAAAAGCGTCCAGTTCCGGATCTTCGCGGAGAAGGGCGTTTGCATGGCTGGTGTAGGCACAGAGCCCTTTCAGGCCGTAGGTGATCAGCTCGCGGAGGCTTCGGATGTCCTCGTTTTTTGTGGCAAGAATGCTGGTGACATATCCCATGGATTCATAGTCCGCAGGGCTTTCCGGATGCCAGAGTGCGGCAGCGGGAAGGCTTTTTCTGTCAGAAAGCTGTGCGAGAAGCTGCTCTTTGGCTGAGAGGGTTTCGCTGATCTTTGCAACGATGGAATCTTTGTCGAAATTTGCATTTGTGATGGTGGTGAAAAGATTCTGAATCACCATGTGGTTAATATCAGAAGGAATTTCCCGGCCTTCACTCCGGAGTGCGGTGGTGATGGCAGAAAGTCCTTTTGTTACGTAAACAAGAAGATCCTGCATGGCGGCTACGTCAGGTTTTTTGCCGCAGACACCGGAGATGGTGCAGCCGGAACATCCGGCGGTTTCCTGACACTGATAACAAAACATTTTTGGTTCCATAATGTATACCTCCTGTGGTAAGTGAGTGGGTCTTTGAAAAGGAAGACCTGCTTTTTTTATTGTGATTGATTTTGTGTTTTTTATCCCTGTCTTCAGGTGATGGGGAAAGGATAGCATACGCCAGTGGAAAAATCGGTAACATATGATACGAAAAAGACCTTGACGGAATTCTTTTTTGAATGTAATATGAAAACGGTTTTCAAATTCAAATCTGCCATAGAAGGGCAGTTGTTGAAAGAGAGTGAGAATATATGGAAGAAAAAATGAAATACAGTACCAGGCAGCAGAAGATGATTCTGGAGTGTCTGCAGGAATATGGAGATACGTTTTATACCATCGATCAGTTTATGGAGATCCTTCGCGGAAAAGAGATCCAGATCGGAAGGACAACGGTGTACAGAGGTCTGGAGCGTCTGCAGAAAGAGGGCGCGGTGCTGAAAGTCCCGTCTGTGGAAGGGGCACCTGCCCAGTATCGGTTTATCCGGGATGAGGAAAGGAAGAATTATGGTAAGCTTGTGTGTCTGGAATGTGGGCATACCATTCCTCTGCAGTGCGGATGTATCGATCACTTTGTGGGACATGTGCTGGATGAGCACGGATTTGAGATCGACCAGAGCCGGACGATCTTTTATGGATATTGTGACAGCTGCAGGAGGCTTAAAAAATGAATTTTAACAGAGGGAAGATGGCTGCGGCAGCAGTTCTGGCGGCAACGCTCCTTGTGGTGAGTGGCGTGACCGGATATGGACTTTCCAGAGCCGGGACGGTTGGGCAGCCATTTGCGGATGATGGCCGGCTGAAAGTGATGACCAGTTTTTATCCCATGTATGATTTTGCCCGGAAGGTGGGCGGCGATAAGATCCAGGTGAAGGATATGGTTCCGGCGGGAACGGAGCCCCATGACTGGGAACCTGCGGCAACGGATATCCGGAATCTTGAGGATGCGGATGTTTTTGTCTACAATGGCGCAGATCTGGAACACTGGGCGGAGGATGTGCTGGACACCCTGGAGAATCAGGATCTGGTGGTGACGGAGGCATCAGATGGTGTGGAGCTTCTGGATGGAGGCCACGACCATGAGCATGGCGATAGCGGAAAAGATCCTCATGTCTGGCTTGATCCTATGCGTGCAAAGCAGGAAATGAAGAATATCAGGGATGCTTTGGTAAAGGCTGATCCTGGGAACGGTGATTATTATGAAGCAAATTATGAGAAATATGCCGGTGAATTTGATGAGCTGGATCAGGAGTTCAGAGATGGTCTGAAAGGTACGAAGAGCCGGGATATCATCGTGGCCCATGAGGCTTTCGGGTATCTGTGTAATGCCTATGACCTGACGCAGCTGGCCATTGAAGGCCTGACACCGGATTCGGAGCCTGATCCTGCCAAGATGCAGGAAGTGATCGAGTATGCAAAAAAATATGACATCCATACCATATTTTTTGAAGAACTGGCAAGCCCCAAGGTGGCGAAGACAGTGGCCAAGGAAGTGGATGCGGTGACGGCTGTGCTGAATCCCATTGAGGGACTGAGTGAGGAAGATATAGAAGCCGGCGAGGATTATTTTTCTGTGATGAGGAAGAATCTGGAAGCGTTGCAGAAGGCGCTGAACTGAAGAAGGAGAAATTATGGGAATTTTGATAGAGAATCTTTCGTTCCACTACACGGTGACGGCTGTGCTGGAGCAGGTAAACCTGGAAGTAAAGGATGGGGATTATGCCATTCTTACCGGTGAGAACGGAAGTGGAAAAAGTACGTTTCTGAAGCTTCTTCTGGGTGAGCTGAAGGCCCAGGAGGGAAGTATTACCATAAATGGAAAAGACATTTCTGCCACATTTGGAAAAGGAGATCTGGGATATGTTCCGCAGAACAGTATCAGCAGAAACCAGAATTTTCCGGCTACGGTGGAAGAGATTATGATGACAGGTGTGTATTCTTCTTCATGGAAGGCACGTTTTCAGGTGAAAAAAGAGATTCCACGTCTGAAAGCCGCACTTGCGGAGATGGAAATGGAAGAGTTCTGGAAAAGAAGGATCGGAGATCTTTCCGGCGGGCAACAGCAGAGAGTCATGCTGGCACGCGCACTGGTGGGAAAACCGAAGATCCTGATCCTGGATGAGCCTACCACAGGAATGGATATGGTTTCTGTGAAAACACTTGCAGAAGTTCTGAGGAAGCGGAATGAGGAACAGGGGCTGACGATCCTTATGGTTACTCATGGAAATTCCGGTGAGTTTAAAGGAGCAAACCGGTTCTTTAAAGCGGAAGAGGGGAGGATCGACGAAGTATGAGTATTTTACAGTATGGATTTATGCAGAGGGCTTTTCTGGTGGGAATCCTTCTGGCTGTGATCACGCCCTGCATCGGGATCACCATTGTTCTGAAACGGATGTCCATGATCGGAGATGCGCTTTCCCATTCTTCACTGGCCGGTGTTGTGCTGGGACTGATACTTGGAGTGAATCCGGTAGCCGGTGCAGTAGTGATGTGCATCGTAGCTGCTCTTGGAATTGAGGCTATCCGCAAAAAAATCCCGCGTTATTCGGAGGTGGCGATCTCCATCGTCATGTCTGCCGGGATCGGACTGGCCGGTGTGCTGTCCGGCTTTGTGGAAAATGGTGCCAGTCTGAACAGCTTTTTGTTCGGAAGTATTGTGTCCATCAGTGAAGGAGAGCTGGCGCTGGTAGTTGTGATCAGTGTGCTGGTACTGGCAGCAGTGCTGTTTTTTTACAGGGAACTGTTTTATATCGGATTTGATGAAAATGCGGCAAGGATCTCCGGTGTTTCCGTGCGGAATATTAATTTTCTTTTTACTATTCTGACGGCTCTGACAGTTTCCATTGCGTCCCGTACAGTAGGAACCCTGATCGTTTCCTCCATGCTGGTAGTTCCGGTGGCGTGTGGGATGCAGATGGCAAAAAGCTATAAGGGTACACTGATCTGTGCCATTATCGTGGCGGTATGCACCACCATTGCCGGACTGTTTCTTTCCTATTATGCCGGACTGAAACCAGGTGGAATGATCGTTCTTCTTGAGGTTGCGTGGTTTGTAGTTGTGATGACAGTGAAAAGTTTTAACAAATAAAACACATTTTTCCCACAAAGTAAACACAATTAACCCATATACTTTGAAGCATCAAAAGGAAACAGAGAAGAATTTTTTCCCAGGGAGGACTTAACCATGAACAATAACAGAAAATTAAAAATAAAGAAAATGATGAAAAAGGGTGCAACCATCAGCCTGTGTGCAGTACTTGCCGGCGGCATTGGAGTTGGTGCATATGAAGGTATAAATTATTTCTCCGGTGCACAGTCCGTACAGGCGGCAACCGACAGCTCCGAGAATCTGACTCTTATGAAGTCTGATAAAAAATCAAATAAAGACAGCGAAGATACAGAGGATACAAAATCCTCCGATACAAAGGGCAGTCTGGATGTATCAGATGTTGCTGAGAAGGCAATGCCTTCTGTAGTTGCCATCACAACCAAGTCCGTTCAGGAGGTTCAGGATTATTACAGCATGTTTGGTTCCCAGTATGCGCCGAGCCAGGAGCAGGAAGTTGAAGGAAGCGGTTCCGGTATTATCATCGGAAAAACAGATTCTGAGCTGCTGATCGCCACAAACTATCATGTTGTGGATGGTGCCGATACCTTGTCAGTTGCCTTTGCAGATGGTAATGCTTATGAGGCTACGGTAAAGGGCTTTGATGAAAACGAGGATCTTGCAGTTGTTTCTGTTGCAACGAAGGATGTTTCAGATGATACAATGGATGCGATTTCTGTTGCAAAGATCGGAAGCTCTGATGATCTGAAGATCGGTGAGCAGGTTGTTGCCATTGGTAATGCACTTGGCTATGGCCAGTCCGTTACTACCGGTATTGTCAGTGCTAAGAACCGTAAGACAGATGCATCAGGACAGATCGAGGGTGATTCTACAGATAACAGCAGCAGTATCAACAAGGGCGTGAACCTGATCCAGACAGATGCGGCTATCAATCCCGGTAACAGTGGTGGTGCACTTCTGAATATGGATGGTGAGGTTGTTGGTATCAACTCTTCCAAGCTTGCTTCTACTGAGGTTGAAGGTATGGGTTATGCCATTGCAATTTCAGATGTTGCGGATTCTCTTGAGAACATGATGAATGCCAAGGCAAGAGATAAAGTGGATAACCATGGTATCCTTGGTATCACAGGCAGCACGGTAAGTACTGAGGCTGTACAGATTTATGGCATCCCGCAGGGTGTGTTTGTTTCTGAAGTGACCGAGGGTGGCCCTGCTGATGATGCGGGTATTACCAAAAATATGGTTATTACGGAGTTTGATGGTAAGACCATTACCAGTATCGATCAGCTGGTTGAGCTGCTTCAGTATTATGAGCCGAAGGAAAAGATTGATGTTACGGTTGCGGTTCTGGATGGTAATGAGTATAAGGAGAAGACACTTACTGTGAAACTTGGTAAGGATGACAGTTCCAGCAAGGATAGTAAGGACAGCTCTGATGAAAGCGCGGCACAGGATAGCCAGGATTCCCAGGATGCAGATATCCCAGATATCCAGGGAGGACAGGATGACTCCGATCAGGGGGATGCAGATGCATTTGCTGATGATGGAGAAGCCAGCCTTTTCAGAGATTTTGAACAGAATGGCTTACACGACTGATCAGACCTAAATTGAAGACTCTGTAGTTAATCCGAGATCAGGAAACTACAGAGTCTTTTTCACTCCCATCATTTGAAAAAAACAGCCCGGGAGGACACGCCTCCCGGGAGTCCCTTATTCGAATCCCCTTCCAACATCACTACTGCATACGCAATCGCAAAAGCTCCCACCGGGAAGTCACATTAGTTTTACGAAAAATATTCTGCAGATGCTTCTGCAAAGTGTTTTCACGAATCCCCAGGGACCTGGCAATCTCATCATTGTTTCGATACTGAAAGATCAGCTCTGCAATCTGAAGCTCTCTGGCAGTAAGATGGTTATTAGCCTTCAGGCGTCCGAGAGTTTGCCTAAGACTAGAGGCCTGAGGCTGCTGGTGGGCGATCTGATAAAGCACTGCGTTCAAGTGCATGCCAATAGCCTGAAGGAAGAACATATCTTCATTGGTAAAAGGCCCATCCTTTTCCGTGCGAAAGAGCGTAAGGACACCCAGAAGTTCCTGATGGTAGACACTGGCATACTGCATGGAATCAAAAATGTGAAATTTCCGGTAGCAGTGAACATAGAGAGGAGAATTCAGACGCTGCTGATCCTCCAGCAGATCGCTCTCGCGGACAAGACGAGGCTCACGGGAATGGAGAAGCCAGAGAAGATGATCTTCATCGGCTACCTTCATGTATTCATTTTCGGCTTCGATGAAAGCTTCTGGGATACAAATGGGACTGGTGAGACGGATAGTATCAGGGTCTTCGGTGTTTTCATGGAGAAGAATACTGGCGTAGCTGTAAGGGATCACCATTTTCAGGCGATGTAGAAATTTAGCCTTGATCTCGTTGAGGCTGGTGCAGGAATAGAGATCGTAGATTATGTCGTTGATCATCAGGAAGGTATTTTTTTCCATGAGGGTTCTCCTTTTCTTCAGACAAGATTTTGTTAAAATCAGTATACTATCACATATACTTAAAATCAAGTATATATACTTGAAAAACATTAATTCAACTCCCGAAATTAAGCATTGTATCAGAGACTGAAAAATAATAGTATATCAGTATCAAAATAATAAAAGCACGAAACGTACGATGGTGTATTGATTGCGGCAGCGCAATGAATACGCCATTTTTTGTTTCACGAAAAAGTCTGTTGATGCAAAGGGGCATATCCGTTTGACGGGTATGTCCCTTTTTGTCCGGCAGAAAGAAAGGGGAGAAAAAAATGAATACTGGACTGATTGCAATTTTTATTCTTCTGGTTATTATCGTCGGTGCGATCGCAACCAGAAGATGTGTGGAATTTCTGATCGGAGGTTCTCTTCTGGCGGCCATATTTATGTATGGGAAGGATTTCCTGCCGCAATGGTGTACGCTGATCCAGGATGTGCTTGCTGAAAATGTATGGATCGTTCTGGTGTGTGGTCTGTTTGGAAGTCTGATCGCTCTTCTTCAGGAGTCGAAAGGTACTTTTGGCTTTCAGAAACTGGTTTCAAAATTCTGTAACACGGAGAGAAAAACCCTTCTTACTACTTTTGTTATGGGTATCCTGATCTTTGTGGATGATTATCTGAATGTGCTTTCCATCGGCGTCTGCATGAAAGGTGTCTGCGACAAACGTAAGATCCCGAGAGAGGCGCTGGCTTATATGCTGGATGCCACCGGTGCTCCGGTGTGTGTACTGCTTCCGTTTTCCACATGGGCTGTTTTTTACGCAAGTCTTTTTATTGATCAGGCAAGTGTGAAGGCGTTGGGATTTAAAACCGGTATCCAGGCTTATATCCACGCGATTCCGTATTGCTTTTATCCGATTCTTACCATTGCCATTGTTTTCCTCTTTGCGCTGGGTGTGATGCCGAAGCTAGGTGCAATGAAAAAAGCCTATAAACGTGTGGAGGAGACTGGTAAGGTTTACAGCGATGCCAGCAGAAAATATAACCATGATGACAGAAAAGGTTATGAGGAAGATGGTAACATCTGGAATTTCGTGATTCCCATGGGTGTGTTGGTTGCCATTGCTATTGCGACAAGCAACCTGCTTCTGGCTGTTGTGGTTTCCCTGATCGTTTGTTTCGTGCTTTATGTACCGCAGAAAGTGGTTGCGCTGGATGATTTCTTTAATCTGGTTGTCCGTGGTTTTGCAGATATGCTTCCGATTCTGATCCTTCTGGTCATTGCCTTTGTACTTCAGAAAGTAACGGAGGGAATGGGAATGACAGATTTTATTATTTCTGTTGCAAAACCGCTTCTCTGGGGCCCGGTTTTCCCGGCAATCGCTTTTGTTCTGGTTGCGGCACTTACCTTTACTACCGGTTCTCTCTGGGGCATGAGCGCAGTAGTTGCACCTATCGTATTTCCACTTGGTGCAGTCATCAGCGCAAATCCGATCCTTATTATGGCAGCGATCATTTCCGGTGGTGCATTTGGAAGCCATGCCTGCTTCTATACAGATGCGACACTTCTTTCCTCCCAGAGTGCAGGAATTGACAATATGGAACATGCGCTGACACAGCTTCCATATGTAATCATTGCAAGTGTACTTTCTGTTGTGGGATTTCTGATCTGTGGTTTTGTGATGTAGGAGGGATGGCTTATGGGAAAATTTATTCTGAGAAGTAAAGCTGTTTTTACAGGCCTTGAAGATTTCCCCAGACCGGCAGCCATTGCGGTGGAGGACAAAAAGATCCAGGCAGTTCTTCCCTGGGATTTCCAGAGAGATAAGGATTATGCAGACTGGCCTCTTTACGATTACGGAGAAAAAATGATTATGTCCTCTTTCCTGGATGCACATACCCATCTTTTTTCCGGGGCCGTTGACGGAAGCAGATATGTGTGTTCGGATCTGGGAAAAGGACGCTCCCAGGCGGAATGTGTGAAGATCATTAAGGAATTTGCAGAGGCCCATCCGGATTATAAAAGGATCCGTGGTTCCGGATGGTTTATCACAAACTGGGGCGATGAGCCGCTTCCGGATAAAAGACTTCTGGATGAGGCCATTCCCGACAGGCCGGTATATCTTTTCTGTGCAGACTGCCACAGCATGTGGCTGAATTCCAGAGCGCTGGAAGAGGCGGGGATCGATCCCAACCGAAAAATGGATAACGGTGTAAATGTAAAGTTTGAAAATGGTGAATTAAGTGGCCTTCTTCTGGAACCGGCGGCCTGTGAACCGGCACAGAAGAAATATATGGAGTTTTCGGAGGAAGAGATGCTGGAGATCCACCGGAATTTCCAGGAGGTTCTGGCTGATCATGGAATTGCAGCGGCAAGTGAAATGTTTGCAGATGATTACACAGAAGAAACCATGAAGAAATATGACATCCTGAAAAAACTGGATGAGGAAGAGGGGCTTAAAGCGCAGATCTTTTCCTATATGAAGCTTTTCGGATATACGGAATTTTCCGGATATTTTAAATTTCAGAAGCATTTTGATTCCCCGCATTTTCACATTGCAGGGGTGAAGGGATTTATTGATGGTGTGACGGAGACTTACACAGGTCTTCTTCTGGAGCCTTATACTGATAAGCCTGAGACCTGCGGTGAGGGACTTCCGTTATGGCCGGAGCGAAAAATGAAAAAAGAGATCATTGCGGCAAACAAGGCGGGGATCCAGGTAAGGCTTCACTGTATCGCAGATGGTTCCGTGCGGATGGCGTTGGATCTTTTTGAAAAATCTGCGGAGGTAAACGGAGCGCATGGTCTTCGAAACACCATAGAGCATATCGAAAATATCCATCCCGATGATCTGGATCGTTTTGCGGAGCTTGATGTAGTTCCTTCGGTCCAGCCCTATCATGTAACTCTTGCGGCAAATGGAAAGGTGAACCAGATCGGGGAAAAACGGGCAAGGCTTCAGTGGCCGTTCCGGACTTTGCTGGAGCATGAAGGAGCGCTGGCACTTGGAACCGATTATCCTGTTGTGACCATAGATCCCTTTACGACGATCTATGCGGCAGTTACAAGAAGAGATGATGACGGAAACCTGACATCCACCAACCCCTGGGAAAAAATCTCCATGGCAGATACTCTGAAAGCTTATACTTCCGGCGCAGCCCGTGTTTATCATGTGGAAGATTCCATGGGAACCCTGGAGCCGGGAAAAATGGCAGATATCATTGTTCTCAGCGGAGATCTTTTTGAAGTGGATAAAGAAGAAATCCGGGAGATGAAGGTGGAAGCGAATTATTTTGAGGGTGAGAAAATCCGGTGATCGCGCGAGTCAGAAGAGGGAATGAGAAGATTATAAAATGAGTCAATTATTTGAACTGGTTAAGAAAATAAAAGGAGGACGATTATGGAACTTCAGAAAATGTTTATTGATGGTGAATGGGTAGAAGGCAGCACAGGAAAATCAGTTCCTACATTAAATCCTTCAAATGGTGAGGTTCTTGCCATGGTGACGGAAGGAAATGTGGAGGATGTTGATAAAGCGATCGCAGCAGCGAAGAGATCTTTTTATGTGACAAGGGAATGGCGTGACATGGATTCCCAGACAAGAGCGGATATCCTTCTTCAGATCGCAGATGCCATTGATGCGGAAAAAGAGGATTTTGCCAAGCTGGACTGCATGGATCATGGAAAACCCTTAAGAGAGGCAGAGGCAGATGTGGATGACGCAGTTCACTGTTTCCGCTATTATGCAGGACTTTTAAAAATGCCACAGGGCGGCGTTTATGAAGTAAATGAAGGTTTTGGAAAAATGCATTCCTATACAGTTCATGAGCCGGTTGGCGTGTGCGGACTGATCACTCCATGGAACTATCCGCTGCTGATGGGTGTGTGGAAACTGGCTCCCGCTCTTGCAGCAGGTAACAGTGTGGTGTTTAAACCAAGTTCCAACTGTGTGCTTTCCTGTGTGAAACTGTTTGGGATTTTTGAGAAGATCGGAATGCCGAAGGGCAGCGTGAACCTGATCCTTGGACCTGGCGGAATCACAGGAAACCGCATTGCGGAGAGCAAAGATGTGGATATGGTTACTTTTACCGGAAGTACGGAAGTTGGACAGAGTATCATGCGTGCGGCAGCAGGTAATGTAAAAAAGATCGGCCTTGAGCTTGGCGGAAAGTCACCCAATGTGATCTTTGCAGATGCGGATCTGGACGGCGCAGTGGAATGGGCTATGATCGGTATTTTCCTGAATCAGGGCGAGGTGTGCTCCGCAGGTTCCAGAATTATCATCGAGGAAAGTATCAAGGATGAATTTGTGAAACGTCTTGCAAAGAAAGCAAATGCCATCACCATTGGAGATCCTATGGAGAATCCGGATATGGGGCCTTTGGTTTCTGAGAGCCATATGAATAAAGTTCTTGGATATATTAAGAAGGGTGTTGAGGAAGGTGCTACTCTTGTGTGCGGCGGCGAGCGTTACACAGAAGGGGAATGTGCGAAAGGTTTTTATGTAAGACCGACGGTGTTTGATAACTGTACTTCGGATATGACTATTGTCCGGGAGGAGATTTTCGGGCCGGTTGTGACCATCCAGACGTTTAAGACAGAGCAGGAGGCCATTGACATGGCAAATGATACGGAGTATGGTCTGGCTGGAGCGGTATTTACCGCCGATGGTTCCAGAGCGCTTCGGGTGATCAAGGAGATCCGTGCAGGTATTACCTGGATCAACTGTTATAACCCGGCATTTAATGAAGCTCCGTGGGGCGGTTACAAGAAGTCCGGAATCGGTCGTGATCTGGGCGTTCAGGGTCTCGAGGAGTATCAGGAGATCAAGCAGATCAATATTAATCTGAATCCGGGAATCGTCGGATGGTATGAACATTAAAAATATTAATCTGGAATGTATCCTTTAATTCGGGAGGAAATTATATGGGAAAAAGTAAATATGTAGTTACGATTACCAGACAGTTTGGCAGCATGGGGCGTCCTATCGCGAAAAAGATGGCGGAAAAACTGGGGATTGAATATTATGACAGGGATATTGTGGATCAGGCTGCAAAGAAGCTGAATCTTCCGGTGTCTGTTGTGGATGAAGTGGAAGAGACTGCGAAAAAAGTCAAAGTCAGCCCTTTTGCAAGAATGATGTTTCCTCTTGGAAAGGGAACCAGCAATACACAGGATAAGATTTTTGAAGCGCAGCAGAATATCATTAAATTCCTGGCGGAAAAAGAGACCTGTATTATAGTTGGAAGGTGTGCGGATTTCACTCTGGAAGAGATGGAAAATGCCATGCATATTTACATTTATGCGCCCTATGAAGTGCGTGTGGAGCATTGTGTGAAGGATCTGAACATTGAGGTTGAAGAGGCCAGAAAAATGATCGTGGCTGTTGATGAGGCCCGTGATTCCTATCACATGCAGTATGCGGGATATCACCCGGACGACAAGAATCATAAGAGTATTCTGGTGGACAGCAGTTTCCTTGGTGTGGAAGGTACCGCGGATTTCCTGGTGGATGCGGTGAAGAGGAAGTTTCAACTGTAGAGTCTGTTTTATAAAAAGGCGGGTGGTACTGCAGATTGCGGATTGCTGCCTGCCTGTGCTATTATAGTTGTATAAAATTTTTATGGAGAGCTTCTGCGAAATGCGGGGCTGACAGGAGGAAAAACTATGCAGGAACTGATGATCAGACCGACGATTTACAGTTTTGATAATTGCCGGCAGTTTGCGGAGGAATTTAAACTTGATAAAGGGGATCTGCTTTTTACCAATAAGAGATTGTTTAAGAAATTTTTTGAGCCGCTGGGGCTTGGCTGTGATGTGATCTTCCGTGAGGATTATGGTAAGGGCGAGCCTACGGATGTGATGGCTGAGGCGATCTGGAAGGATGTGCCGAAGGATGCGAAGCGTGTGGTTTCTGTTGGTGGCGGCAGCATTCTGGATCTTTCCAAGTTGTTTGCACTGGAGAATATTTCTCCGGTTACGGATCTTTATGACGGGCTGCTTCCGATCGTGAAGAATAAGGAGCTGGTGCTGGTTCCGACTACCTGTGGTACGGGTTCTGAGGTGACGAATATTTCAATTCTTTCCCTGACTGCGAAGGGGACGAAGAAGGGGCTTGCTGTGGAGCAGCTTTACGGGGATTCTGCTGTGCTGATCCCGGAGCTTCTGGAGGATCTGCCGTTCCAGTTTTTTGCTACGAGTTCTATTGATGCGCTGGTGCATTCTGTGGAGTCCAGTCTTTCTCCTAAGGGAAATGAGACTACAAGGATGTTTGGGTATAAGGCGATCGAGATGATCCTGAAGGGTTATATGGAGATCAGGGATCATGGTCAGGAGGCCCGGATTCCGTTGATGAAGGATTTTCTGATGGCGGCTAATTATGCGGGTATTGCGTTTGGTAATGCGGGGTGTGCGGCTGTGCATGCTTTGAGTTATCCGCTGGGGGCTAAGTATCATGTGGCTCATGGGGAGTCGAATTATGCGATGTTTACGGGTGTGCTCAACAACTATATGGAGATCAAGAGTGACGGTGAGATCGCACGCCTGAATAAATTTATGGCGGGAATCCTTGGTTGTGAAGTGGATGTTGTTTATGAGGAGCTGGAGAAGCTGCTTAATGTGATGATTCCTAAGAAGGCGCTGCATGAGTATGGGGTGTCTGAGGAGGAGCTTGAGGAGTTTACGGATTCTGTGCTGGAGAATCAGGGTAGATTGATGGCGAATAATTTTGTGGAATTGGATCGGGAGAGGGTTTATAAGATTTATAAAGAGTGCTTCTGATTGATTGAGTCCTGGGATTCAGGTTTTTGTGAACGGGTCGGTGTGTGTGCCGGCCTGTTCTTTTTTTGTGAGAGGGGCGTACGTGAAAGGGACGCCCGCGAGGCGTGTGCTGCCTGTCGCCGGGGCTTCGTCGGGGGC